>OIZV01000556.1_pt1 | contig 17393 bp, 17 predicted proteins | sample 1588681 | NCBI WGS metagenome assembly OIZV01 (sample SAMN03283281) | human gut metagenome | biome: human-associated habitat; material: feces | host: Homo sapiens | place: Peru | collected 2012
CCCGGCAGTGTGAAAGTGCAGCGGATCAGTGCCAAGTCCGCCAAGGTCAGCTGGAGCAAGTCCCAGGGCTTTACCGGCTATTACATTCTCCGTTCCACGGACAAGAAATTTAAGAAGAATGTAAAGAAGATCACTGTGAAGAGCAACAAGGCTCTAAGCTACACGGATAAATCCGTGAAAAAGGGTACCCGCTATTATTACAAGGTCTGTCGCTATACCGACAAGACCGGCGGCAGCTATTCCAAGGCAGTCAGCGTAAAAATCTGATTTTGCGGCAAAAAAGGCGGTGGGACATGGCCTTTTTGTAAGTATTTAGACATTTTTTGATATTATGCTTGACAATCCGTCGGTTATTGTTTATAATCTTTGCGGATATGAAAAGAGTATTCAAATACCCCTGCCAAACAGGTCGGAGGGAGGGAATTTAATGAGCCAGGTTAGAGTTAAAGAGAACGAATCTCTCGAGAGCGCACTCAAGCGTTTCAAGAGACAGACTTCCAGAGACGGAGTTATCCAGGAGGTCCGCAAGAGAGAGCACTATGAGAAGCCTTCGGTCAAGAGAAAGAAGAAGTCTGAGGCAGCTCGCAAACGCAAGTACAAATAAGTACCTGCACTGTACAATTGTACATTTAAAGGCGGTGGGAATGGTTTCTCGCCGCTTTTTTCGGAGTTTTTAAAGGAGGAATAAGTCATGATTTTCGAAAAGTTTCTTTCGCTTTTGCCGCCCGAGCTCGACGGTGCGCTGGTAATGTCCGAGGAGAACAGACGTTATTTCACCTCATTCCCGTCGTCGGACGGCGCACTGCTCATTTCGAGAAACGGCACTGTGTTTCTCACCGACTCGCGCTATGTCGAGGCAGCACAGAAGAAGATAACCGTCTGCCCGGTGAGACTCTCAAAGAACTTGAGCACCGAGCTGCCGCAGCTTATGAGCGAATTTAAAATAAATAACCTCGCCGTTGAGACGACAAGGCTCACCGTCGCTCAGTTCGAGGATTTCACAAAGTGGATGCCCGACACCGGAATCTGCACCGAGAACTACGCCGACCGCGCAATAGACGCTTTGAGAATGGTCAAGTCCGATGAGGAAGTGGCTCTCGTCTGCGAGGCTCAGGCGATAGCCGAGCGCGCCTTCGACCACATTCTCGGCTTCATAAAGCCCGGCGTGACAGAGCGCGATATTCAGCTTGAGCTCGACTACTATATGCTCAGAAACGGCGCAGAGGCTCTCTCGTTCGAGACGATAGCCGTCAGCGGAGTCAACTCCTCCATGCCGCACGGCGTGCCCTCGGACAAGAAAGTCGAAAGCGGCGAGTTCATTACCATGGACTACGGCGCGGTCGTCGGCGGCTACCACAGCGACATGACGAGAACCGTCGCCGTCGGCTCTGTGAGCGCGGAGCAGAAAAAGATTTACAACACCGTGCTCGAGGCGCAGCTCGCCTCTATGGAGAAGATGGCGCCCGGGGTTTCCTGCTTCGACGCAGACAAGGCGGCGCGTGATGTCATAACTGAGGCGGGCTACGGCGAATTCTTCGGCCACGGCACGGGTCACGGCGTAGGCGTGGAGATTCACGAGCAGCCGCGCGTCTCGCCCCACGCGAAGAAGGACGAGCTTCTCGCCCCCGGACATCTTGTCACCGCAGAGCCCGGCATCTACCTGCCCGGCCTCTTCGGAGTCAGGATAGAGGATATGGTGCTCATCACCGAGACGGGCAGCCGCAGACTCACCCACTCGCCCAAGGAGCTTATCATACTTTAAAAATTTTGCCCCGCATGTACCTTGCATACGGGGATTTTTTTGCTCAAAAATTTTGCGCGCAGTCTTTGTATTTTTTTGTTGACCTTTTTTATTTCTTTTGTTAAACTTGTGATAGGAGGGATAACCTATGGAAAAACTGAGAAAAACAATATATGACGTCCTCGTATTTATCGCCTCGCTTTGTATTGCGGGATCGATTTCCGTTTCCAATGTCAAGACAAAGGACGCCAGCCACATCAATCTAACCGTTGACGAGTCCTCTCAACAGCAGGAAATAACCGGCTGGGGCACCGCCGGAGCATGGTGGCCGCAGGTCGCGGGCGCAAGCGATAACGCCGAGGAAATTGCAAAGCTGCTCTTCAGCAAGGATGGTCTCGGGCTCAATATCTACCGCTTCAACATCGGCTCCGGTTCAAAGCAGAATCCCAACTCCCGCCTTGATCCCGATTCTTGGAAGAGCACCGTGAGCTTCCTTGTCTATAACGAAAAGACGGGCAAGTATGAGTACGACTGGTCGCAGGACGCCGCATCAAGAAAAATACTCGACCTCGCCATGAGCTACGGCTGCGTGGATTCCGTCATCCTCTTCTCGAACTCCCCCCACTTTTCAATGACAATCACCGGTCAGGCGAGCGGCGGCTTCAAAAAGCATCAGAACAACTTAAAGCCCGAATGCTATCAGGAATATGTCGATTATTTCCTTGACATAACCGAGCACTTTATCGAGCTCGGCTATCCTATCAAATATATCAGCCCCATAAACGAACCGCAGGCCTCCTGGGGCGGAGACAATGTCTATCAGGAGGGCTGTCACTATGACACCGAGGAGCTTTTCAAGCTCTATCGAATGTTTGCAAAGTCTATAAAGGCGCGCGGGCTCAATGTCAAGATGTCGATGTGCGAGATATCCTCCATAACGAGCAAGACGTTTGATTATCTCAAGTATATCTACAACGACCCGGAGCTTCGCGAGGTTCTCGGCACATACGCATATCATTCATATTGGTCGGATGCCAATTATTTCACCAAAACCTGGTGGGGCAACTACATAAAGAAGTATCCCGGCGTTATCTATGAAATGTCCGAATGGTGTGAACTGCCCACAAAATATAAAAACCTCGATGTTAGAAACGCTCTGCTCATGGCTCGCGTTATCGCCCATGATATGACTATGTCCAATACTTCCACATGGTCGTCCTGGGTCGCGGTCAGCGAGGGAGACGATTACGGCGACGGACTGATAATCGCAAACCACGATTGCAGCGAGTTCCATCTTGCCAGACGCTATTATGCGACGGCGCACTTCTCAAAGTTCGTCCCCGTCGGCAGTCATCTTATCTCCTGCACGAAGGATGTCAACGACCGATACTGCTCGAGAGACCGCAAAAAGCTTGCCAACTACATAAGCTACAGAACAAATACCGCCGCTTATCTGACTCCGGAGGGAAAGATAGTTGTCGTCATCGTCAACAACACCAAGGAGCGCACCATAACCTTCAACGGCATCGACGGCAGAGACTCTCTCAAGCTCTATACAACAGACAGCAAAAGAAACCTCGAGCTCACCTACAACGGAGACTACCGGCAGACAGTGACCGTCCCCGCCTACAGCATAACCACAGCAATATTCGAATAACCGCACACTCTGCAAAAATGTTTACAAAACGGCAAATCCTGCCCGAGGGATTCCTTGGGTAGGATTTTTTTGTGTATCCGGCGCGGAAAACGGGGATTGCGGGTGAGTTATAAGCGGTACACCGTAGGGGCGAACTTTGTTCGCCCGCAAAAAATACAATGGCTAATGTATATTGAATCATGTAGCAGCGGATATCATCCGCCCGCGGTTTATGCAGTAGGTTGTGACTATTCACTTTGTAGGGGTCGGCGACTCGACGCACCCTACAAAGGATATTGAAAAATTAAATAAACAGGGAAAAATCGGCTAATCCGTGCAACACCCCCTCTGCCTCGCCTCCCCCATAATTGCAGCTGCGCCGCAACTCCCGCTTTGCCACCGTCTTTACCGCCCTATATCCCGCCGCTCCGAATGCTGCTCCCCCGCTCATCCCGCCAAACAAAAAAAGGCCTCCGTATGCTGTCACACGGAGGCTTTGTTTTCTGTTCTGTTTTACTTTACCTGCTTTATTTTGTTTCCGGAGACGAGGAACGCGTGCTCGGAAATCTCCATCATCGGGGTGTCGTTGACGGAATCGGTATAGAAATTGTCGATTGTCGTGTCGGGATACATCTCCTTGAAGCGGTCAACCTTTTTCGCGCGGAAGCAGAGGTCGACTATGTGCGCGTTGCCGTCGGTGCGCGAGCAGATGTAGTTCTTGATGTTGAGTCTGTGCATGACCTCGTCGAGCAGTATCTCGGGGCTCGCGGAGATTATCACGTCATCATCCTGCCTCTGGCGGAAATAGAAGGGCTTTATCTTGTGGATATTCGTATCCCAGAACTCGGTCACGAGCGCATCGAAATCCTCTATGCCCTTGTAGTACTCGGTGACGACATCGGAATACTGCTCAAGCGCTTCCTCGGCGTTTATCGTGCCCTTTGTGTATTTGTAGAGTCCGCTGAAAACGTCGGGAATGTACTTGACGAGCGAAGGGTCTTTCTTGAAAAGAAAAACAAACAGGTCAAAAAAGCTTTCGCCGTCATAGATCGTGTTGTCAAAATCGTAAACATTCATTTTCATTTTCTCCTTGTTCGGGAAGTTCTGCACACATCCCAAAGTTATTTTCTCCTCTAAATAATACCATATTTTTAACTGTTTGTAAAGACGCCCTGTGCGATTGACTAAACGGGATTTAATTGGTATAATGATATGAGGTATGTACGAAAATAAGAAAGGACTGAAAAATGATGATAAAAATAGCTCCTTCAATGCTCGCAGGCGACTTCTCCCGCATGGGCGAACAGGCCGCAATGATAGAAAAAGCAGGCGCCGATTGGCTCCATTTAGACGTTATGGACGGGCATTTCGTGCCCAATATAACCTTCGGCGCGCCGATTATAAAAAGCATACGCGACAAGAGCGCTCTCGTCTTTGACGTTCACCTGATGATAAGCGACCCGCTCAAATATGTTCCCGACTTTGTAAAGGCGGGCGCGGACGTTATCACGTTCCATATTGAGTCGGATTCCCCCGTCGACGAGACTGTTGACCTCATCCGCTCGTCGGGCTGCAAGGCGGCTCTCTCCGTCAAGCCCGGCACTCCCGTCGAGAGCGTTTTCCCCTATCTCGACAAGCTCGACATGGTGCTCATTATGACCGTTGAGCCCGGCTTCGGCGGTCAGAAGTTCATGGCGGAGATGATGCCCAAGATAACCGCCCTTCGCGAGGAGTGCGAGAGGCGCTCGCTCGATATTGAGATTCAGGTCGACGGCGGCATCTCCGCAAAGACCATCGAGGAGCCCGCGCGCCGCGGCGCCACTGTCTTTGTCGCGGGAAGCGCCGTGTTCGGAGCGGACGACCCCGCTCAGGCGATAGCTCAGATGAAATCTATTGCTGCTGGCTGCAAATAATCAGCCGCCGAAAAGCCTTTTCAACGCATCTCTCTCCGATATGCACCTCCAGTGCTCGCGGGTATGCGATGCCGAGAAGGGCGAGTCTATCGGCGTGCCGAACTCGCTTAATATATGCTCGGGCGCGTCGGTCGGGTTTTCGCCCATAAGCAGGCGGTATCTGCCCTCCGACTCGTAGAGCCCGCCGCTTTCGCAGCGTCCGCCGAGCGCGTGCGCCGCGTCCATGACGGCGTCGAGCGAACAAAACTCGTATACGGCGGTATTTTCCCCCTTTTTTATCGACGGGGTGCGGACCGCACGCGAGCCGTCGGCGCAGAGGGTGAACTTCAAAATGCACCCGCCCCTGCCCGCAGGCACGGCCTCGATTATCATCCGCCCGCTCGGGTCGATGTCGCGTTTTAATTCGTGACCCGCTCGGTCGAGCAGAGTCCAGACCACGCGGCGCGTCTCGATATTCGAGTAGTCCATCTGCTCGTATGTAATGTTGAGCGCATCCATGTCGCGCGCCGAGAGCTCGATGGTTATCCTGTTTTCCGCCGGCGCAAGTATCTTCAAGCGCTTCCCCTCCTTATAAATCAGAAAGTCTCTGCCTTATATAATATTACGCGCCCCCTCGGCGTGCAATGCAAAATTTTTGCCAGCTGAAAAAAAGGCAAAAAGAAAGGTTGATTTTATGGCAAAATTCAAACGCATAAAAACGCCTAAAAGTCCCTACATGAGCTATCTGCTCATGCTCGCCGCTCCCGCGATAGTCGCCTGGTATTACTATGGCGCGTTCGCGTTCAGGGCGATACTTACGGGAGTAGTCAGCGCGGCAGCCGTTGAGGCCGTCGCTCTGCTGATGATGAAAAGGAATCTGAGTCTCCTGTCCGATATGCACGCGGTATTTACGGGGCTTGCCGTAGCCATGCTTCTGCCCGCCACGGCTCCCGTCTGGCTGATAGCCTCGGGCGCCGTCTTTGCAGTTCTCGTTGCAAAGATACCGTTCGGCACCGCGCGTAAGGCTCCGTTCGTGCCCGCCGCGGCGGGAATCGCGTTTTTGACGGTCTGCTTCCCGGACGAGGTTTTCAAATATCCCGCCATTGACTCCGCGTCGTTCGACGTCTTTGAGGCGGGCTCCTCCCTCGCCGCTCAGCTGAGCGCGGGCGGAATACAGCACGTAAACTCAGTCGGCATAATGTCGATAATCTCCGGCAACGTAGCAGGCGCCCTGGGCACCTGCTGTTCCGTAGCGCTGCTCGGCTCCTGCGCCCTGCTCGCCGTCGGAAAACCCAAGAGGCTCATAAACGTCCTCGGCTTTCTCACCGTGTGCTCCCTGCTTGCGGTAATTTTCCCGCGCGGCTCGTTTTCAAGACCGGTGTCCCTGCTCACGGAGCTCTGCGCCGGCAGCCTGCTCTTCTCCTGCATTTTCTTCGTCACCGACCCCGGTACAAGCCCGAAGCCCCCGCTGACAAGATTTATCTACGGCGCGTTCGCCGGACTTATATGCATGATCCTGCGTTACTTCGGCACGTTTGAGGACGGCACCTGCTTCGGAATACTGCTCACAAACGCCTTCTGGCCGCTGGTCGAAAGTGCGCTGAGAAAGATAGGCTACAACAGACTCATTGAAAAATCCATGAAAAAAAGCGCGGAAAAGAAAAAGCGGAAAGCAGCGTTAAAGGGAGGTGAGCCGGCATGAAGTCAGGCAAAAAGTATTCATTCTCCGACGCGCTGTTCAGCAGCACGCTCATTCATAACCCCGTGCTCATTCAGGCTGCGGGCCTCTGCGCGATAGTCGCGGTCGCAACGACCCTCAAGACGGCCGTTTTGCTCGCGGCGGCGTTCTTCCCCGTGCTTATAATCACGCAGGTTTTCGCCTGCGTGGCTCTCAAGCGCGTGCCGAGATGGATAAGAGTTGCGATATATTTGCTCCTCGGCACGGCAATAATCTCCGGTATAATCTACGCCATTGATATCTTTGTGCCGGAAATCCGACTGGGCGCGGGAATATATCTCGCCCTGACGGCGGCGAACTCGATAATCGCACTGCACTGCGAGAAGCTCGCGGTCAAGACCGATCTGCGCCACGCATTTTTTGACTCCGTGGCAACCGCGCTCGGCTATGCGGCGGTCATTATTCCCGTCGGCGCTCTGCGCGAGATAATAGGCTCGTCCACAATATGGGGCGTAAACATCAGAATCCCCGTTATATATCCGGCGGTGCTCATGCCGTTCGGCGGATTTATATTTATCGCATTCTTCGCCGCCGCGCTCAAGGCGCTGATAAACAAGCGCTTCCCCGAGCAGTCGGCAGAGACCGAGATGAAGATAAAGAAAACCTCGGTTATAGTCAGCAAGAAGAATCTTCCCGAAAATGCGGCTCCCGCCAAGGCGGAGGATACTCCCGACGCAGAGGAGAGCGTTGAAAGCGAAGAAATAACCGAGCCCGAGGAGACGGCAGAGACCGTCGAGGTTATTGAAACCGTTGAAGCCGCGGAGGAAGAACCGGATGACCTGTCCCACTTCGAGCCGCTCGACGGCGACAACAGCTTTGATTTGGCGGATATCTTTGCCGACGACGAAAATGACGGCAAGGACTACGGCTCGGCGTTCAACCGCCTCTTTGACGAGGCAGAAGATTTTAACTCCGACGAAAAGAAGGAGGGAGACAAATGAACATGACCTGGTTTTTTGATCTGCTCTCCACCGCGCTCTACACCGTGTTCATTCAGAACCTCGTCTTTAACGGCGGCTATGCGGCGAGCGAGGCGCTCATGCTCGCAAAGAAGCCGCGCAGGCTCTGGATGTTCTCGGCGATGATAGCATTCTTCTCGACCGTTACGGCTCTCGCCTGCCGCGCACTCGAGCTTGTCCCGCAGCACGCCAATCTGCCCGCGGCTCTGCATTTTGCGATGTACAGCGCCGTTCTCATAGTTGTTTTCCTGATAACGGGTCTTATTCTCAAGCTTGCCCTCGGCGCTACCGAGAAGTTCCTCGGCACGCTCGGCATGGCGGCGCTCAACACCCTTGTGCTCGCAACGCCCCTGCTCAACCGCAGCGCGGCCTACACCGTTCCCGAGAGCATCGGCTCCGGCATAGGCGCGGGTCTTGCGTTCATCCTTGCGGCAACGCTCATATGCAAGGGACTTCACATAATCTCGCAGAATCAGGATATTCCCAAGGCCTTCCGCGGCACTCCGGCGGCGTTTATCTATGTCGCCCTGCTCTCGCTCGCGTTCTCCGGCTTCTCGGGAAGCTCCCTGTTCTCATAAATAAATTTTACGCCGCAGGCGGTCTGTCATACCGGCACGCGGCGCAAAGGATGATGAAAAATGGCAAAGCGCAGCAAATATGATAAGTATTTTTCACCCGGCACTCACAGGAGCATAACCGAATTCAGCAAGAATGCTGCCGGCGGCTCGAAGCGCCGCAAAAGCTACTCCGAGCGCAGGCGCAACAGAACAGTGGGCATAGTCCTCGCGTGTATTTTAGGCGCGGCTGCTGTATTCACTGCGGCATTTTTTGTCACCGACACGCTCCTGGGCATCTCCGACTCCGAGGTTAAAACCACCGTCGCCCCCGGCAAGAGCGATAAGGGCAACAAGGGCGGCTCAAACGACACCACCGCGCCCGCCGCAACCCCGCAGAGCTCCGGCGAGCTGAAGGCTCGCGTCGGCAATGTCTCCCTGCTCGCGGGCGGAAGCGAACTCGACAGCTATATAGCCTCTCTCAAGAGCGCGGGTCAAAATGCCGTTGTTATAGACTTCAAGGACGCGTCCGGCTACCTCTCCTATCCCTCGTCGATAGCTGCGGTCAAGGACAAGACCCCCTCGTCAAAGGCTCAGGCCAATGCCGCTCAGAGCATAAAGAAGCTTCGGCAGTCCGGCATAAAGGTCGTTGCGCGAATATACTGCTTCAAGGATTCGCAGATGCCGCGCGTTGACCGAACCACGGCCGTTCACTACAACAAGACACAGACTATCTGGCTCGACAATGAGGCGTCCAAGGGCGGCAAGCCGTGGCTCAATCCCTATTCCGAGGCGGCTCGTAATTATCTTCTCGAAGTCGTAAAGGAAGTGAAGAACCTGGGCGTCGACGTGATATTGCTCGACGGCGTGCAGTTCCCCGACCTCAACTCGAAGATAGCGACGTTTGACGGCGAGGGCTCGGTATCGAGAAACGCCGTGCTCGTAAACTTCGTCAACTCCTGCGTCTCCGCGTGCTCGGGCACGCCCGTTATCTGCGCGATGAAGGGCGAGGCTGCGGCAGGCGGCAGCAGCGAGATATATAACGGCTCTCTCTGGAGCGCGAACGCCTACGCCTTCGCGGTAGACCTCAGCTCCCTCAAGGCGGACTTTAAACGCAGCTTCCCCGCCTCAAAGAAAGTAATCGAAATCAAAGCCTCGGCCTCAAATGCCGACAGCACATATATTTTAACAAAGTAAACAAAGGCCGATAAAAATGCATTTTATTCCCTACAATTCAAGAAAAAAATATCACCTCTCGCCCGGCGCGTCAGTGCGCTCGGGTGAGAAAATGACCTTCAGAATAGTCCTGCCCCGCTCGGAGCAGTGCAGCGCGGTTCGCCTTGTGCTTGAGCCGGACTGCGGCGGCAGAGAGGACATCTCTTTCTCCTGGGAGAGAATGCAGGGCGAGGACGAGGAATGGTGGCGGCTCGAGACCGCCGCGCCCGAAAAAGAGGGCCTCGTCCGCTACCATTTTGAATATGACACTCCGTGGGGTGAGAGGGAGATATCTCTTGAAAGCGGCGGCATCGCCGTAATGGGCGAGGGCGAGCGCTGGCGGCTGACGGTTTGCGGCGAAAACAGCGACACTCCCCTGTGGCTGCGCGGCGGAGTTATGTATCAGATTTTTCCGGACAGATTCCGTCGCTCCGGCAAAACTCCCCTTCCCGAGGACAAGCCCGCGGCAGTCTACCACTCCGAGTGGGGCGAGGAGCCCGACTGGGAGCCCGACTCCGACGGCATGATAGACAAATACGACTTTTTCGGCGGCGACCTCAGAGGCATAGAGGAAAAGCTCGACTATCTCGAGAGTCTCGGCGTCACCTGCATATATTTGAACCCGATATTTTCCGCCCGCTCGAACCACCGCTACGACACGGGCGACTACATGAAAATCGACCCGATGCTCGGCACGGAAAAGGATTTCAGAAGTCTTTGCAGAGCGGCCGCCAAGCGCGGAATAAGAATTTTGCTCGACGGCGTGTTCAGTCACACCGGCGCAGACAGCAAATATTTTGACAAATTTTCAACTTACGGCGGCAAGGGCGCATATTGCGACAAAAATTCTCCCTACCGTTCGTGGTATAATTTTCGAAGCTGGCCGGACGATTACGCCTGCTGGTGGGGCGTTGACATTCTGCCGGAGCTCAACGAGACCGATCCCGGCGTGTTGGATTTCCTGACAGGCAGACACGGCGTTGCGCGGCACTGGCTCCGCCTCGGCGCATCGGGCTGGCGGCTCGACGTCGCAGACGAGCTGCCCGACGAATTTCTCGACCGCTTCCACGACGCAGTCAGAAAAGAGAAAAAAGACGCGTTCATCTACGGCGAGGTCTGGGAGGACGCGACCGATAAGATAAGCTACGGCCACCGCCGCAGATACCTTGAGGGCGGCGAGCTGGACAGCGTGATGAACTACCCGTTTGCAAACGCGATCATTGACTTTGTCCGCACGGCGAATGCCGAAAATCTGCGCGAATGCGTGGAGAATATAGTCGAGCACTATCCCCGCGCTTCGCTCGACACGCTGATGAACCATATCGGCACTCACGACACCGTGCGCGCCCTGACCCGACTCGGACGCGGAGATGTCCCCCGCCCCGAAAACGGGCGCGACAGGGGCATTATGACCGACGAGCAATATAAAAAGGGAGTTGAGCTTTTGATGCTCGCCTCCGTTTTGCAGTTCACCCTCCCCGGCGTTCCCTGCGTCTATTACGGCGACGAGGCGGGACTCTCGGGCGGCGAGGATCCGTTCAACCGCGCCTGCTTCCCGTGGGGGCATGAGAACAAAGAGCTGCTCGAGCACTATAAAACGCTCGGCAGGATAAGAAAGCTCTGCCCCGCATTTGTCGACGGCGAGTTCAACTGCATATCGGCGGTTCTCGGCTGCATAGCCTACGAGCGTATCTCGGACACGGGCTGCGCGCTGATAATCGCAAACGCAAACGACCGCGATATAGAATACCGCGTCCCCGAGTGCTGGCGAAACGCGCCCGCTCTTTTCGGCAGGGCGGCATACGGGCGCTCCGTCTCGGTAGGCGCACATTCGGCAGTAATTTTGCATAGATAACACAAAGACCGAGGTGATCGAATGTCAAAGAAAAAGGGAATGAGATTTCGCACGACGCAGGAGAAAAAAACGAGGCAGTTTCGCCTCTTTTTCCTGGGCTTTATCGCCTTCCTGCTCGTTTTCGCGCTTATCTCCGTAGCCTATATGTTCAAATCGCATCATCTCTCGATAAAGGACCTGCTGCCCGAAAAGACGAGCGACTCGACCGACGAAAGCACGGATGAGGCTCTTGTGCCCTTAGACGGCAGCGCGACCTTCATGCTCGCGTGCGTCTCGGACAACGGGGACGACTTGTACTTAGTCGCCGCGGTGAACGCGGAGTTAAGCTCCGGCGAGGTGCGCGTATGCGCCTTTGACCCGAACACCCGGGTTGACGTCTCCGGAAATAAGAATTCCCTCAAGGGGCACTATTCGGAGGGCGGCACAAAGGCACTCAAAAGCGCGGTAGACGCGCTGTGCGGCTTCACCGCAGAGCGGTATGCCGTCTCGACCGCGAGCCAATTCAAAAATGCCGTAAACGTGCTTGACGGCGCGCAGATAACCGTGCCCGAGCGCGTGAGCTACAAGACAAAGGAGCTCTCTCTTTCGCTCATGCCCGGCAATCAGACAATAAAGGGCGAGACGCTGCTGAAATATTTCCGCTATTTCCTGACCCCGTCGGGCGGCGGAGCCATAAAGCAGAGCGAGCTGCTCTGCGTGATGTTTTCGCAGTATATCAACAAGACCTATCTCGCCTCCGGGCGCAACTACTTCTCGCAGATAGTGAATTCTTTGGACACCGACATATCCATCGTCGATTTCTCGCGCTGCGAGAGCACGCTCTCGGCTATGGCGGCGAGAGATATAGATTATTCCGCTGTGTCATCTGTTGACGAGCTGAATGCCGCTCCCGACAGGCGCGGAAAATAAACCGTTCGGACTTAAAACAAGGGGGTAGGCAAATTGACAAAAAAGCTTCTGCGGCTTGCGTCGCTTTTGCTCGCGCTTATACTTATCTTCTCGGGCTGTTCGCTGCTTGAAGAAGAAGATGCCGTTCCCCCGTCCGAAGAATCGGCCGCCTTCGGCAGCTTCAAGCACTACTTCGCAAAGCTCAACGAGGACGAGAAGCGCGCCTACAATGCCGTTTTGCGCGACATTGAATCGTTCCCCGAGGAGATTGAAATCCCCGAGCTTGATAACAGCGAGCTTGAAAACGTCTGGCTCGCCCTGATGTACGACAATCCGGAGCTGATGATGCTCGGGCGCGAGTGCGTGCTCGTCGCAAGAGGGCGAAAGTACTTCTTCAGCTGCGAATATTCCATGACGAAAGAGGAATATGATCAGAAAAAGGCCGAGCTTAAATTGAAGGCAGATGAGCTCGGAGCTAAAATAGAAAAAGAGCCTTCTGATTTTGACAAGGAGCTGCTTATCCACGACGCAATAATCGACTCGTGCAGCTACGCAGACTCCGGTCAGCTCATAGCGAGCTCCGCCTACGGCGTGCTCGTCGAGGGCTCTGCCTCCTGCGAGGGCTACGCAAAGGCCGCAAAGCTCCTGCTCGACAGAGCCGGGATAGATAACTACGTCATAACCGGCACCGCAACGCGCGACGACGGCGAGAGCGAGGGTCATATGTGGAACGTCGTCTTTCTCGACGGTCAGCCATATAATTTAGACCTCACCTGGGATGACCCTATAGGCGAGGGCGCGGAGCAGAACAAGCGCTATGCCTATTTCAACATCACCGACGAAGAGCTTCTGAAAACTCACACGTTTTTTGACGAGGCTCCCTGCTGCACGGCAACGGACTTCAACTATTTTATAAAGCTCGGCAGACAGTTTGACAGCTATAACGCGCAGACGAAATCCGCGCTCTCGAAGCTGTTCGGGGGGCTCAAATCAGGCGGCAAGCTCGATATCAGGTTCTCGTCGGATAAGGCTTACAGAGCCGCCCTCAACGGGCTGATAAAGAAAGAGGAAATCTACCGCATTCTGAGCGTCGCCGACGCGGGCAGGCGCGGCTTTTCAACGACGCAGATAAACTATATCACCGACGACACCCACCGTGTCATCGAATTTATTCTCGTATAACCGGGGTGAAACAATGGACAAAAAGAGAATCGAGGCGGCTGTGCGCGAGATACTTGCGGCGGTCGGCGAGGACCCGGACAGGGAGGGTCTTGTCGAGACGCCCGAGCGCGTCGCCCGAATGTACGAAGAGATTTTCTCGGGGCTTGAGGACGACCCCAAGCGCCACGTCAAGCTCTTCAACGAGGAGAAAAACGAGGAACTGGTCATTGTGCGCGACATACCGATGTATTCCATGTGCGAGCACCATCTTCTGCCGTTTATCGGCAGGGCGCATATTGCATATATCCCGCGCGACGGAAGAGTCATAGGGCTCTCGAAGCTCTCGAGAGTCGTTGACAGCTTTGCTCGCCGTCCCCAGCTTCAGGAGCGGCTGACCTCGCAGATAGCGGACTTTCTCGACGAACAGCTCGACCCGCTCGGCGTGGCCGTCGTTATCGAGGCCGAGCACCTGTGCATGACGATGCGCGGGGCGCGTGCTTCGGGGGCGCAGACGAGAACCTCCGCCCTGCGCGGCACAATGCGCTCGGACGCACGGGCGCGCGCCGAGGCAATATCACTTCTCACAAAATAAGGCGAAACCATGGAAAATTTTATTTTTGACACCTCATCCCACACGCTTGTGTGCGGAATACTCAACATAACCCCCGATTCCTTTTCGGACGGCGGCAAATGGGACGAGCCGCAGAAGGCTCTCGAGCACGCGCTCGAGATGCAGTCGCTCGGCGCCGATATTATAGACGTCGGCGCGCAGTCGACCCGCCCCGGCTCGACAAGGCTCTCCGTCGAGGAGGAGAACGCGAGGCTCATTCCGGTGCTCGACCTTTTAAAGGGCAAAATAACTGTCCCGATAAGCGTCGACACCTTCTATCCCGAGTGCGCGCGCACGGCGCTCACGCACGGGGCTAAAATAATCAACGACGTCAGCGGCGAGGCGAGCGACGAAATGGCAAGGGTCGTCGGCGAATACCGTGCGGGCTGGATAATAATGCACAACCCCGCAGGTGCGGATGCCGTACCCGTCTACGAAGGCGGCGTCTCCGACGATGTGCTCGACTTTTTTATAAAAGCCGCAAAGACCGCACGGGCGCACGGGATTCCCGCGGGCAGCCTCTGCTTTGACCCGGGCATCGGCTTTGCAAAGAGCTATGAGGACAATCTGCGCCTGATAAGGGATATCGGCAAGCTGAAGCTCAACGGCAGCGCGCTTATGTCCGCAGCGTCGAGAAAGCGCGTCATAGGCACGGCCTCCGGCGAGACGGATGCCGCAAGGCGCGACCCCGGCACGGTGGCACTGCACACGGCGAGCATATTAAACGGCGCAGATATTATCCGCGCCCACGACGTGTTCTCCGCCGTCCAATCGGCGCGTGTCGCGGACGCCTTAAAAAAGATATGCGGGGAGGAGAACGGTGGATAAGATAATTATAGATTCGCTGCGTATCTTCGCGTATCACGGAGTAAATCCCGAGGAGCAGGAGGACGGGCAGTTCTTCATTCTCGACATCGAGGCGGATATGCCTCTTTCAAAGGCCGGAGAGAGCGACGATATAGACGACACCGTCAGCTACGCGCAGATGATAAAATGCGCGCGCAGGGTGTTCACCGCACAGAAGGACAGGCTCATTGAGCGTGCGGCGCGGCGGGTTGCCGACGCACTGCTCGAGGAATTCCCGCCCCTTTCGGGCGTAAGAGTGACCTGCAAAAAGCCGGACGCGCCGATGAAGGCGGATTTCGCATTTGCCGCGGTCAGCATTTACAGGGAAAGACAGTAAAAAAATATAGAACGGGCAAGATTTATCAATCGAAAGGACTTGTTATTTTATGGCCAACTGTATGCAGGCAGTTATAGGTATCGGTTCAAACATGGGGGACAGATTAAAGAACATAAACGGCGCCGTGCGCTCTCTGTCCCGCCTTCCAAAGACAAAAATAACGGCGTGCTCCCACGTCTACGAAACAAAGCCCATGGGCTACGAGAATCAGTCGATGTTTTATAACGCCGCGGTAACTGTGGAGACGGAGCTCTCCGCGCAGATGCTGCTCGGCGCGTGCCTCGGCATCGAGGGCGCTTACGGGCGCATAAGGACGATAAAGGACGGGCCGCGCGTGCTCGACCTCGATCTGCTGCTCTATGAGGGCATGAAGAGCGAGAGTTTTCTGCTCACCCTGCCGCATCCGAGAATATTCGAGCGCGCTTTCGTGATGGTTCCGCTGCTCGACCTGTTCCCGTCCGGCAGAGCCCCCGGGCTCTTCTTCCTGCCCGCTCTTCACGAGACAGGCACGGACGGTGTTGAAAAAATAAACGAAGAGATAACTCTTCCCGAATAAAGAACGAGGTGTACAAATGAAATACGACGTAGTTATCATCGGCGCGGGCCCTGCCGGAATATTCACGGCTATCGAGCTTATCCGCAAGGGCGCGAACAAGAAAATAATGATGGTCGAAAAGGGTCAGCCGATCGAAAAGCGCCGCTGCCCCAAATCGAAAACAAACAAGTGCGTCAACTGCAAGCCCTATTGTCATATCACCACGGGCTTCTCCGGCGCGGGCGCGTTCTCGGACGGCAAGCTGTCGCTGAGCCCCGAGGTCGGCGGTCAGCTCCCCGAGCTCATAGGCTATGAAACCGCTCAGGAGACAATAGAATATGCCGACAGCATCTACCTCGAGTTCGGCGCGGACACCCATGTTGAGGGCGTCGGCCGCGAGGAGGAGGTCAAGGAGATAAGAAAGCGCGCCATAAAAGCGGGTCTTCGCCTTGTCGACTGCCCGATACGCCACCTCGGCACGGAGAAGGCGCAGGATATCTACTACGCCATCGAGCAGTATCTCATAGAAAACGGCGTCGACATGCTCTTCGGCTACGAGTGCGACAATATAATCCTCGACGGCGACCGCTGCAAGGGCGTCTATGTCCGCAAGGGCGAGGAGAACATAGAGATATTCGCGGAGCACACCGTAATAGCGACAGGGCGCCGCGGCGCGGACTGGCTCGAAAAGCTCTGCGCTCAGCATGATATCTCCCATCAGCCCGGCACAGTCGATATCGGCGTGCGCGTCGAGATAAGAAACGAGATCATGGAGAAGGTCAACGACGTTCTCTACGAGTCGAAGCTCATCGGCTATCCCAAGCCGTTCAAGAACAAGGTTCGCACGTTCTGCCAGAATCCCGGCGGCTTCGTCAGCCAGGAGAACTACGACAACGACCTCGCCGTCGTCAACGGACACTCCTACAAGGAGCTCAAGAGCAACAACACGAACCTCGCCATACTCTGCTCCCACAATTTCAATCAGCCGTTCAATCAGCCCATTGAATACGCGCAGAAGGTCGGCGAGCTGACAAATATGCTCGGCGCGGGACACATTCTCGTCCAGCGCTACGGCGATATCCTCGACGGCAAGCGCACGTGGCAGAAGGAGCTCGACCGCTCGAACGTCAGACCGACGCTCCCCGATGCCGTCGCGGGCGACATAACTGCCGCCATGCCCTACCGCGCGATGCTCAACATAATCAACTTCATCCAGGCTGTCGACTATGTTGTCCCCGGCTTCGCCGCGGAGGAGACGCTGCTCTACTCCCCGGAGCTCAAATTCTACTCCAACCGCATAAAGATGGACGAAAGCTTTGACACCAACGTCAAGGGACTCCACTGCCTCGGCGATTCGAGCGGCTGGACAAGAGGTCTTATGATGGCCTCCGTCATGGGCGTGCTCATGGGCAGAAGCATAGCGGAC
>OIZV01000557.1_pt1 | contig 17382 bp, 16 predicted proteins | sample 1588681 | NCBI WGS metagenome assembly OIZV01 (sample SAMN03283281) | human gut metagenome | biome: human-associated habitat; material: feces | host: Homo sapiens | place: Peru | collected 2012
AACCTGTCCATCATGCTGTCCGGCGCGGGCTTTGTGCGCCTGACGGAGGGCGAAAAGTGGGACGTGCAGCGGGGCGGCGCGTATTTCGTCACCCGCAACCTGTCGTCGCTGATCGCGTTCCGCGTGCCGGAGGACGGCTTTACGTCGGCGCGCATCGCCGCCAGCCATTCCGATTCGCCCGTGTTCAAAATCAAGGAGAACGCGGAGCTGACCGTGATCAACCGCTATGTGCAGCTGAACACCGAGCGCTACGGCGGCATGATCTTCTCCACGTGGCTGGACAGGCCGCTGTCCGTGGCCGGGCGCGCGCTGGTGCGCACGAAGAGCGGCCTTGAAACGCGGCTGGTCAATCTGGACGAGGATACGCTGGTCATCCCGAACGTGCCGATTCACATGAACCGCTCGATCAACGACGGCTATAAGTACAACGCGCAGGCCGACCTCATGCCGCTGTTCGGCTCCATCGACGCGAAGAACACTTTCAAGGCGCGCGTCGCCGCCGCCTGCGGCGCGAAGGTGGAAGACCTGCTGGGCACCGACCTGTTCCTGTACTCCCGCGTGCAGCCCGCCGTGTGGGGCAAGGACGGCGAGTTCGTGTCCGCCGGCCGGCTGGACGATCTGGAATGCGCCTACACCACCGCCCGCGCGATGATCGAATGCAAGGCGACGAAGGGCATGCCGGTGCTGGCCGTGTTCGACAACGAAGAGGTCGGCTCCACCACCAAGCAGGGCGCGGATTCTACGTTCCTGACCGACGTTCTGCGCCGCGCGGCGCTGTGTCTGGGCGTGGACGGCGAGGCGTTCTACCGCGCGCAGGCGTCCAGCGTCATGCTTTCCTGCGACAACGCGCACGCCGCGCATCCCAACCATCCGGAGCTGTACGACGCGTCCAACCGCGTATACATGAACGAGGGCGTCGTCATCAAGTTCAACGCCAACCAGCGCTACACGACCGACGGCGTCTCCTGCGCGCTGTTCACGGCAGTCTGCCGCGAGGCGGGCGCGCCCGTGCAGGTCTACGCGAACCGCTCCGATATGCCGGGCGGCTCGACCCTCGGCTCCATCGCCACAACGAAGGTCTCCGTTCCAAGCGTAGACATCGGCCTTGCACAGCTGGCCATGCACTCCTGCGTGGAAACGGCAGGCGCGGAGGATCTCGACGCGCTGGTCAAGGCCATGACGTGCTATTACGGCAAGACCTTGACACGAAGCGGGGAACAGATCACGTTCTGAGTGTATCCAAAGCCCCCTTGGGCACAAGAGGAGCCTTAAACGTACACACCATACATAAAAATAAAGGAAAGAAAAAGGAGGCAGATCCATCATGGGCATGATCCTGACGGACGAACAGCAGGCCATTCTGGACGGCGCCAAGGGTGAAACCATGGCGAAGGTCATGAAAACGCTTGTCATGTTCGGCGAAGCATTCCACGCGGAGAAAATGGTTCCGGTCACGAGCCGGTACAACCATCTTGTCACATCCTTCGGCCTCGGCGTTCTGCAGCCGGTGTACGATCTCATGCAGCAGCTGATCGACGCGGGCGCCGTCTCCGGCCAGAAATTCTCGGCAGACCCCCGCCCGCTCGACCCCAATGTCCCGGCAAATCTCCTGCAGCAGCTCGTGTTCAAAAAATTCATGTACAACAAGCAGGACTTTTATGAGGGCCAGCTGGAAAAGCTGGGACTTCTGAACAAGGACGCGTTCACCTGCACCTGTTACATGTCCGAGGTCGGCAACAAGCCCGAACAGGGTGAGGTGCTCTCATGGTCGGAATCCTCCGCCGTCGTGTACGCGAACTCCGTGCTCGGCGCACGCTGCAACCGCAACTCCGGCATCATGGACATCATGGGCTCCATCGTGGGCTATGTGCCATATTTCGGACTGCTGACCGACGAGGGCCGCAAAGCGACCTGGATCGTGAAGATCGAGACAAGCAAAAAGCCCGAGGCACAGCTGCTTGGCTCGGCCATCGGCATGAAGGTCATGGAGGATGTGCCGTATGTGGTCGGCCTCGACAAATGGCTCGGCACGGAGCTGGACGACGCGGCCTGCACCTATCTCAAGGACTTCGGCGCGGCCACCGCATCCAACGGCGCAGTGGGCCTTTATCACATTGCGAACCTCACGCCCGAGGCGAAGGCGCAGGGCGAAGCGCTGATCGCCGAGGGCGCGAGGGTCTATGTGATCGACGACGCGGAGCTTCAGCGCGTCAAGGACGGCTATCCCGTCGCCTGGAAGAACAGGGACGCGAAGCCGAAGCTCTGCTTCATGGGTTGCCCGCATATGTCGCTTGAGCAGCTGAAGACATGGACCGACCGCGTGGAGCAGGCGCTTGCAGAGGCAGGCCGCAGCAAGGTCTGCATCCCGACGGTCTTTACCGCCGCGCCTGCCGTTTTGAAGAAATTCGAGAAAACGCCGTATGCCGCCCGGCTCAAAAAGGCCGGCGTGATCACATCCTATATCTGTCCGCTCATGTACATGAACAATCCGCTCTGCGGCAAGATGCCGGTCATCACCTCCTCCAACAAGCTGCGCACATATACGACCGCACGCTATTACACCGATGATGAGATCCTTGTCCAGATCACGAAAGGAGGCGCACGCGCATGAAGACCTTCCATGGCCGCGTCGTTACGCCCGGCTGCGCGCAGGCTGAGGCGCTTGTGACGCACGGCGGGCTGAATACGCTCGCTTCGTTCCAGAAATCGCTCCAATTCGGCGATAAGACCGCCAAATGCGGCGACCAGAATAACCCTGATCTCTACGGCAAGCCCATGGCGGGCAAGGCGCTCTGCCTGCCGCAGACCATCGGCTCGACCACGGGCGGACTGGTGCTCTACTGCGCCTGCGCCATGGACCGGCAGCCGGCGTGTATGCTGTTTGCCAACCCCATCGATTCTCTGGCAGCCGCCGGGGCGATTCTCGCCGACGTATGGCTCCAGCCGGGAAAAATGCCGGTCGTTGACTCGCTGGGTGAGGAATTCCTCTCCTACGTCAAGGACGGCATGACCGTCACCATCGGCCCGAACGGCACTGTAACCGTTGAATAAACGCACCGAACGCCGTCCCCGGCGAGGAAGCCTTGGGCGCTCCCGCGCCGGTGCATCAATCAAGTCTTCACGAAAAAGAGGTCCCGCTGCCTGCGGGGCCTCTTTTCCTGGTTCTCAATCGATCTTACCGGTTCGGGACGATCACGGCCAGGAAGCGCGTGACGGAACCTGTGTGGTTGCGGATGGAATGGGTGTGGCCGTCGGCACAGAACTCCGCGTCGCCGACGTGCAGCTCGCGGCTCTCGCCGTCCTCGGTGACGGTCGCCGCGCCCTCAAGGATGTAATACGCCTCGCCGTTCGTCTCATGCGGATGGACGCCGACGGATTCGCCGGGCCGAAGCGTGATGACAGCCATCATCTCCGCGCGGTTTCCAAGCTGCTCGGCAGAGAACAGATAGTGGAAGCTGGGGCTGCCGTCGCCGCCGCGGATGTTGTGCTTGACCGCGGTCTGCATTTCGTCCTTCATCTGAAACATGACAAATTCCTCCTGTTACTTGTGATATTTGCTGCCCGCCTGAATGGCCTCGGCGCGGTAAAGCTGCTCAAGGGCCATAACGCGGGCCAGATGGTGCGGAAAGGTCATTTTGCTCATGGAAAGCTGCAGATCGGCAAGCTTTTTCAGTTCCGGCGCGATGCCGAACGACGAGCCGATCAGAAAGCAGGCGCTGGACCGCCCGCCGCTTTTCGCCTGCCGCAGCGTATCTGCCAGCTGCTCAGAGGACAACAGCTTTCCCTCCGGCGTCAGGACGCAGAAAAAGCAGCCCTTCGGGAGCTTCGCGCGGATAAGCTCCGCTTCTTTTTGCAGACCCTGCGCGATCTGCGTGTCGTTCGGGTCCTCCGGCAGACGGCACTCCGGCAGTTCGATCAGCTGAAAGTCGCAATAGGCCTTCAATCGCTTGGCGTATTCCGCCGCAGCCTCGGTATAAAAGCGCTCTTTCAGCTTTCCCATACAGATGAGCGTGATGGAAAACATAAAAACCTCCGCGTATTCAAAAAACCTGCCCATACGGACAGGTTTTTTGCTTGAAACCTCAGTCTGCTACGTAGGGCAGAAGGGCAACGATGCGGGCGCGCTTGATGGCGATGGCCAGCTCGCGCTGATGCTTTGCGCATACTCCGCTCATGCGGCGGGGCATGATCTTGCCGCGCTCGCTTACGTACTTGCGAAGACGTGCGGTATCCTTATAATCGATGTGCTCGACCTTATCTACACAGAAACCGCATACCTTACGCCTGGACTTGCGGGGACGGGGCTTCATTTTGCGCTCTTCCATTTGGTGAATCTCCTTTCATTGGCTAGATGGCCCCTGCTTAGAAGGGCAGCTCGTCGTCCTCTATCTCAGAGAAGCCCTCGGGGGCAGGAGTGTTCTGGCGCTCAAAGCCGCTGCGCTCATAGCCGCCGCTGCCGCTGCCGCCATCCTGGCCCTTGGGGGTGAGGAATTCGATCTCATCTGCGATTATTTCAGTAATATATCTCTTTGAGCCGTCTTTCGCGTCGTAGCTGCGGTTCTGTATCTCGCCGATAACGGAGACCTTGCGTCCCTTTGAAAGATACTTGCCGCAGAGCTCGCCGAGCTGGCGCCATGCTACGATGTTGAAAAAGTCGGATACCCGCTCCCCGGCCTGATTCTGGAAGCGGCGGTTCACGGCGATGGTGAAGGTGCACACAGTGGTACCGCTGCCGGTGGTCCTCACTTCAGGGTCGCGGGTGAGGTTGCCGATAAGGATTGCTTTGTTCATTTTTGTACCATCCTTTCAGCTAAAATCTTGGTTTAATCAGCCGTTCTGGCGAACTACCATGTAACGCAGGATGCTTTCGTCATTCCTGAAGTTACGCTCAAGCTCGCGGGGCAGCTCGGGAGCTGCTGCGAAATTCACCAGCACATAATAGCCCTCGGTCTTATAATCGATGGGGTAAGCCAGCTTTTTGCGGCCCCATTCATCGGTCTTTTCGATCTCGCCGCCATTGGCGGTTATGATACCGGAGAACTTTTCGATAACGCCCTTGATGGCTTCGTCCTCCATCTCAGGGGTAACGATGTACATAGCTTCATACTTGTTCACGCTTTTCACCTCCTTATGGTCTTGTGGCCCTGCCGCGCTTTGGGCAGAGCAAGAAGCACGCTAGCTTTCGTATTATATCACCGGGAAAAGCCCTGCGCAATAGGTTTTTTAAGAAAATAAAGGGTTTTTTGGCGGCCCCGCCTCCCATATCCCGCAGTTGTTAAAAAAACAAATCCGATGTATAATAAACTATCTATACAAGGAGAAATGTGACCTTTGAAGCCTTTGAGCATAAAAGCCGCCCTCGCCGCCTTCGGCATAGGCGCGGGAGCCATGGCGATAGCGTATATCTTCCCCGTGGGCCTTATGCTGATGCCCGCGCTGCTGGCCTTTGCCGGCACGGTATGGGGCTATGGGGGGCTGGCCATAGCCGCGATAACGGCCGCAGGCGGCATAATATACGTTGCGGGCGCGGTGGATGCGGGCATAATCGGCCTGCTCGTCATGTCCATACCCGCGGGCATAGCGATGACCTATATCTTCATAAATAAACTGCCCTACCGCACGGCGGTGGTCACAGGGGCGTTCTTCGCGGCGCTGGGCATATACATAATCACCTGCGTTCCGGCGCTGCTCAACGGGGAAGGCCCCTTCGCCTATTATTTACAGTACATGGCCGCATTCGGCGACGCGGTGGAAAAGACCGCGGCACAGATGGGCATAGACGGGGATAAGGCCGAGATGCTGCGCAAGATGGCGGCATACCTGGAATACAAGGCTCCCGACATGGCGGTAATGGCAATGATGTGCATGGGCATGGGCGCAGGTCTGGCGAACGTAGTGGCGGCAAGGGCCCTTTGCAGGGCGAAGGGCGCAAAGCTCAAGCCCATGGCGAAGTTCCACCTGTGGCAGCTTTCCCGGGGCTTTACCTATGGCAGCCTTGTGATGATAATAGGCGCCATAATCATATCCGCGCTGAAGATAACCAATTCTTCCGCCATAGTCACGGCGGTGGAATGCGCGGTGGCGGGGCCGTATGCGCTCATGGGCGTCTGCCTGATGGCGTTCATGGTAAGGATGAAGCTCCGGGGCACGGCGTTCACGGTGTTTTCGGTGGTAGCTATGGTGCTGCTTTTTCCCTACAGCCTTTACGGGCTTTGTATTATAGGCGCTGCGGACAGGCTTTTCCGCATGCGCAGAAGCTATGTGGAGCGAATGCACAAATAAGCCGGGAAAAGGCTTTTTTCCTTGGGAGGAAGGTATTATGGACAAAAAACCGCAGCTTGCGTTTATACCTCTGTTCATAGCGGCGGCGGCGGCCTGTGGGCTGCTGTATCTGACATTCCTGGACAGGTGGGTGGCGTATGTGATGTTTGCCCTGTGCGCCATCTGCTTCTGCATAGGCTTTTTCTCGGTGCTGTCCTACAAAAAGACGGTCAAATACGCCATGAACGACATATTCCGGGAAAACGACACCACGGCGGGCAACATCATAACCAACATAGCCATACCCTGCGTGCTGTTCGACAGCGGCGGAAAGATAGTCTGGTGCAACGACGCCTTCGGCGAGATCTTCCCGGGCAGCGACATACGAAGGCTCATACCCGATATGGATCCGCGCTTCCCCAATAAGGCCCAGTCCATAGAGTATAACGGCCAGCACTTCCAGCTCATGAGCATGCCGGTACAGCGCATACGCACAGAGACCCGGCTCACCTTCCAGTATTGGCTGGACAGGACGGAGGCGCTGCATTATTCCCGACTTTACGAGGAGCAGATGCCTACCATAGGCCTCATACAGGTGGACAATTACGACGACCTGATGACCGACAGGCAGTTTCACCGCAACAGCGTGCTCTCGGAGGTGGAGCGCAGGGTGAGCGACTTTGTTACCGCCATGGAGGGCGTATACAGAAGATACGACAACAGCAAGTTCTTCTTCGTATTTGAGGCAAAGCGCATAGCGGAGCTTGAGCAGCAGCGCTTTACCCTTCTCGACGAGGTGCGCGAGATAGATACGGGCACCGGCCAGCCGGTAACGCTCTCTATTTCCATAGGCGTGGCGGACAGGATAGCCGCCTCGGATGAGGCGGCCCGAAACGGCATGCAGCTGGTGCTGGGCAGGGGAGGCGATCAGGCGGTGGTCAAGCGGGGTGCAAACTACGCCTTCTATGGCGGCAAGCGCCAGGTAACCACAAAAAACTCCAGAGTAAAGGCGCGGCTTTTCGCCGAGGCGCTGCATCAGCTGATGGACACCGCGGATGCGGTTTTCATAATGGGCCACAGGCTGCCGGATATGGACTGCGTAGGGGCGGGCCTCGGCATAATGCGCTGCGCCAAGAGCATAAGCTGCCCTGCGTATTTCGTGCTGGATGAATCCAACGCCAGCATTGATGGGGCGATAGAGGCAATGAAGGAAAACAAGGCCTACAGGGATACTATAAAGACGCCGGAGCAGGCCGCCCAGATGATGCGCTCCTCCTCGCTATTGATAATCGTGGACACCCAGCGCAAAAGCTCGCTGCTCAGCGCCGAGCTGCTGGAAAAGGCGGGCAAGGCGGTGGTCATAGACCATCACAGGCGGGCTGTGGACTCCATACAGAACCCTACCCTCAACTATCTTGAGGCGGGATCCTCCTCGGCCTGCGAGATGGTGACAGAGGTGATACAGTACTTTGACGACGGCCTCAAGCCCACCACCTTCGAGTGCGGGGCGCTGCTTGCGGGCATCACTATGGATACAAAGCATTTTTCCTTCAATACCGGAGCGCGCACCTTTGAGGCGGCAAGCTATTTAAGGCGCAACGGCGCGGACAACACCACCGTGAAGATGATGTTCCAGGACGATATGCAGACCTACCGCAACAGGGCCAAGGTAGTGGAAAACGCCATAATAATGGAGCAGGGGATAGCCATATCCGCATGCCCCGCAGGCATGGAAGCCACCAACCTGATAGCCGCACAGGCGGCGGACGAGCTGGTGAACATAAAGGGTATTCAGGCTTCCTTCGTGCTTGCGGAGCGGGGCCAGGTGATATACATAAGCGGCAGAAGCCTCGGGGACATCAGCGTCCAGCTTATACTTGAAAAGCTGGGGGGCGGCGGGCATCAGTCCATTGCCGGCGCGCAGCTAAAGGACGTGACTATGGACGAGGCCATAAGCAGGCTTACGGAAAGTATAAACAGCTATTTAAAGGAGGCACACGAGAAATGAAAGTTTTACTGACACAGGACGTTAAGGGCAAGGGAAAGGCCGGCGACATCATCAATGCAAACGACGGCTACGCAAGGAACTTCCTTATCCCCCGGGGCCTCGCAGTTGCGGCAGACGCAAACAACATTCACGCCGCTAACCTTAAAAAGCAGGCCGACGTACACCGCAGGGAGGTGGCGAGGCAGAACGCCAGGGCCTTGGCAGACGAGATGAAGGGCCTCACCGTAAAGGTATACGCCAAGGCGGGAAGCGGCAAGCTGTTCGGCTCAATAGGCGCGGCCGAGATAGCCGAGGCGCTCAGGGAGCAGTACGGCATAGACGTGGATAAAAAGCGCATAAAGCTGGAGGAGCCCATAAAGTCCCTGGGCATAACCGATATAACCGCCCACCTTTACGAGCAGACCGATACCAAGTTCAAGGTAGAGGTGCTGCCTCTGGAGGCAAGTAAGAATTAACGGCATAAAGGCGCAATAAAAAGAGCAAGAGGTTAAGATATGGAAGAACCCCGCGTACCCACCACGCCGCCCCACAGCCTTGAGGCGGAAAAATCTATACTGGGCAGCATGCTGCTGTCCCATACAGCCGTGGAGCAGGCAATGGAGACGCTCAGCGCTTCCGACTTTTACCTTGCACGGCATCAGGATATATTCCAGGCGATAAAGGGCATATACGACAGGGGAGAGGCCATAGACAGCGTCACGGTCATAGACGCGCTGGACCGCATGGGCAAGCTTGCTTCTGTGGGGGGCGTGATGTACATCACCGAGCTTTCGCTGTACGTACCCAGTGCGGCAAACGCTGCCCACTACATAAGAATCGTGGAGGAGCGCAGCGTGATGCGGCAGCTCATAGAGGCCAGCACCGCCATAGCCTCAGACGCTTTCTCGGGGGAAAAGAGTCTTGAGCAGATGCTGGACGACGCGGAGCGGGCAATATTCAACATATCCATGAAGAAGACCTCCGATACGCTGGTGCATATCAGCGAGACGGTGCTCAGCTGCTACAATCGGGTCGGGGAACTGATGAAGCTCAACGGCGCCCTAACCGGGGTTACCACAGGCTTTGCGGATCTGGACAAGCTCACCTCCGGCATGCAGCCCAGCGATCTCATCATAATCGCCGGCCGCCCCTCCATGGGCAAGACCGCTTTTGCCCTTAACCTTGCTCAGAACGCGGCTGTAAAGGGCAAGAAAACCGTATGCATATTCAGCCTGGAGATGAGCCGCGAGCAGCTGGTGCAGCGTATGCTCTGCTCCGATTCCGGCGTAAACATGCAGTCTGTTCGCACCGGCACCATAACCGATGCGGAGCTGATACGCATAGCGTCCTCGCTGGACCCGCTCTCAAAGGCGAACATATACATAGACGATTCCGCCGGGTGCAGCGTGGCCGAGATACGCAGCAAGTGCCGCAGGCTGCAATCCCGGGTTGGGCTGGACATGGTGGTCATTGACTATTTGCAGCTTATGCAGACCTCTGGCAAGTACGATAACCGCGTATTGGAAATATCCGAGACTACGCGGAAGCTGAAGATACTCGCCCGGGAGCTGAACGTTCCAATAATTCTCCTGAGTCAGCTTTCCCGCGGCCCCGAGCAGCGCACGGATCACCGGCCAGTAATGGCGGATCTTCGCGAATCGGGGGCTATCGAGCAGGATGCGGATGTGATAATGCTGCTGTACCGGCCTGCCGTGTATGACGCGGAGGCGGACAACACCACCGAGGTAATAGTCGCCAAGCACCGCAACGGCCCTACCGCCACGGTAAAGCTGGCCTGGATAGACAGCAGCGCCAAGTTCGCGGATCTGGACACCACCGGAAGGGACGAGGGGTTTTAGGGATTATTATTTTCCTCTTCTTTTCTCTTTCTTTTCGGGAAAAGAAAGAGAAAAGAAGCAAAAGAGAAAGAAAAGCCAACAGGAAATAAACAGGATAAAAAGACAGGGTGCAAATATAAAAAGGAGCGGAGAGAACCGTTCCTTTATTGTTTTGATTTTTGTAAGCTTTTCTCTTTCTTTTTGCTGCTTTTTCTGCTCTCTTTTCTTCGAAAAGAGAAAGAAAAAGCAGGGATAAGGCCTTATTTATGCCCGTGCTTGTACAGCTGCCGGTTGTCCAGCGCCCACTGGCGCTCGGTAAATTCGCCGTCGCTGACAGCGGCGAGGGCGTCGAACATCTCGAACATGCGGGAATCCAGCACGTCTATCTGGCTGACTATCTCGGCCTCGGGGAACATGGGCGGCTTTGGGCTGCCGTATTCCGGCACGCTGTGGTGGGAGAGGAGAATATGCTGCACCAGCTCCTTGGTAGAGTTATCTATCATGAGCTCGGCCGCCGCCCGCTCAACTATGGCCACTCCCATGTTTATATGGCCGAGCAGCTGGCCGGGGGTGCTGTAGCCTGTTGCCAGGCCCAGGCCGCCTACCGTGAGCTCCGGCACCTTGGCGACGTCGTGGAGTATTATGCCCGCATAGACCAGCTCGCAGCTAAGGGCCGGGTAAAGCTTTTTGTATACGCCGCAGACAGCCTCGGCAGCCCTGAGCATGGTATGGGTATGGTAGAGCAGGCCGCCCCGCATGGCGTGGTGAAGCTTGAGCGCCGCGGGATAGCGCAGCAGCTCCTCCCGGTTTTCCCTGAGTATATACTGGGTGAGCATGCGCAGGTCGTTGTCCGTAAAGCTCTCCGTAACCTTTATTATCCCGTCGTACATCTCCTGGGGGGGCAGCGGCGCGCAGGGCACCAGACTTGACATATCCACATTGTCGGAATCCCGCGCAGGGCGTATGCGGTCTATCTTCAGCTGCTCCGAGTCCTTCCATATGTTTACCGTAGCCCGGACCTTGATTATGCTGTCCGGTTCGTATACGCCGTGCTGCTCTATGCTGTAATCCCAGAGCTTGGCGGATATTTCGCCGCCGGCGTCAGCCAGTATCATGTCCAGATAGTCGCTTCCCTTTACGTTGCTCTTTATAGCTACGGACTTGACTACGCAAAAGCCCTCCACCTGATTATTGGCGGGATTCACTATGTTGTTAAGCAGGTTCATGCGTCCCATGGCGCTATCCTCCTTATATAAACTCAAAATCTTATAAAGTTATTATATCATAATATGTCCCACGCCGGAAATAAAAAGCTTTTGTGTAGTTTGAAACGGATTATTCTGATATAATGTATGCAACCTTTTGTGTTGTCAAAACGTTTAATATACAGATGAAGGGCAGGTAATTGCGCATTGACCCCCAAGAGCATTGAAGCCATATACAGGGACAACTGTAAAATGGTTTACTGGGCGGCGTATTCCGTACTAAAGCGGGAAAGCGACGCCATGGACATCGCTCAGAGCGTATTTTTGCGGGCGATAACGAACATCGATAAGCTGAACACAATGGAAGACGGGCAGGTAAAGGCATGGCTGTACCGCGTCGCCGTGAATCTGTGCTATGACGCAGGCCGGAGGCTGAAGCGGGAGATACCCGCCGAGGAGCTGCCCGAGCCCAATACTGACCGGGAATACGAGCTGCCCGAGGCCTCCGCCATATCCAGGGATCAGCGGGAACGGGTGAAGCGGGCCATCGATGCGCTGCCCGATATATACCGCGAGACGGTGATGCTGCATTACTATTCGGGGCTGGACTACAAGACCATAGCGGCCATGCAGGGCAGCACCGAGGGAACGGTGAAATCCCGGATATTCCGGGCAAAGGAAAGGCTCTATGAGCTGTTGAAAGAAGGTGAGAAGAATGACTGACAGGCTGGACGATCTGCTGTTTTCCATAGGCGAAGAGCAAAATGACAGGGTGGATTTTGACCAGATGTACGCCGATCTTCTCCAAAAGCAGAAAGAGGAAGAAAAAAAGCGCAGCATAAGGCGGTCGCGCTTCGTGCGCTATGGCGCCATGGCGGCCTGCGCGGTGGCGCTGGTGGGTATAGGCGCCGCCATGATAAACAGCAGCCGCCCCGCGCCGGAGGCGGCAATACATGCCCCGATGTCCGACGGATATACGGCTGCCGCCGCGGCGGAGGAAGCCCCTGCGGAGGCGGCCCCGGCGGAGGAGCCTATGATGGCGGCGGCGCCCGAAATGAAGGCGGACGAGACCGCGGAGGCGGGGGAGGCGGCTGGCGGACCCTGGGATGGGGCGACGCTCGCCATGCAGACCGACGATACCGACGACATAGAGATAGAGATAGGCGTCTGCGCCGACGCGGAAAGCAGGCTGAAGGCGGCGGGCATAGCGGCGGAGCCCTATGAGGGCGGCGGCGCGCCGCAGGAGGGCTATGCGCTGATGATGGGCGAGGGCGAGGCGATATGGAACGCCGGAAGCGGGGTATACAGGGTAACGCTCAACGGCGACATTGCGGAGCAGCTAAAGGAGCTTTGCGAATAGCGCGGGCAAAAAACGAAGCACTTAAAAAGGCGGCCTAAGGCCGCCTTTTTTTGAGCAGTTAAGCTATATCCTCCTTCACGCTTTCCGGCGGCGCGTCCAGCTGCCAGGGGTCGCGCAGGTAGCCGCGCAGCAGCTTGAAGGCGGAGGCGTAGTAAAAGCCGTCGCATATGCGCTCGTCCGTGGTGAAGGTGTAGGGTATGTAGTGTACCTCGGCTACCGTGCCGTCCCGCTGAACCTCAAGGCGCTTTTCCTTGGCGCCGAAGCTGCAGAACACCGGCACGTTGCCGAAATCGTAGAGGTGATGGAACACCGGCGGTATACCCAGGCTGCCCATGCTGGTTATGAAAAGGCTGCCGTGGAAGGGGCTGACCCTTATCAGGGAAGCAGGTATCAGCCCGAAGTAATCCATGAATCTGAGTATGCCTATGACGAGCCTGAGCACAAGCCCGGGTATGTAGTTAAGGACCCTGGCGGCGCCGTCAAAGGAGGAGGTCTCCTCCTTGGCCGCCCTTATGGTGGAATTGAGCACCTCGTATACCTGCGCGGCCGTGGCGTCCTTTGGAAATACCGCCTTTATTACGGTATCCGGGGAGTCGGTGCGCATCTCCTTTTTTACGTCCATGTTGACCCATATCTCGTTGCGGGCGTAGAGCTTCTGGCCGGAAAGGAAGCGGTTCAGCGCCGGGCGCTGGGATACGGTGCGCACATAGGCCGCAAGCAAAACATGAGTTATACCGAAGCTGTCCAGCCCCTCTGCGCGCTTCTGGCGGATATAATCCTCTATTGCGGCTACGTCCACGCTGTATGCGAGCAGGTTGGACGCGCCGTTCCTCCGAGGCATTATGTACCATGCTACGCGATCCATGGGGTTGTAGCCGCGTATCCTCCTGCCCTCGTAACGGTCCCCGAAGCGGCTTTTTATTTTGCCTTCACTCAAAAGATATTTACCCCCTGTTTGAAGAAATACAGTGAATTCCATAAAAATTCCATGATACTATTTTATGTCCGCGGAGCTGATGTGTCAACGGTACAGGGGCTCGGATAAAATTAAGATTTGGTTAAAAAAATCGGAATAATTGTTGCAAGGGCGAAGGGGGCGGGGGTATTATTTAATTGTACCAGATAAGGAGCTTAGCAAGTATGATAACAGAAGAAGCACAGGCCGTTCTTCAGGACCTTGACGACCACAAGTTCGCTAAAGTAAAGGAAGCTGTCCGGGACATGCATTATGCAGATGTGGCGGAGCTTTTCGAGTCCATAGAGGATCAGGAAACAGCTGTGCTGCTGTTCAGGCTGCTGCCAAAGGACACTGCGGCAGAGGTATTCTCCTATATGGAGAGCGAGAACCAGGAGCAGCTGCTGACGGTACTCACAGACAAGGAGCTTCGGCACATACTGGACGAGCTGTATCTGGACGACTATGTGGACCTCATCGAGGAGATGCCCGCCAACGTTGTAAAGAGGGTATTGAAGAACTCCTCCCCCGAGAACCGTAAGCTCATAAATCAATACCTGCAATACCCCGAGGATTCCGCAGGAAGCCTGATGACCAACGAGTACGTCTACTTAAAGCAGACGCTTACCGTGAATCAGGCGCTGGCTGTGATACGGGCCAACGGCGTAGACAAGGAAACCATAAACAAGTGCTACGTGCTGGACGACCAGCACCACCTTGACGGCGTAGTAAGCCTCCGTGATCTGATACTTGCAGATCCCCACGCCAGGGTCGGGGACATAATGCGAACCAACGTAATAAGCGTGAACACCAACGACGACCAGGAGGAGGTCGCCAAGATGTTCTCCAAGTACGATATGCTGTCCATGCCCGTTGTGGACAGGGAGAACAGGCTGGTGGGTATAATCACCATAGACGACGTGGTGGACGTCGTTCAGGACGAGGCCACCGAGGACTTCGAGAAGATGGCAGGTATAGTGCCAAGTGAGGACACATACCTTAAAACCCCGGTGTTCACCATATTCAGGAGCCGCATAATGTGGCTGATGGTGCTGATGGTTTCCGCAATGGTATCCGGCGCACTCATAACCCACTTTGAGGGGGCTATATCTACCTTGCCAATACTGGTATCCTTCATCCCCATGCTCATGGGCACAGGCGGCAACAGCGGCAGCCAGACCTCTACTACGGTTATCCGAAGCATGGCGCTGGATGAGATAGAGCTTTCCGACTTCTTCCGCGTATGGTGGAAGGAGGTGAGGGTAGCCCTGCTTTGCGGTACTGCCCTTGCCATAGTGAATTATATAAGGATAGTATTGCAGTATCACGACTGGGCGGTAGCCATGACCGTAAGCCTGACGCTTATAGTCACAGTGCTGGTGGCAAAGTCGCTGGGATGCATACTGCCCATGCTGGCTAAGAAGCTCAAGCTGGACCCCGCCCTTATGGCATCCCCAATGCTTACCACCATAACCGACGCCTGTTCCATATTGGTCTTTTTTATCTTCGTAATGGCCATACTGGGCGGAAGGCTGTAGGGACTGTATCGTGCAATATCGGGAGCATGTCCGTAATAACTCAAAAAAAGCGGCGTTTGAGCCGCTTTTTTTGATGCTTCCTTTCAGATGCATTCCACGCCGTAGAGCCTGAGCGCCAGCCGGCGGACCAGCCGCCTGCGGTTGCGGCGCACCGTTGCGGGATCGCAGCGGAGACGCAGCGCCGCGTCGGCGTCCTTCACGTTGTCGAAGTACTTCAGCTCTATGGTGAGATAATAGGGGTCCTCCCCTATGGAGCGCAGGGCGTGCTGCATTTTGCGGACTTCTCGCTCGTCCGCCGCCAGCCGCGCCCTGAGTTCTGCCATCTGGGCGGAATGGACCTCTTCCGGCGTCAGACGCATGCCGGGGCGTATGAGGCGCACAAGGGACGCGGAGTGGTGCCTGAGCGCCTCTACGCCGCAGTTTTCCAGCTCCGTAAGCTCCTCGCGATTGTCCTCTATGCGCTCACGTATTATGGGCAGGGCGTACAGCCTGCGCTCCGTGGCCGCCATGGCCGCCTGAGACGCGTTGCTGTCCATATGGCCGCCATAGTACATGTCCAGCGCGGGCACGCTCAGCATGTGGTTTTCGGCTTCAGAATGATTCATCTTCTGATCCTCCTTTAGGAAGTAGTAATGGCAGAACGTTTGTTCGATTGATTGCTGTAACCAAATAATACAACCTCAAGGAGAGAAGCGTCAATAATAAAAAACAAACTTATACCGAAAAAGGTACTTTACTATGCAAACCTGCACAATTCGCGCCCTGAAAATGCCTTTAAACTGTCGTTGAAAGGCAAATCCTGCGGGTTTATACTAAATACGGTGAGAAAAAGGCCCTGCGCCGGATAGGGCTGGGGAGCCACTGGGACGAACGGAAGGTTCGCCCTTTTTTGTTGCGCAGAAATTTGGCGCGTATTTTCAGAAAGGAGGAAAACAGTATGATACTCGAACTGAAGGGAATTCCCAACCCAAAGCAGGCGGAATTTTTCCGTTCCACGGCGCGGCACACGGCCTACGGAGGGGCCAGGGGCGGCGGCAAGAGCTGGGCCATGCGCCGGAAGCTGGTGCTGCTCGCCCTGAATTATCCCGGCCTCAATGCCCTTATAATGAGACGGACGCTGCCGGAGCTGAGGGAAAACCACGTCATACCGCTGCTGAAGGAGCTCAAAGGCGCCGCAAAATACAACGCGGCGGAGCGAGTCTTTAAGTTCCCAAACGACAGCAGGCTGCGGCTTGGCTACTGCGACAGCGCCAGCGACGTCTACCAGTATCAGGGGCAGGAATACGAGGTGATAGGCCTTGAGGAGGCTACCCACTTTACCGAGGAGCAGATGCAGTTTCTCACCACCTGCAACAGGACGGTGCGGCGGGACTTCTCCCCCCGCATGTACTATACCTGCAACCCCGGCGGCATTGGCCACGGCTGGGTAAAGCGGCTGTTCATAGACAGGACGTACAGGCGGGGCGAGCGGGCGGCGGACTATGCCTTCATACCCGCAAGGATATACGATAACCCGGCGCTCATCACCGCCGACCCGGAGTATCTCAGGCAGCTTGAAAACCTGCCGGAGGAGCTGCGCCGGGCTTACCTGGACGGGGATTGGGACGTGCTGGCGGGGCAGTTTTTCCGGGAATTCTCCCGGACAAGGCACGTTATAGAGCCCTTTGAGCTGCCAAGCTGGTGGCGCAGGTTCCGCTCCATAGACTGGGGCTACAACGACCCCTGCGCCGTGCTGTGGCATGCGGTGGACGGGGAGGGCCGGGTGTATACCTACCGTGAGCTGTACCTGCGCTACACAAGGGCCGATCAGGTGGCGGAGCGGATACGCAGGGAATCGGAGGGGGAGGATATAGCCTACACCGTTGCGTCGCCGGATATGTGGCAGAAGCGGGGGGCGGTGCTGAAGGCCAACGGCGGCTTCGAGGGGGAGAGCATAGCGGAGCTTTTTTCACTCTCGGGGGTGCCGCTGACTCCCGCGGACAATTCCCGCATTGCGGGCTGGCAGCGGGTGCGCAGCTACCTTGCGGACGCCCCGGACGGCGAGCCGCGGCTGAAGATATTCTCCTGCTGCGAGAACCTGATACGCACGCTGCCGGGACTGATATTCGACGAGCACGACCGGGAGGACGCGGCCCAGGGGGAGGACCACGCGCCGGAATCCCTGCGCTACGCGCTGATGTCCCGGCCCGCGGTATCGGCGGAGCCCAGGAGAAGGAGCAGCCCTGCCTACGATCCCTT
>OIZV01000559.1_pt1 | contig 17355 bp, 15 predicted proteins | sample 1588681 | NCBI WGS metagenome assembly OIZV01 (sample SAMN03283281) | human gut metagenome | biome: human-associated habitat; material: feces | host: Homo sapiens | place: Peru | collected 2012
GGGGCGTTATCAACCTCTTGGAGGGCTATGGTAATGACAATCCGGGCGCAAAATCGCAGGGCATGAAGCAGCTTATGGCGGGCGGCGGCGTTGCCTTGATTGGCGGCGTTCTCGTTCCCCTGCTCAAAGGGCTGTTCGGTTAAGCGGCGGTAATGTCCTATGCAGAGCATACTTGACGCGATTAACGAATGGATCAAGGAAATCCTGATCGGAGCGATCAACGGAAATCTGTCAACTATGTTCGGGGACGTAAACGAAAAGGTCGGTACGATTGCCGCCGAGGTAGGCAAGACCCCGCAGGGGTGGAACGCAAGCATATTTTCCATGATACAGACGCTATCGGAAAATGTGATCGTCCCCATTGCGGGGCTTGTCATTACCTACGTTCTATGCGTGGAGCTAATCAGCATGGTAACGGAAAAGAACAATATGCACGACATCGACACGTTCATGTTCTTTAAGTGGTTTTTCAAAGCGTTCGTTGCGGTGTTTATCGTCACGCATACCTTTGACATCACTATGGCGGTATTCGACATGGCGCAGCACATTGTTTCCGGCGCGGCGGGCGTGATCGGCGGCAGCACCAGCATTGATGTTGCCGCCGCACTCTCGTCCATGCAAGCCGGACTTGACGCAATGGAAATCCCCGAACTGCTCTTGCTTATGCTCGAAACAAGCCTTGTCAGCCTTTGCATGAAAATCATGTCGGTGCTGATAACGGTTGTTTTGTACGGGCGTATGATTGAGATTTACCTGTACTGCTCCGTATCGCCTATCCCATTCGCCACCATGACAAACCGGGAATGGGGGCAAATCGGAAACAACTACTTAAAAGGCCTGTTTGCCCTCGGCTTTCAAGGCTTCCTCATTATGATATGCGTCGGCATTTACGCGGTTTTGGTAAACAACATGGTTATAGCGGACAATCTGCACACCGCGATATTCTCCATCGCAGCCTATACGGTGCTGCTTTGCTTTAACCTTTTGAAATCCGGCGCACTGGCAAAATCATTATTCCATGCACATTAAAAGGAGGTTTTCCATCACCAAGAAATACAGCGTTATTTACGCAGATCCCCCGTGGCGGTATGAACGGAGCAAGGTGCAGGGCGCAGCGGAAAAGCACTATCCCACCATGGGCATTGACGAGCTGTGCGCCCTGCCTGTGCCGGAGCTGGCGGCGAAGGACTGCGCCCTGTTTTTGTGGGCGACCTTTCCGCAGCTTCCCGAAGCTCTGCGGCTGATCCGCGCATGGGGCTTTCGGTATCGGACGGTGGCGTTCGTTTGGCTCAAACGTAACCGCAAAAGCCCGTCCTGGTTTTACGGTATGGGCTATTGGACGCGCAGCAACGCGGAAATCTGTCTGCTGGCGACCAAGGGCAAACCCAAGCGGCAGTCGGCGGGCGTACATCAGTTTCTTATCAGCCCCATAGAGCAGCACAGCAAAAAGCCGGATGCAGCGCGGGAAAAAATCGTTGCCCTTATGGGGGATTTGCCCCGTATTGAGCTGTTTGCCCGACAGAAAACGCCGGGGTGGGATATATGGGGCAACGAACTCCCAAACAGTATTGAAATGTAACGAAAGGAGATTTTTCTATGGCGTATGTACCCGTTCCCAAAGACCTGTCCCGCATCAAAACAAAGGTCGCTTTCAATCTCACGAAGCGACAGCTTATCTTCTTTGCGGCGGCGCTCCTTGTAGGACTGCCGCTTTTCTTTTTGCTCAAAGGCAGCACTGGCACAAGCCTTGCGGCGTTCGTGATGATCCTCGTTATGCTGCCCTGCTTTCTGTTTGCCATGTACGAAAAGCACGGGCAGCCCCTTGAAACGCTGATTAAGAACATCATACAGACAAAATTTATCCGTCCGAAAGAAAGACCCTATCAGACGGAAAACTTCTATGCCGTCCTCGAACGGCAAAGACAACTTGAAAAGGAGGTATCGGCTATTGTCAACGGCAAACGCAAAACACGCAGGAAACAGGCGTAAGCTCACCCGCGCCGAGAAAAAGGAAATCGCCGCCCTGATCCGAGCGGCAAAGGGCGACGGAAAGGCGCACACCGCGCAGCAGACCATACCGTATCTTGCCATGTACCCGGACGGTATCTGCAAGGTTACGGAAAAGAAATACTCCAAGAGCATCGCCTACGACGACATCAACTATCAGCTTGCGCAGGCAGACGATAAGACCGCCATTTTTGAAAACTGGTGCGACTTTCTCAACTATTTTGACGCGACCGTTAGTGTGCAGCTTTCCTTTATCAACCGGGGAACGCGCAGCGGCGGCGCGGAGGAGGTCGTTGCGATCCCCGCGCAAAACGACGCTTTCAATTCCATCCGCACCGAATACGCGGATATGCTGAAACATCAGCTTGCAAAGGGCAACAACGGCTTTGTAAAGTCAAAGTACATTACCTTTTCCGTGGAAGCGGACAATCTGAACGCGGCAAAGGCGCGGCTTGCCCGTATTGAAACCGACATACTGAATAATTTTAAGGTGCTGGGCGCAGCCGCCCGCCCCATGACGGGCTATGAACGGCTGGAAGCCCTGCACAGCGTATTCCACCCGGAGGGAGAACCGTTCCGCTTCTCTTGGGACTGGCTCACCCCGTCGGGGCTTACCACAAAGGACTTTATCGCCCCGTCCTCGTTCCGTTTCGGCGAGGGCAGATATTTCCGCATGGGACGCAAAATCGGCGCGGTCAGCTTCCTTGAAATCCTTGCGCCGGAGCTGAACGACCGTATGCTTGCGGACATTCTCGACCTTGAAACGGGGATCGTCGTCAATCTCCACATCAAGAGCATCGACCAGACCGAAGCCATCAAGACCATTAAGCGCAAGATTACCGACCTTGACAAAATGAAAATCGAGGAACAAAAGAAAGCGGTACGCAGCGGCTACGATATGGACATCATCCCCTCTGACCTTGCCATGTTCGGCGGCGAAGCGAAAAACCTCTTGCAGGACTTGCAGAGCCGCAACGAGCGAATGTTTCTCCTGACTTTCCTTGTGGTAAATATGGCGGACACGAAGCGAAAGCTGGAAAATGACATATTCGCAGCGGCAGGCATCGCGCAGAAATACAACTGCGCTCTCACCCGCCTTGACTACCAGCAGGAGGCGGGGCTGATGTCCTCTGTTCCGCTGGGCGAGAACCTGATCCCCATCCAGCGGGGGCTTACCACATCAAGCACCGCGATTTTCATTCCCTTTATCACGCAGGAGCTTTTTCAGCAGGGCGCGGCACTCTATTACGGGCTGAACGCCCTGTCAAGCAATATGATCCTCTGTGACCGCAAGCGGCTGAAAAACCCCAACGGGCTGATCCTCGGCACCCCCGGAAGCGGCAAGAGCTTTGCGGCGAAGCGGGAAATCACAAACGCTTTTCTCATTACCGACGACGACATCATCATCTGCGACCCGGAAGCGGAGTATTACCCCCTTGTGCGCCGCCTGCACGGACAGGTGATCCGCATTTCCCCCACAAGCACCCAGTATGTCAACCCTATGGATATTAACCTCAATTACAGCGAGGACGACAACCCCCTTGCGCTGAAAAGCGACTTTCTCCTTTCCCTCTGTGAGCTTGTCATCGGCGGCAAGGAGGGGCTGATGCCCGTGGAAAAGACCGTCATTGACCGCAGCGTAAGAAACGTGTACCGCCCGTTTTTAGCCGCCCCCGACCCGGCGAAAATGCCGATCCTCGGCGACCTTTACGACGAGCTTTTAAGACAGCCGGAGCCGGAAGCGGCGCGGGTGGCGGCGGCATTGGAGCTTTACGTTTCGGGCAGCCTGAATGTCTTTAACCACCGTACCAATGTGGAGCTTTCAAACCGCCTTGTCTGCTTTGACATCAAGCAGCTTGGGAAGCAGCTTAAAAAGCTGGGGATGCTCATTGTGCAGGATCAGGTGTGGAACAGAGTAACCATAAACCGGGCTGAAAAGAAATCCACCCGCTACTACATGGACGAGTTTCATTTGCTCCTCAAAGAGGAACAAACCGCCGCCTATTCCGTGGAGATTTGGAAGCGTTTTCGTAAATGGGGCGGGATCCCAACCGCCATCACGCAGAATGTCAAAGACCTTTTGAGCAGCCGCGAAGTTGAGAATATCTTTGAGAACAGCGATTTTGTCCTCATGCTCAATCAGGCGCAGGGCGACCGGGAAATCCTTGCAAGGCAGCTCAATATCTCCCCGCAGCAGATGAAATACGTTACCCATACCGAAGCGGGCGAGGGGCTGATCTTCTACGGAAACGTGGTGCTGCCTTTCCTTGACCGTTTTCCGCAAAATACCGAGCTATACCGGGTAATGACGACCCGCCCGGAGGAAGTGGGCGGCACATGAGATTAGACACCATCATCAACCGCGACGCGCTGTGCGCCCTGCGGGAGCTGCCCGCCGAGAGCGTCCATTGCTGCGTCACAAGCCCGCCCTACTATGCCCTGCGGGATTACGGCATGGACGCGCAGATCGGGCGGGAGGACACGCCGGAGCAGTACATCGCAAGGCTTGTCGAGGTTTTCCGTGAGCTGAAACGGGTGCTGCGCCCGGACGGTACGTTTTGGCTGAATATTGCCGATACCTACTGCGGCACAGGCAGCAAGGGAGCCTGCACCGACCCGAAAAACCCGAAAGGCAGAAACGGGCAGAGCCTATCCCTTGCAAGACGGGCGGCAGGCTGCAAGCAAAAGGACTTAATCGGTATTCCGTGGCTTTTAGCCTTTGCCCTGCGCTCTGACGGGTGGTATCTGCGCAGCGCGATTATTTGGCAGAAGGACAACCCCATGCCCGAAAGCGTGAGGGACAGACCGAGCCGCTGCTATGAGAACGTCTTTTTGCTTACGAAGTCCAAGAGCTATTACTATGACGCCGCCGCCATTGCGGAACCCATCGCCCCCACCACAGCAGCGCGATACCGGGGCGGGCGCAGCGCGGGACACAAATACGACGGCGAGGTACCCGGACAGGGCAAGGTGCAGGGCATCAACCGGGCGCGGACGGGCGGCTACTACGATGAAGCCCTCATGCCGACCACGCGGAACAAGCGGGACGTGTGGCATATCAACACCGTACCCTACAAGGGCGGGCATTTCGCCGCGTTCCCGCCGAAGCTGGCGGAAACCTGCATTTTGGCGGGCTGTCCCAAGGGCGGCATTGTGCTTGACCCGTTTTTCGGCAGCGGCACGACGGGGCTTGCGGCAAAACGCCTTGACCGCCATTACATCGGCATTGAACTGAACTATGACTATTGCACCCTTGCAAGGGCGCGGATCGGAGGTGAAACGAATTGAGCAAAAAGCTGAAACCCCGCGATAAAATTACGCAGAAAATGAGCCGGGACGGGCTTATCGAGGTCAACGAAACCGCAGGCACCGCCGAGCTGGTCAGCGGGCGCGAGCAGGACGCGGATTTTTCCAAGAAGCCCGAACAGGCGGCGCAGGAAGCCGCGCAGCAGCTTCCGCACCCCTCCGGCGGCGCGGCAGCTCGTCCCCATACCCCGGAGCTTTCCCCGAAGCGGGACGACGCCGCAGCCGAGCGTGTTTTGGAGCATATCGACGCTGCCCATACCCGCGCAGCATCCAAAAAGGCGATAAAGCGGGCGCAGCGGGAAGCGGCGGCAAAAACAAAGACCTCACGCCTGCAATTCACCGAGGAAGAACGGGCGACGCCGGAGCTTCAAAAGGCGATCCGCAAATCGGAAAGAGCCGCCGACCGCTTGGACGAAGCGCGGGCGGCTATTCCGAAGAAGAAAGTCTTGACAAAAGAGCGCACCTTTGACGAAGCCGCAGGCAAGGGCAAAACCCGCCTGCGCTTTGAGGAAAAGGAAAAACCCATACCGGGCGGCAGGCAGCAGCATAACCCCCTCTCCCGCCCCGTGCAGGAGGTCGGCGTTTTCGTCCACAATAAGATACATTCCGTTGAAAAGGACAACTCCGGCGTGGAGGGAGCGCACAAGAGCGAGGAATTAGCCGAGCGCGGCATCCGGGCGGGGGCGCGGCAGGTGCGAAAGAGCCGCCGCAGCCGCAAGCTGAAACCCTACCGGGCGGCGGCAAAAGCGGAAAAAGCCGCGTTCAAGGCAAACGCCGATTTTCAGTATCAAAAGGCGCTGCACGACAACCCGCAGCTTGCCGCGTCTAACCCCGTTTCCCGGTTTTGGCAGAAGCAGCAGATCAAGCGGCAGTATGCAAAGGCGGTACGAACGGGCGGCGCAAAATCCGCAAGGAAAGCCGCAGAAAACACCCGCAAGGCGGCAAAGAAAACCGCCGAAGCGACGAAAAAGACCGCCGCCTTTGTAGGGCGGCATTGGAAAGCCTTTCTGATTGCCGGGTGTGCGCTGCTCCTGCTTATCATGCTGATGTCCGCCATTTCCTCCGGCTCTGCTCTTTTTTCGGGGCTTGTCAACGGCGTAATCGGAACCTCTTACACATCGGAGGACAGCGACCTTGTAGCGGTGGAAAACAATTATGCGGCAAAGGAAAACGATCTGCAAAGCAGGATAGACAATATCGAGCGCGATTATCCGGGCTATGACGAATACCGCTACGACCTTGCGTACATCGGGCATAACCCCCATGAATTAGCGTCCTACCTGACCGCCCTGTTGCAGAGCTACACCCCGCAAAGCGCACAGGCAGAGCTTGACCGCATTTTCAATCTGCAATACAAGCTGACCGTCACGGAAGAAATCGAGGTGCGCTACCGCACGGAAAGGCGCACAGGCAGCTACACGGACGCGGAGGGCAACACCCATACCTATACCTACACCGTTGAAGTCCCATATAACTATTACATTCTCAATGTAACGCTGACGAACAGATCCATATCCTCTTTTGTATCGGAGCTTCTAACGCCGGAGCAGCTTGAAATGTACCGTGTCTATTTGCAAACAAGCGGCAACAAACCCCTCGTTTTTGGCGGCGGCTCTGCGGACACTTCCGCGTCCGAGGATTTAAGCGGCGTACAGTTTGTAAACGGTACGCGCCCCGGCAACACCGCCCTTGTGGATATAGCGAAGTCGCAAGTCGGCAATGTAGGCGGTGCGCCTTATTGGAGCTGGTACGGCTTTAACAGCCGCGTGGCTTGGTGCGCCTGCTTTGTGTCCTGGTGCTACGGACAGGCTGGACTTTCCGAGCCGCGCTTTGCGGGCTGTCAGTCGCAGGGCGTTCCGTGGTTTACCTCTCACGGGCAATGGGGCGCGAGGGGTTATGAGAATATCGCTCCCGGCGACGCCATCTTTTTTGATTGGGATTTAGACGGCAGCGCAGACCATGTAGGTATCGTAATCGGCACAGACGGAAGCCGCGTTTACACCGTGGAGGGTAATTCCGGCGACGCCTGCAAAATCAGAAGCTATCCTCTTGATTACGCCTGTATCAAGGGCTATGGGCTGATGAATTGGAATTAAAATTTGAAAGGAGTTTTGACAGTATGACAAACAGCAAAATTGACCGCATTGAAAAGGAAATGCAGAAAACGCGGGAGAAAATCACCGAGTATCAGAACAGGCTGAAAGAGCTTGCAATGCAGAAAACCGAAGCGGAAAACCTGCAAATCATCTCTCTTGTGCGCTCCATGCGCCTGACCCCCGCAGAGCTTACCGCCCTGCTTTCCGGCGAGCCGATCCCCGGCATTGCCGCCGCAGGGACAGACTACATGGAACAGGAGGAAATCGAAGATGAAGAATAAAGGCTTTTTCAAAACAGCCGCCGCCCTGCTTGCCGCCCTTGTCCTCTTGGGCGGCTTTTCTGTTACCGCCTATGCGGGCGGCGGTGAGGACATTCCCCCCAACGACAGCGGCGTGATCGTAGAAACCGAGCCGCAGCCCCTTACGCCGGACGGTAATCTGTCGCTGATTGATGACATTGAGGGAGAAGCAGCCGAGGACAAGCAGTTTATCATTGTGCAGAGCAAAAACGGCAACTACTTTTACATCATCGTTGACCGCGCCGCCGAGGGCAAAAACACCGTACATTTTCTCAATCAGGTGGACGAAGCCGACCTGATGGCGCTCATGGAGGACGGCAGCGGCAAGGCGCAGGCTCCCGCCGTTTGCACCTGTAAGGACAAATGCAAGGCGGGCGCAGTCAATACCGCTTGCCCGGTATGCTCTGTCAATATGACCGAATGTGTAGGCAAGGAAGCCGTGCCGGAGCCGGACGATGCGCCGCCGGAGAAAGAAAAAAGCAATGCGGGCGGGCTTGTGATCTTCCTTGTCGTTACCCTGCTTGCCGGTGGCGGCGCGTTCTACTACTTTAAGATTATGAAGCCGAAGCAGGGTATCAAGGGCGACACCGACCTTGACGATTTCGATTTTGACGATTACGGCGAGGACGAGCCGGAAGCTGATGATCTGACCGCTGATGAAGCGGAGGACAACGAGGTATGACCCTGTTCACCAACAGCCCCTATGAAAAAATGATGATACAGAAGCCGGGGTATCAGAAACGGGATAAATCCCCACCCGCTGATGTTCCCCCACGCTGCCGGGGCTGCCTCTACTTGGGGCAGTCCCCGTGTATCGGGTACTGTATCAGAAAGCTAAAGGACGATAAACAGCCGGAACGCTGAAAGACGGTAGAAAATTTCACATCTATGTGCTATAATAGTTCCGACAGAATGAAATATAAATACATATTTTACACTACGGTATGGGGAGTATAAAAAATGACAGGAGAACAATTTGTTAAATTATGCTACGAAGAAAAGAAAGCCATTTTAGCCGAATACTTCAATCCTAATTCTTCATCAGTTGTCGGCAAAAAAATCAATGCACTAACTGAACAAGGTATATCAAAAGATGATTTGTATGATCTATTGAATTTGGTGCTAAAAGAAAATTACTATACTTTGTTGCTTGGATTGGACGGAGAAGCGTCATTAGGTAATACTCAAATTACCTATAAGCTGTATGATGAAAATGGCAACTTGCTTAACGAATGTGGAGAGCTTGAAGCCGCTGCGTACAGATACTTTGTAGAAGGATGATCTTCAAATTTAATCTTGTCAATCTTACACAATAACAACAGAATACACATTTTCACAGGACAGCCGAAAAATCGGTTGTCCTTTTCTTTTACCCGAAAGGAGGAATTATTTGAAACTTGTAATCGCAGAAAAGCCGAGCGTGGCGCAGAGTATCGCCGCCGCCCTTGGCGTAAAGAACAAAAAGGACGGATATATGGAGGGCGGCGGCTACCTCATTTCATGGTGCGTGGGGCATTTGGTGGAGCTTGCGGAAGCCGCCGCCTATGGGGAGCAGTACAAAAAGTGGAGCTATGACAGCCTGCCGATCCTGCCGCAGCCGTGGCAATATACCGTATTCAAAGACAGGCAAAAGCAGTTCAAAATCCTAAAAGACCTCATGCGCCGCAGCGACGTTTCCGAGGTTGTCAACGCCTGCGACGCAGGGCGCGAGGGCGAGCTGATTTTCCGCCTTGTCTACCATGCGGCGGGGTGCGATAAGCCCTTTTCCCGCCTTTGGATTTCCTCTATGGAGAAAAGCGCAATCAAAAAGGGCTTTGCGGAGCTGAAACCCGGCGAAGCGTATGACGCGCTCTATGCGTCTGCGTTATGCCGCGCAAAAGCGGACTGGATCATCGGCATCAACGCCACCCGCCTTTTCTCCGTCCTTCACGGCAAAACCCTAAACGTGGGGCGCGTTCAGACGCCGACCTTAAAAATGCTTGCAGACCGGGACGCGGCGATCACCTCTTTCAAGAAAGAAACCTATCATATCGTCCGTCTTGATGTGGGCGGCGCGGAAGCGGCAAGCGCGAGGATCTCCGACGCCGCAAAAGCGGAAGCGGTAAAAACGGCTTGCGAAGCGTCGCAGGCCGTGTGCGTTTCGGTGAGACGTGAGAGGAAAACCGAGCAGCCGCCCCGCTTGTTTGACCTTACGGGCTTGCAGCGGGAAGCCAACCGCATTTACGGTTACACCGCAAAGCAGACCCTTGACCTTGCACAAGCCCTTTACGAAAAGCGGCTGCTTACCTACCCGCGAACGGACAGCAATTATCTGACCGACGACATGGGCGATACGGCGGTGCATATCGCCGCGCTGCTTGTCGGCAAGCTGCCCTTTATGAAAGGCGCGGCGTTTACGCCGGACATAGCCCGGACGCTTGACAGCAAAAAGGTGTCCGACCACCACGCCATTATTCCGACAATGGAGCTTGCGAAAGCAGACCTTGCCGCGCTGCCGGAAAGCGAAAGAAATATCCTCACCCTTGCCGGGGCGCGTCTGCTGTTCGCCGCCGCCGATCCGCACATTTTTGATGCGGTAACGGCGGTGTTTTCCTGTGCCGATACCGAGTTTACGGCAAAGGGAAAGACGGTTCTTTGCGACGGGTGGAAAGAGCTGGAACGACGCTACCGGGCGACGCTGAAAGGAAAGCCCGACGCCGAGGGCGACGAGGAAAACGAGCTTATTTTAGATGCGCCGACCTATGCCGAGGGACAGAGCTTTGACAGCCCAGCCGCAAGAGTTACGGCGCACGACACGCAGCCCCCGAAGCCGCACACGGAAGCAAGCCTGCTTTCGGCTATGGAACGCGCCGGAAGCGCGGACACCGACCCGGACGCAGAACGTAAGGGGCTTGGCACTCCCGCTACCCGCGCCGCTGTGATTGAAAAGCTGGTCAAATCCGGCTTTGTGCAGCGCAAGGGCAAACAGCTTATCCCAACCAAAAACGGCAACAACCTTGTTTGCGTTCTGCCCGATACGCTGACCTCTCCGCAGCTTACCGCCGAATGGGAAAACGCTCTGACGCAGATTGCAAGGGGCGCAGCCGAGCCGGAGGACTTTATGCGGGGCATTGAAGAAATGGCGCGGGAGCTGGTGAAAGCCTATCCGTTTCTTTCCGAAAATCAGAAAGACCTGTTCAAAGAGGAACAGACGGTGATCGGCAAATGCCCCCGCTGCGGCGGGAACGTCTGCGAGGGCAGAAAAAACTACTACTGCGAAAAGAAGGACTGCGCCTTTGTCATGTGGAAAAACGACCGCTTTTTCGAGGAACGCAAAACCGCCTTTACCCCGAAAATTGCCGCCGCGCTGCTTGCGGGCGGCAGGGCGAAGGTCAAAAAGCTGTATTCCCCGAAAACGGGTAAAACCTATGACGGAAGCATTGTATTAGCCGATACGGGCGGGAAATACGTCAACTACCGTATCGAGCTTGCGAGGGACAAAGAACTTACGCAGCAAGCATAGGAAAGGGGTACCCTTTCCGTAAAATCCCCGTTCTGACGCTACGCGCAGAATGGGGATTTTGCTTGTTGGGAAGTGTCCCAAACCCTCTGTAACGATGAAAGGAGGCGTAAGCCATGCAGAACAAGCCGAAAGCAGAGCTGACCGCCGCCCTAATGCTTCTTGATACCCGCAGTATGTCATTTGATATGCGGGAAATCGACAACCGCCGCTTTATGTTCTCCCCGCAGACGGGGGAGCTGATTTTAGGCAGACAGTATAGGGGCGGGCAGTTATACAAAAGCCATGCCGAGGAACACTTTGACAGCGGGGCGAAAGCCCCTTTCGACAGCTTTATCCGGGGCTGGATCGGCACAGGCAGGGACTACCCGGACGGTGTTATCCACTTCGCCCCGAATATTGGCACAGACAATATCACCGCCTTTGACAATGCGTTTTCCACCCTGCAAATGTTCAGCGAAAACGGCACGGCGGGAGATACCGTCGTGCGCGGCTTTGGGCGCAAGTGGGAGCAGCCGCTAAAAGACATCATCACACCAACAAAAGAAAGGAGCAAAACCGTGAGCGAACAGGAAAAGAACTATTCCAGCTATGATTTTGACAGGCTGGAAGTAGCAAAAAAGCTGGTAATTGAGCGAAGCATCTATTTTGAAAGTGAGAAAGCGGATATTTCCACGCTGACCGGGCTTTCTCTTGCGGAGCTGACACGGCTGCGGCAGGAGAGCGCGGCGGCGGAGCAGGCTGTATTTGACAGGCTGAAAACGGAGGCAGCCGCATGGGAACAGCAGGCGGGCAACACCCGCTTTCTTGAAAAAGCCATCGAATATGTGCAGACGCCGCCCGTCAAGCACACATCCAACAAATGGGAGAAAACAGATTATGAATGGCAGCTCCGCAGCAACGCAGTCTATCAGATGCGCTATCATGTCTATGAAAACACCCGCTATGACAGGCAGGCGCAAAAATCCGTGCCGTATTCATGGAGCCTGACATGGAGTGTCTACACCAACGGACCGAACCATGGACAAAACGTAAAAATCGCCGGACAGGAGCGCAAGACCTTTTCAGACAAGGCGGCAATGGAAAAATACCTTGCCGGACGCATCAAGGCATACGACCGCCTGTTTACCGAGACTATGCCGCCCGTTCCGAAAGAATACGCGGAGCCGTTCAAGGTGAATGGGCTGCTGCTTCCGGGTTATGCCATTGAGGGCGAGCCGCCGCAGCACACCGCGCCCCAACAGGCAGCGCAGCCGACGCGCCCTGACCCGGAAAAGGTGGAGATGGATGCCGCCGCGATGCAGGCAGCGCCCCTTACTGTCGAGCCGCCGCAGCCACAGCCCGTTATCCCTATTAACCTTACCGCAGAGAAGCCCGCCGAAAAGCTCAAGGAGATTACCGACCGTTTGGAGCAAGGCATTACGGAGCTGTTCGACAGCGAACGCTACAAGGAGTATTTGCGCGTTATGTCGAAGTTTCATAATTACAGCTTCAACAACACCCTCTTGATCGCCATGCAGAAGCCCGACGCTTCCCTTATCGCGGGCTTTACCGCTTGGAAAAACCAGTTTCAGCGCAACGTCAAAAAAGGCGAAAAAGGCATTAAGATTATCGCCCCGTCGCCGTTCAAAATCAAGCAGGAAACGGAGAAAATCGACCCGCAGACCCAAAAGCCCGTGATCGGCAGGGACGGAAAGCCCGTCACCGAGGAAAAGGAGATCACCATACCCGCCTACAAGGTGGTGTCCGTCTTTGACGTGTCCCAAACCGAGGGAAAGGAATTGCCGGATATTGCCGTGGACGCGCTGACGGGCGATGTGGAGCAATACAGTGATTTTTTCGCAGCCCTTGAAAATACCTCTCCCGTCCCCATCGGCTTTGAGAAAATCGAGGGCGGCGCACACGGCTATTATCACTTGGAGGACAAGCGCATCGCGCTTGACGAGGGCATGAGCGAGCTGCAAACGCTCAAAACCGCCATTCACGAAATCGCCCACGCAAAGCTGCACGATATTGACCTGAACGCTCCCAAAGACGAGCAGCAGCCCCGCGTAGACCGCCGCACCCGCGAGGTGGAAGCGGAAAGCGTCGCCTACACCGTTTGCCAGCATTACGGGCTTGATACGTCGGACTACTCTTTCGGCTATGTTGCCGGGTGGAGCAGCGGGCGGGAGCTTGCGGAGCTGAAAAGCTCCCTTGAAACGATCCGCTCTGCCGCCGCAGACATCATCAACAGCATTGACGGACATATCGCAGAGCTGCAAAAGCAGCACGAAGCCGAGAAAGCCGCGCCCGATCTTGCCGCCGCGCAGGAGCAGCAGAGCGAAAAAGCCGCCCCGCCCCTTACGGACTTGCAGAAAAAAGCCGCCGCAATCGCAGAGAAATACGAGGCGCTTTCCACACAGGAGAAAATCGGGGTGATCGCGCAGGCGTTCGGCGGTACTGCGGGCAGGATTGAAACGTCGCCCTGCACGGGAAAATGGCGCGGCACAAGCGATATATCCATCCGCTTTGATAACGGCGCGTCCCTGTTTCTCGGCAACCGCCTTACGCCGAAAGCAAAGACCGCAGCGGTACAGCGGGAGCTTGTCAACGATACCCTGCTGCGGTACAACCCGGAGATCGTCAGCGCGACAAAGGAAGCCGCTCTCGCTTCCCTCATGGAGCGCGAAGCAAAGGACAATGCCATTGCCGCGCAGAAGGGCTTGAAGCCCTACACCCTGCTCAACGTCGAGTTCAACGACGGCGCGGACGGTCAAAGCAGCGGATATATGGGCTGGTACTATGTGACACTGGCGGTGGACGGAAACATCTGCTCCCATATCGAAACCGGGCTGAATTACGACATCGCGGATGGCAAGGTGAGTGCAGACCCCACGCGGGAGAAGTATTTTGCGGCGGGCGCACTAAAAGATAGTGAAGTGGACTATGTTTTCAACAACGTCGGCTTTTCCTCTGCTTCCGGGCTGTATGCGCTACCCGTCAGCGATGCCGTTTTGCAACATGCCGAAAAGACGCTTGCGGAGCGCACACAGGCGCAGGCGGCGCAGCGTACAGAAAAAGACGTGATTTATGCCATGCACACCAATCCCCGCAGCGAAAGCCTTGCCGACCGCTCTTTCCTGCAAGCCTATGAACAGCAGCCGGATGGGAAAGCCATACCGGGCGACTTGCTGTTTGTCGGGACGCCGGAGAAATGCCGGGAGCTGTTGCAGAGCTTGAACGCCGGAGAGCTGACGCAGGGCGAGGTCAAGGCACTTTATGCAAAGGCGCAGGAGCCGGACAGGGATAGCTTTTCCATTTACCAGCTCAAACGCGGCGACGAAACGCGGGATTTGCGCTTTGAGCCTTACGACCGTCTGACCGCAACGGGACACGCGGTTGATCCGGCGAACTATGACCTGATCTATTCCGCGCCCCTTGCACCGGGTACGAGCCTTGAAGCTATTTTTACCCGCTTTAATATCGACCACCCGAAAGACTTTAAGGGACACAGCCTTTCCGTTTCCGATGTGGTGGTGCTGCATCAGAACGGGCAGGACACGGCGCATTACGTTGACAGCATCGGCTATCGACAGACGCCGGAGTTTTTGCAGCCGCAGAATTATCTAAAGCACGTTGAGGATATTGTGGAGCAGAACGACAACAATTTTGACGGTATCATCAACAACACGCCGCAGACGCCCACCGTCGGGGAATTGGAGCAGAAAGCAAAGGCGGGTGAGCCGATTTCCCTGATTGACCTTGCGAACGCCATCCATGCCGATAAGGAGCGCGGCAAAGAGGAAAAGCCCTCGATCCGGGCGCAGCTTCGGGCGGCAAAGGAGCAGACCGCCCAAAGAAAGGCGCAAAGGAGCAAGACGCAGGATTTGGAAAGGATCTGATCGTATGCAGAAGTTTGAAAACGTGGATATATTGGCTTGCCTTGATGCGGTGATGAAGCAGAACACCGGCTTTTACCAAAGCGATTTTGAGATTGACAAGAAGATCATTCACGAGGCTGCTGCAAGCCCCGACCGTGAGGACAAAACCCTTTTGTGGCTTTCCCGTCCGTCCGGGACGCATTGCTTCCGGGAGCGCGACGTTTTTCTCAAAGACACCCGCCCATACAACACATGGAAGTTCCACGGGGAGCAGACACGCGACCGCATCCTTGCCTACGCCGTGGAGCTGACGGGCAGGGAGCGCGGCAAAATCCGGGGAAACCTCTATGAGCTGGACTATGCCGCCCATTTCCGGCACGTTCGGGAGCAGGCGCTTCCCGCAGACACCGTAACGCTTTTCTATGAGCGCGGCGAGCGCAGCCAGCCGACAAATAGATACCTTGGCGGTTCACCCGATCCGCAGTATGGCGCGTTTCTCCGCTTTGAGGTGCAGCCAAACGCCCCCGAAGCCTTGCGCGATCTTCTGCAAGAGGAACGGCGCAGCCGTGAGCAGCTTTCGCCGGGGGACTTCAAGGCGCATATCGCCGCCCTGCGCGACGGGCTGATTGAAGCCGAAGCGCGGCGCATCGTTGCCGAAATGAAACGTCAGTACAGCCCCAACAGCCCGAACAAAACCCACTACATGACAGAGCTTGCCCCGGCGTTTATGATGCTTGCGTCGAGCCGGGACGTTGACCGCCTTTTCTCGCTGCTTCCCTACAAGACGCTGACCTTTTCCAAAATCGAGGGCAGGCACGGCATCTATGCGCTGATCGACAAGAACGAAAACCGCGACCGGGATATTCGCAAGCCCCGCCCCTCTATCCGGGCGCAGCTTGCCGCCGACAAGAAGAAAGCCGCTCCGAAGCGGGCGGCAAAAACAAAACATCACGAAATGGAGGTATGAGCATGAACCGATTTACCGTTGAGGAAACAAATCTTATCAGCATCTACATCGCCGATACGCGCAGGGAGCTTATCGGGGAAATGACGGGTGCGCTGCCCTATATGGACGGCGAAATGCGCGAGCTTGCCTTGCGTACCCTTGCAAAGCTCCGCGCCATGAGCGACGCCGACTTTGCCGCTCTCGCCGTATCTGCCGCCGACGAAGTATGAGCGGGCTGAAACGGCTGACGCCGCAGCAGAGCCGCAAAGCGAACGCCCTTATCAAGAAAACCTGCTGCAACTGTATGGGCGGGAACTGCATTTTGCTGGACGATGGGGACGAGTGCGTTTGTCCGCAGCTCATTTCCTATTCGCTTCTTTGCAGATGGTTTCAAAACGCCGTACTTCCCGCCGACAAGCTGCTTTACGCGGAGATTTACCAAGCCGAGGACAGGCGGCGGTGCGCCGAGTGCGGCGCGGCGTTTGCGTCCACCTCAAACAGCGTCAAATACTGCCCGGACTGCCGCAAGCGGATCACCCGCAGGCAAGCCGCCGAGCGGATGCGGAAACGACGCGCCCGCGTTACGCAGTAGGCGCGAAAAAGCCCTTATGCCATGCCGCTTTTCAGACGCGATTTGAGCATGACAGGGGATTTATACCTAAACCCGCAAAAACAGTGTTCTACTGCGTAACAGACACTTAAAGCAGCACCCACGAACAGACGGGGCGCGGTGGCCATCATCGGCTGCCGCGCCCCGTTCTCTTTTTTTGCTTATTCCTCGCCGATTTCTGCTACGCCGACCCTGCCGACGTTTAGAAGCCGATATATCGTCAGTGGGATATACCATGCCGCGACCGCAAGCCGCCATATCAGAATGACGCCGCCAATCAAGCCGCCCACAATGAAGTTGAGCGCAACGACGCCCACCGTGCCGGAAAGGTCGAAGCCGCGTGGGATAAGCCATACGAACATACGGCGTATGCCAAAGGGGATGCCGCAGCACAGCCACACATAAAAGTAGTTCGTTGCCCCGTCCTTTGTGAATACCAGTGCAGCCCAATAAAACAGCACTCCGGCAATCAGAACGGTCAAAACCGTTTTCTTAAAAAAGTCTTTCCAAATCTCACCTCGCGTCATAACCTCACCTCTGTTTCGTAAAAATATGGATAGCGTTCAGCAGTCCTACATTGGGATAGTTTCATCATACCATGCTTTTTCGGGGATTTCCACACAATCCGCATTTATCCGCGCACATTTTCCTTACCCCGCTCCGGCTCACTTTCGCGCCGCAAAATACTGTCGATGTTCCGCTTGATAACGTCGTACTCCTTGACCTGCT
>OIZV01000562.1_pt1 | contig 17158 bp, 17 predicted proteins | sample 1588681 | NCBI WGS metagenome assembly OIZV01 (sample SAMN03283281) | human gut metagenome | biome: human-associated habitat; material: feces | host: Homo sapiens | place: Peru | collected 2012
AGCTCGGCTCCAAAGCAAAGCTTTTCGGCATGGAAAAAGCGAAAAGCTGGTGCCTGATTGCAAACCACGGCGAAAACAGCCTTCTCAGAAACCAGCTGGTTTATACCCTCGGCGGTGAAATCGGCATGAAAGAGAGTCCGGATTGCAGAAGTATAGACCTCTATATTAACGGCGAATATCAGGGAGTTTATCTCATCACCGAAAAAGTCGAGATAAACAAGAACCGCGTTGATATCTTTGATTTGGAAGAAGCTACAGAGGATGCGAACGGCGGAGTGGATCTGTCAACCTTCTCGCCTCTCGGCGTCCGCACAAGATTCAGCGGATATCTTGAGAATACTCAGAAGTGGTATGATATTCCCAACAATCCCGAAAATATCACCGGCGGATATCTTCTTGAGTTGGATTTCAGCGAGAGATATGAGGCCGAGGCAAGCGGATTTGTAACCAAAAAGTCGCAGAGCGTTGTTATAAAATCGCCCGAATACGCTTCGCAGGCGCAGGTTGAATATATCAGCCGCTACTGGCAGGAGTTCGAAGACGCATTATACAGCAGCGACGGATATAACGATCTCGGCAAAAAAATGTCGGATTATATCGACGTAACATCCTTTGCGAGAGCATATTTTATTCAGGAGTGGTCGAGTAACTGGGATGTCGGCCTGTCGAGCGCCTTCTTCTACAAGGATCTTGACAGCAAGCTGGCAGCAGGCCCGATTTGGGATTTCGACGAGTGTCTCGGCAATGCCCACGGCGCGAGAGACGGAGTGGATTTGACCGATCCCAAGAATATCCACGCAAAGATTAGAAACCTGTTCTATGATTCGCTCATGGGCAGCAACGACGTTAAGGCTACACCCAACGTTTTTGCCCTTGCTTACAGACACGCGGAATTCGCGGAGTCCGTCGAAGAACAGATGAAGAGCAATTTCGTTCCGGCTGTGCAGAGGATTATGGCCTCCACATTTGACGATTTTGCAAACAGCATTCGCAGCTCTGCGGTAATGAACGCAATACGCTGGAATACATATGGAACAACGGATCTTGCCGCAATAATCAATCAGTATAACGGAGAGATAGAGTATATCCGCGAGTTCATCAACATAAGAACTCCGTTCCTTGCCGAAACCCTCACCCTCAAGAACGAAGGCTTCACGATAGCTCATATCCCGTCGCAGAAGCGTACCGGCTCCGAGATAACTCCGGAAGTCTCCGTCAAGTGCCTCGACAGAACCCTGACCGAGGGTGTTGACTACACCGTTGCTTTCTCCGACAACGTTGAAAAGGGTACGGCTACCGTTACTGTCACCGGCATGGGCGACTATGAGGGTGTTACAGCTCAGACTACGTTTAAGATACTCCTTATCTCCGATCCGCTCGACTGGACAGGCGGCTCGGGTGCAGAGCGCGCTAAAGAGAGCTTGACCAAATTCGGCGCAAACTTCGTTGACGCAGTTGAGCTGATACTCTATTATATAGTCAAGCCCTTCCAGAAATAACAGCAAAAAAAGATCCGCTGCCGGTTATTTTACAGCGGCGGATCCTCTTCTATTTAAACAGTGTGCAGCCCGACTGACGGAACCGCTCAATCATTTTGTGCGCCTTTTCGACGCTCAGCCCGAAATGCTCGCACAGGCACTCTATGCACATACACTCACGAGCGCCGCGGTTTATCATCTTGCGGTGAAAGCCGATGTCGTCATTAGTCAGAGGCTTTGAGCATTTGATGCAGTAGGTCATTTCTTCAGCTTGCAGATGTAGCAGGCGCAGTCGTGCGCCTCGAGATGAACCTGCATGAACTCCTTTTTGACTCCGATGCACTCGCCTGTGAACGCGTCGGTCATCTCAAGCCCGTAGCCGGAGGCGGCGGTTATGCCCAAGTTCTCGAAATAGAGCGGCACACCGCACTTGCTCTCGCTGAAGTTGACGAAAAGAAGGGCAATCTCATCGTTGGAGAGAAGCTTGGCGAAGGCAATTTTGTCGTTCCAGCTCTCCGTTGCGACAAAAGCCGGGCGGGACTCCTCGTCCTGATTTATTCTGATAAGACGCTCGTTTTTAATGAGGTCAAGGCAGAAATCATTAAGCTTTCTCAGGTCGCCGCCGAGCATCAGCGGGGACGAGAACATACACCAGAGCGCAAACTGCGTCTTGTAGTCGGTGTCCGTGCAGCCTACAGAGCCGACATTTCCCTTGCCGTACATTCCCACGGTGAGCATATCAATGTCGTTGAAGCAGCCGGGAGCCGAATATGCAAGGTTATCTACCTGGCTCAATGCAATATCGGCGAACGAGCGGAAGCTGTCGTTTATGTCGCCGGTCGAGCGGTACATATGCGCGCCCGCCGAGCGGATCCAGCGGCTGACCTCGTCGTTGCCCCAGTTGCAGGCGGAGAAAAGTATCTCGCGTCCGCAGGCCTTGAGCGCCATGCCCATTTTTCTGTAGAGCAGGGGACCGTTTGCGCTGTCGGGCTTGTAGCAGAAGTCGTATTTCAGAAAGTCAACGCCGTACTCGGCAAAGGTCTCCGCGTCGAGATATTCGTGGTCGAAACTGCCCGGATAGTCTGCACAGGTGCGCGTTCCGGCGCAGGAATACATACCGAACTTGAGCCCCTTGCTGTGGACATAATCGCTGACAGCCTTCATTCCGTTGGGAAACTTCTCCTCGTCCGGGACGATTTTTCCCGTCTGCGGGTCGCGCTCGCGCTTGCTCCAGCAGTCGTCGATGACGAGGTACTCATACCCGCAGTCGCGCAGGCCGAGCTCAACCATCTTGTCGGCGGTCTCCTTGATTATCTGCTCGTTGATGTTTTCGCCGAATGTGTTCCAAGTGTTGAAACCCATGGGCGGAGTCTTTGAAAGCATTTGATCACTCCTCGGTGAATTTATTTTTCAATTTATATTAACACAAGACGTCATTAAAGGCAATAAAAATCTGCCGCACCGAATGATACGACAGGTTTCTGTTTTCTTTAAGCAGCTCCGAAAATCTTGAGGATGAGTTGAAAAACGGCGTCAACTATCTGTTTGTTCAAACCGTGCTCTTCGAGGAATCTGAGAATGTCGCCGACAAACTTCAGGAAAGCCTGAAAAAGCTCTGCCGCTTCCTGGCCGCCCGCCTGAAGCTTCGCAAAAAGCTCGACTATTTGGTGAATGAGCGTTGTGATGAATTCCATTATTTTTGCCTCCTTTTATTCTTGCGGAAATTAATAAAATATTAGCACATTTTTTCTTTCGCGGCAATAGTCAAATCGGCAAAATCAGCATCGGCAGAAATAATTTTTTCGTTACTTTGCTCATGAATAATAATCTATGTGTCGAAAAGCTTCAAGGTCGGTCGATATAAAAGACAAAGCAGACAGCTGACGGCTGCCTGCTCTGCCAAAAAGGAGTCAATTTTCAAAAAAGAAGTCAATCTAAGATGACATAAAACTCAACGGTACTTATCTTATTTGAAAAGGCCGAGAATAGCATCAAAGATAGCCTTGACGATAGCCTGTGCGTCGAAAGAAGCGCCGGCAAAACCAAGAATCTTTTCGATCATCTCAAAGATAGTTGCTAACATGTGCGATGTCCTCCCTTCTCCCTTAATAAGACAATTGCTTGTCTCCTTACGTTTAAATTATAACAGCAAATATTTTTGCTTGTCAAAAGGGAATTGAGAGTTTTTGTATATTTTTTAACGTCTTTTGGCCATATTATAAACAGTTTGTAAATAAAATTTATAAATAATACAGTTTATTCGCAATATGTATATTTATGCATATTGTTAGTTTAAAAAGAGAAAATAAAAGTAGGTGATTCATGGTGTTTTTTTACAGGTTCCTTTATGTGTTCATCTGGCCGCTGTTCCGCCTCCTCTTTCATCCGAAGGTGAGAGGCAGGGACAATATCCCGAAGAGCGGCGCGATTATCTTTGCGGGTAATCACAAGAGCAACCTCGACTGCGTTTTGCTGGCTACGTGCCTGTGGCGTCAGGTTCATTTTATGGCGAAGGATGAGCTGTTCCGCGGCGCCGCAGGCGGATTTTTCCGAGCCCTGGGCACAATTCCCGTCAACAGGCGCATCCGCGATGCCTCCGCCTTGAGCGAGGCTCAAAAGGTGCTTGAGGCCGGCGGAATCATCGGCATCTTTCCGGAGGGCAGCTTCAACCGGACGAAGGAAACTGTCATGCCGTTTAAGCCCGGCGCCGCAAGAATGGCGGCGAGAAGCCACGCAGCGCTTGTCCCGTTTGCGATAAAGGGGAAATATACCGTAATCGGCAGGAGTGTGGAGATAGAGTTTTATCCGGCGATAGAAACGGCGGAAAGAGATGCCGCGTCAATAGGACACGAGCTCGAAAATACGGTGAGAGAGGGACTCGAAAATGGGAAAAGATAACGATAGGGGATTCAAAGTAATAACAGCGTTTATAAAGCCGGGCTTCAGACTGCGCTTTTCGCCGACAATTATCGGCGCGGAAAACATTCCGAAGGACGGCGCGGTTGTAATCGCCGGAAATCATAAAAATATAAGCGATCAGTTTTTGGTGTTTTTAGCGACAAAGCGAGTTGTCAATTATATGGCCAAGCGCGAGTATTTTGACGGTGCGCTCGCCCCGCTTTTCAGATGGGCGGGCTGCATACCAGTCAACCGCGACGGCTTCGATGCCGCTGCAGTCAGAAGCGCGATAAAAATTCTGAAAAAGGGCGGCGTCGTCGGAATCTTCCCGGAGGGCACGCGCAACAAAACGGACGCGCTCTTATTGCCGTTTAAGCCCGGCGCCGTTGCCATTGCCCAAAGGGGAGGCGCCGTAATAGTGCCGTTTGCGATAACCGGAGAGTACGAGAGAAAGGGCGGGCTGAAAATTGTTTTCGGCAAGGCTTTTTCGCCCGCGGATATGAGTCCGGAAGCGGCGACCGAAAAATTGTACAATGAGGTCAGAGATTTGCTCACCGCCCGGTAAATCGCCCGAAATCGAACAAAAAACGACTGTTTTAAAAAATTTTTTGTCATTTTGCATTGAATTTTTATTTCGTGCTTTCTTCAATTTGTTGTGGTTTTTCCGTTGACATTTGCCATATATTGTGATACAATCCAATCGTAGGAGATTATACCCTGCGCGAATCGGCGCGAATCTTCAAAAAAATCGAACATTTGTGTTGACAAACCGAATATTTGTGCTATAATTAGAGACAGAAAGAACAAATGTTCCGATTTTTTCCGTAAGGAGGAAGCAAAAATGACAAGTACATTCATAATTGTTTCGATTCTCGAAGTTGCCGTTGCGGCCCTTATAATAACCGGCTTTGTGTTTGAGAAGAAGCTGATCGATTTTGAGGAGAAGCTTGAGACTGCTCTTGCCAAGAAGATCGCTCACTTCCTCTGCACCAACAAGTACACGAAGGCTCATTTTGTCAAGGAGAAAAAGACCGCTCAGCGTCGTAGCGCAGCCAAGACTGCGTTCGAGCCCGAGACTGTCTCTCCGACCCCCGGCAAAAAGGGCAACAGAGTTGCCTGACCTTTTTCAGGAATCGCATAAGTTTGGACCGCCTTGCGTTTGGCAGGGCGGTCTTTTTTTACTTTTGAGCGGTCTTACGAACCGTCAGCAGCCGCAGCCGTTGTTGCAGCCGCATCCGCAGTCCGAAGCTCTGGCAACGCCATTATTGCAGCCGCAGCCCGTGTCACAGAGCAGAAGGATGATGATAAGGAAAATGCACCAGTTGTTTGAGCAACCCATCGTTTTGCCTCCTCTTCAGTTACTAAGAAAGAGTGCCGCGGTTTTAGGCGAGCACCGCTTTCATCAATATATTATGATGCGCCGCGTTTGACGGTTACACTTTTCGGGGCAAACATAATTTTCTTTTCTTCGGCGTAAACTAAGTAACCGGAGGTGTCGGGTATGCTGTTTGATAAGAACGGAGAGGTGCTGAGCTACGATGAGACCGATATATTCTGCGAGGAATTAGCGTTTTCGGATGAATATACCGCCTATTGCCGCTATTTAAACCGACTTGAGCCGCGCGGCAGAAAAGCGGAGAAAACGGGAGATAAGCGCGGCAAAAGCGAGCATGAGCGCGATAAATTAAAATAGCGAGGCAAAGGGGATAATTTTGACTTTTCCTGACTTTTGACCGCGATTCACGGCGGGCTTATAATATAATCGAAGGTCAAAGAAAGTCAAAGACAGAAAAGAGGTGTCTGAGATGAGCTTGAGCAGTCAGATAACGGGCATGATACTCGAGATGCTCGGAAACGGCGGAACGGTCGAGATACAGCGCAACGAGCTGGCGCAGACGGTGGGCTGCGTTCCGAGTCAGATAAACTATGTTATCGCGTCGCGCTTTACTCCGGAGCAGGGCTATATCGTCGAGAGCCGCAGGGGCGGCGGAGGCTATATAAGAATAAGGCGCGCTGCGATGGAGCCGAATCAAAAGGTCATGCACGCGGTCAACGCCGTGGGCGGCAGGCTCGACGAGCGCACGGCTCGCGCGCATTTGGCGGAGCTTGTCGGCGCGGGCGTCATTGATAAGCACGCCGCCGTGCTGATGCTCAGCGCCGTGTCGGACAACGCTCTGCGCCCGGCCGCCGCCGGGGACAGGGACGCCGTCAGAGCGTCGGTATTCAAACAGCTGCTGCTCGTTGAAATGGGCAGAAACGGATAAAGGGAGGAAAAAAATATGCTTTGTCAAAACTGTGGAAAAAATGAGGCGACAACTCACATAAAGCAGGTCATAAACGGCGACACAGCCGAGCGCCATCTCTGCTCCGACTGCGCCGAGCATCTCGGCTACGGCGATGCGTTTTCGGGCTTCGGCTTCGACGTTGCCGGGCTTTTCGGAAATTTCTTCGGCGATGCCGTTCATTCGCTCGGTGCGCCGAGAAAGGTGGTGCGCTGCCCGAAATGCGGTTCGTCGTTCAACGATATAGTCCGCGAGGGCAGGGTCGGCTGCGCCGAATGCTACAAGGTGTTCTATAACGAGCTCAAGCCCTCGCTACAGCGCATTCACGGCCAGATACGCCACAGCGGAAAGATAGCCTCGACTGCCGAGCCCGTCAGCGAGGAAGAGGCAAAAACCGACGAGAGAGAAGAGCTTAAAAAACAGATGGACGAGGCGGTTGCCGCGCAGAACTTCGAGCTTGCGGCGCAGCTTCGCGACAGAATAAAGGAGCTTGAAGGGGGTGCCGAAAATGAGTAAATGGTATGTAGACAAGGGCGAACAGGGCGATATCGTCCTGAGCACACGCGTGCGTCTTGCGCGCAACCTTGAGGAATATCCGTTCCCGTGCCGCCTCGACACGGCGGGCAAAATAAAGGTCAACGAAAAGGTGCGCGACACCTTGCTCTCATGCGCGCCCGAGCTGGGACTTCACTATGTGACAATGGATTCGCTCAGCCGCGAGCAGGCGATATCGCTCGCCGAGCGGCATCTGATAAGCCCGGAGTTCGCCTCCGTGCGCGAGGGCAGGGCGCTCATGCTCACGGAGGATGAGACGGTAGGCATAATGCTCTGCGAGGAGGATCATATCCGCGTTCAGGTCATGAAATCGGGACTTGCGCTCATGGATTGCTATGTTCTCGCCGATAAAATAGACTCCGCGCTCGATAAAAAGCTGAATTTTGCGTTCGATGAGAGACTCGGCTATCTGACCCAGTGCCCGACGAATCTCGGCACTGCCATGCGAGCCTCCGTCATGCTGCATCTGCCCGCGCTCAGAAGAAGCGGTCAGCTCTCGGTGCTCAGCTCGACAATTTCAAAATTAGGGCTCTCTCTGCGCGGTGCATACGGCGAGGGCAGGGAGTCGCGCGGCGATATCTATCAGCTCAGCAACCAGATAACTCTCGGCATAACCGAGCAGGCGGCGATTGAAAATCTCCAGTCGATAACCCGTCAGCTTGTCACGCAGGAACGCGCGGCGGCGGAGCGTATGTGCGCCGATATCGCCATGCAGGATAAAATATACAGGGCCCTCGGAATTTTGCAGAGTGCGCGCGTGCTGACCTGCGACGAGATGATGGATCTCATATCCCTGGTGCGCCTCGGCTCGGCAAGGGGAATCCTCAATATACCCATAGAAAAGCTCAACGAGCTGCTCGTCAATATGCAGCCCGCCACGATAAGCGCGGCGAACGGCAAGCATATCGACGCACGGCAGAGAGATTGCCTTAGAGCCGACGCGGTGCGAGAGGCGCTGTCCTAAAACACAGCCGATAAACATATATAAAAACATATATCTTCCGATTCTCTTTCGATTTTCCGGCAATAATCTCTATTGTACGGTCATGCGGAAAGGAATGATAATATGTATAAGTTTACCGGCTTTACGCAGAAAGCCAACGATGTGCTGAACGCCGCTATCGAATATGCGGAGAACATGGGGCACACCTATATCGGCAGCGAGCATCTTCTGCTCGGACTTTTAGAGCAAAACGGCGGAGTGGCTTACACCGTTTTGACAAACAAAAAACTTACCGTCGGCAAGGTCGAGGACGCTGTCAGAAACAGTATCGGATTCGGCGTGCCGACGGTGCTGACTCCCGGCGATTTTACGCCCAGGTGCAAGAATATCATTGAAAATGCCATGCTTCAGGCCCGCGATATGGGGCACAGCTACGTCGGCACGGAGCATCTGCTTATCTCCGTGATAAAGGAGGGCTCGAGCGCGGCGACTGCCGTTATGACCCGACTCGGCGTTTCGCCGCAGGAGATTTTGCAGGAGCTTTTGAAGGTGTTCGGCTCTGCTCCCGACAGGGACTCGGAGAAGTCGGATTCAGTCAAAAAGCCGGTCGGCAGGGCGGACACCCAGACCCTCAACCGCTATGGGCGCGATCTGACCTCGTTTGCCGCGGCGGGCAGGATAGATCCGGTAATAGGCAGGCAGAAGGAGATAGAGCGCGTCGTTCAGATTTTGTCGCGCAGGACGAAGAACAACCCATGTCTGATAGGCGAGCCGGGAGTCGGAAAGACGGCTATCGCCGAGGGGCTTGCGCTGAAAATCGCCACGGGTGAAGTGCCGGAGCCGCTCAAGGGCAAGCGTATAGTTTCTTTAGACCTCACCGGCATGGTCGCCGGCACAAAGTACAGAGGCGACTTCGAGGAGCGCGTAAAATCCGCCATAGAGGAGGTCTCAAGGGCGGGGGATGTCATTCTCTTTATCGACGAACTGCACACGCTCATAGGCGCAGGCTCGGCGGAGGGCGCGGTGGACGCCGCGAATATTTTAAAGCCCGCGCTTGCCCGCGGCGAGCTGCAGGTGATAGGCGCGACGACGCTCGAGGAATACCGCAAGCACATAGAAAAGGATGCCGCGCTCGAGCGCCGCTTCCAGCCCGTCACGGTCGGCGAACCGAGCGAGGATGAGGCAGTGGCGATACTCAAGGGCATACGCGACAAATACGAGGCGCACCACAAGGTGAAAATAACCGACGGCGCTATTGAAGCGGCGGTGAAAATGTCGGTGCGCTATATCGGCGACAGGTATCTGCCCGACAAGGCGATAGACCTGATAGACGAGGCGGCGTCGCGCGTCAGGCTCGGCGCATTTACCGTACCGCCCGAGCTCAGAGATATGGAGGAGAAGCTTCGCACTCTCGCCGAGGAAAAGGATTCGGCCGTGAACTCTCAGGAGTTCGAGCGAGCCGCGCAGATACGCGACGAGCAAAGGAAGCTCAGCGATAAATTGGAGCGCGCAAAGCACAGCTGGCGCGAGAAATCGAGCGAAAAAATAGGCGAGGTGACCGCAGATAATATAGCCGAAATAGTCTGCGCGTGGACGGGGATACCCGTCTCGCAGCTGACAAGCGCGGAGAGTGAGCGCCTGCTGCGGCTCGAGGATGAGCTGCACCGCCGAATAGTCGGCCAGGATGAGGCTGTCGCCGCGGTCGCAAGGGCTATAAGGCGCGGCAGAGTCGGACTTAAAGACCCGAAGCGTCCGACGGGCTCGTTCATCTTTCTCGGCCCTACGGGAGTCGGCAAAACGGAAATATGCAAGGCACTCGCTTCTTCGCTTTTCGGCGACGAGAACGCGATGATAAGGCTCGATATGTCCGAATATATGGAGAAGCACACAGTCTCGCGGCTTGTCGGCTCGCCGCCCGGCTATATCGGCTATGACGAAGGCGGTCAGCTGACGGAAAAGGTGCGCCGCAGACCGTACAGCGTCATTCTCTTTGATGAAATAGAAAAAGCTCACCCCGACATTTTCAATATGCTGCTCCAGATACTTGATGACGGCATACTGACCGACTCGCAGGGACGCAGGGTCGATTTCAAGAACTGCATTATTATAATGACCTCGAATGTCGGCGCGAAGCTGATTTCGGGCAGCGGAAAGGCACTTGGCTTCTCTTCGGAGCGCGGCAATGTCCCGAGCTACGACCGCGTGCGCGAGCTTGTGATGAAAGAGCTCAAGAACACGTTTAGACCGGAGTTTTTAAACCGCGTCGATGATATAATGGTCTTTCACTCGCTCGAAAAAAGCGATATATCGGAGATAGCGCGCAGGCTGCTCGAGACACTCTCGGGGCGCGTGGGGCAGCTCGGCATAGCCCTGACCTTCGACGAATCGGCGGTAGAAAAGACGGCGGATGCGGGCTTTGACCCGGTCTACGGAGCGAGACCGCTCAAGCGTGTTATCCAGCAGCAGATCGAGGATAAGCTCTCGGAGCAGATGCTCGAGGGCAAGGTGACGGTCGGCAAAAAATATCTCTGCAAAGCGGAAAACGGCGAATTTGTTTTTGTCGAACGGGAAGAGCGCGAATCGGCTGAAAATGAATAAAAGTGCACCCGAAGGCGTCTTGCTTTCGGGTGCGTTTTTTGGACTCTTTTAACTTTTTACTCAGCCTCGGCTATGAATCTCTTGAGATTTTCAAGACCTATTTCAATGCCCGTGAGCGTCTGCTCGATGCCCTCGAACTCGATGCTGACATATTTGTCGTAGCCCGCGCGCTTGAGTATGCCTATGCACTGCGCCACGGGGATGTTGCCGTGACCAATCACTGCGCCGCGCAGGTAGTTGCCGGCTCTGCTGCGGAAGAATCCGCGCCCGGGATCGGGCTCTGAGCCGCTCTTGATGTGAAAGTCCTTGGCGTGAATGTGCTTTGCGTATTTTGCGACTCTGCCGACCGCCTTGTCGGAGGGGTCGTCGGCGCAGGCAAAGTTGCCTATGTCAACGAGCAGACCGAAATTGGGATTTGCGACTCCCGTGACGAGCTTTTCGACGCGGTCGCTGTCCTGCGCAAAAAAGCCGTGGTTCTCAACCATAGTCGAGATGCCCTTCTCTGCGGCATATTCGGTCACTCTGCGGCAGCCCTCAACGAGGGTGGGCAGAGCCTGCTCAAACCCGCAGTAAGCGCTAAGGGGTGCATTATAGCCGCCTGTTGCATCGTGGCGCATTCCGGAAGCGCCGAGTATTTCCGCTATGTCCACCTGCTTGAACAGGCGTTCGCACTCCTCGTCGAGCGGGCGGTTGAGAAGCTCCGCGCCGATGGTGTAGTTGACTATCGGCAGCCCCGTTTTTTCGCTCTCGTCGCGCAGGCGCTTGGCGTAGTCCTCGACGGACATTCCGTTTTCGGGCAGGAGGTCGATAAATTCGATTCCGTCAAAGCCCATTTCCTTGACCTTGCCTATGAGCTGAAGCTGGGTTATTTCCCCGCTCGAAAGCATAGGCTGAAAGCTGTAGCTGCTGACGCAGGTTTTCATATTTTTTCACCTCAGTCCATGTATCCCTTGAGGAAGCTGACGGCGTTTCCGATATCCTTTTCGGGGTCGTCGCCGACTTCTCGCTCTATTGTCAGGAAGCCCTTGTAGCCGATATCGTCGAGCGCGGCGAGATATTCATCCCACTTGACGCTGCCCTCGCCGAGCGGCACTTCCTTAAACGAGCTGCCTGTGACGAGCGGGTCTTTTTTTATGCCGTAGACTATCTCGGGATCCCTGTAGAATATCTGAACGCCGTCCTTGGCGTGGGTGTGAACTATGTAGTCGCGCAGGTTGTAGACCGCCTTTGCGGGGTCGTCGCCCGTGACCATGACAAGGTTCGCGGGGTCGAGGTTGACCGCGACGCCGGTAGAGCCGAGCGAGTCAAGAAACTTCTTGAGCGTCGCCGAGGTCTCGGGTCCCGTCTCGATGGCGAAATGGGCGTCGAGGCTGTCCGCGAAGCGGGAGAGCTCAAAGCACGCATCCTGCATTATCTTGTATCGCTCGTGTCCGCTGTCCTCGGGAACAACGCCGATGTGTGTCGTGACGATATCCGTGCCGAGCTCCTTTGCAAGCTCGATTATCCTCTTCGACTTCTCGACTCTCCACCCGTTTTCGTCCCTGTTGCCGAAGCCTCCGCCGAGGTCGCCGCAGAGGGCGGAGATGACGAGCCCGTTGTCCTCAACGAGCCTGCGGAAATCCGCACGCTTCGAGCCGACAAGCTCCTCTGGCGACATCTCGCCGCTGGTGGCATAGACCTGAATGCCCTGCGCCCCGACCTTGGCTGCCTTTCCGACCGCCGTCGGGATATCCGTGCGAAAGCTGTCAATAATAACGCCTATTGGAAATTTCATGTTGGCACCGTCCTTTAAAAAGGTATTTTAACAAGGCAATGATAACAAATAACCGCCCGATATTCAAGAGATAAAAGCTATTTCGGGGAATAAAATAAAAAACAGTCCGACTCAAGTTTTTTTGAATCGGACTGCGAAGCTTTTTGCTGTTCGTGTTCAGTCGAGCACTATTTCCAGCTCGCGCTTTTGAATTTTCATGCCGTGCTTTTCATAGAAACGCAGGGCGCTGTCGTTGCCCTCCCAGACGTTTAGTGTCAGGTTGTGGCAGCCGAGCTCTTGTGCGGTCGAAAGCGCCTTTTGAAACAGTGCGTCGCCTATGCCCTCGCGCCTGAAATTTTCGTCTACGCACAGGTCGTCGATATAGAGCTCCGTGTTCGGGCAGCGTGCGGAGTCGGCGGAGTGGTCGATTATAATACAGAAAATATATCCGAGCACACGGTCGTTTTCGTCCGCGGCGACAAAGATTAGGCGGCTCTCGTCCGTTAGAAGCTTTTTGAGGCTCTCGCCGTCGTATTTTGACTTCCCCGCCTTGAACAGGTCGGGTCTTATCCCGCTGTGCAGAGCGCAGATATATTCGAGCAGCTCAAGTATTTTCGGGCAGTCGTCCTGCCTTGCGCGTCTTATCTCTTTAAGCATTTTTATCCCCTCACCTTACGCAGACTCTCTCTATGCTTCTCGCCTTGCCCGTTTTTTCGTCAGCGTCGATTATAACGCCGCACATCATGCAGGCGCCGCCGCTTATCTCAAAGCGTGTGGGCAGTCCGGTCTTGAGCCATGATATCGAGGCCTCGGGGCGCACGCCGAGCACGGAGAGCTCGGGACCCGTCATGCCGAGGTCGGTCTGATAGCCCGTGCCGTTCGGCAGGATCTGCTCGTCGGCGGTCTGCACATGCGTGTGCGTGCCCCAGACGGCGCTCACGCGCCCGTCGAGCATCCACGCCATCGCCTGCTTCTCCGAGGTCGCCTCGGCGTGGATCTCCACGCAGATCAGCCGCGTTTGCAGGCGCGGCAGGATGCGCTCGACGAGCAGAAACGGGTTGTCCGGCGTGAAATCCATCCCGCAGCGGCCGATCAGATTGACCACCGCGACATCCCCGAAGGGCGTCTCAAACACGCCCCAGCCCTGACCGGGCTGCTGAGGCGGCTGATTGGCCGGACGCAGCAGCTCCGGCGTGCGGGCGATGTAGGGCACGATCTCGCGGCGGTTGAAGGCGTGGTTGCCCAGCGTGATGACGTTCGCCCCGGCGGAAAAAATCGCCTCGGCCTGCTCCGGCGTGATGCCGACGAGCGAGGCGTTCTCGCCGTTGACGACGCAGAAATCGATCTCGCGCTGCCGCAGCAGCTTCGGCAGACGCCGGCGCAGAAATTGCAGCCCTCCGGCGGTCACGTCGCCGACGGCGAAGATTCTTCGTTCCATGCGCTGCACCTCCTGAAATTCGTTCGGGCGGAAGCCCGGTTGTTTTCTCCATTATACCTGAAAAATCCCGGAAGTACAACACCGGGCGAAAAATTCCGCGAAATTGCAAGTTTTCCTGCATGAGCTTGCAGAAAGTGGGAAACGCTTGATTTTAAAGGGGGAAAACACCGCCTGTCGCCCGGAATTCCGCAAAAAAATTTCGGTTTTCCGGCGGAAAATATTTGCAAAACGGCGCAAGATATGCTATACTCTACGCGCAGTGAAAATCAAAAAAGAAAAGAGCGGGGCGGATGAGCTTTTGCCGTCTCGACACATTTAAGGGGGTTAAATCTTACTATGCACAAGTATGTATACCTTTTCTCGGAAGGCAACGCGAAGATGCGCGAGCTTCTGGGCGGCAAGGGCGCCAATCTGGCCGAGATGTCCAACATCGGTATGCCCGTTCCGCAGGGCTTCACGATCACGACCGAGGCCTGCACGCAGTATTATGAGGACGGCAAGAAGATCAACGACGAGATCATGAGCCAGATCATGGAATACGTCGCGAAGATGGAAGAGATCAACGGCAAGCGGTTCGGCGATCTGACCAACCCGCTGCTCGTCTCCGTGCGCTCCGGCGCGCGCGCCTCCATGCCCGGCATGATGGACACCATCCTCAACCTCGGCCTGAACGACGAGGTCGTCAAGTCCATGATCGAGAACAATCCCGATCCCAAGTTCGAGCGCTTTGTCTATGACTCCTATCGCCGCTTCATCCAGATGTTCTCCGACGTCGTCATGGAGGTCGGCAAGAAATATTTCGAGCAGCTCATCGACAAGATGAAGGCCGAGAAGGGTGTCAAGTTCGACACCGAGCTGACCGCCGCCGACCTCAGGGAGCTGGCCGAGCAGTTCAAGGCCGAATATAAGAAGCAGATCGGCGAGGACTTCCCCTCCGATCCGAAGACCCAGCTCTATGAAGCCATCCGCGCCGTGTTCCGCTCCTGGGACAACCCCCGTGCGAACGTCTATCGCCGCGACAACGACATTCCCTATTCCTGGGGCACTGCCGTCAACGTCATGCCGATGGTCTTCGGCAACCTGAACGAAAACTCCGGCACCGGCGTCGCCTTCACCCGCGACCCCGCAACCGGCGAGAAGAAGCTGATGGGCGAGTTCCTGACGAACGCGCAGGGCGAGGACGTCGTCGCCGGTGTCCGCACCCCGATGCCCATCAAGCACATGGAGGAGCTGTTCCCCGAGGCGTATGCCCAGTTCCTCGACGTCTGCAACAAGCTGGAGGATCATTACCGCGATATGCAGGACATGGAGTTCACCGTCGAGAACGGCAAGCTCTATATGCTCCAGTGCCGCAGCGGCAAGCGCACCGCGCAGGCCGCTCTGAAGATCGCCTGCGACCTTGTCGACGAGGGCATGATCTCCGAGCAGCAGGCCGTTGCCATGATCGACCCGCGCAACCTTGACACCCTGCTGCATCCGCAGTTCGACGCCAAGGCGCTGAAGAAGGCCACCCCGCTCGGCCGCGGTCTGGGCGCATCTCCCGGCGCTGCCGCCGGCAAGATCGTCTTCACCGCCGAGGACGCCGAGGCGTGGAAGGCGCGCGGCGAGAAGGTCGTTCTGGTTCGTCTGGAGACCTCTCCCGAGGACATCGAGGGCATGAAGGCCGCCCAGGGCATCCTCACCGTCCGCGGCGGCATGACCTCTCACGCGGCCGTCGTGGCCCGCGGCATGGGCACCTGCTGCGTCGCCGGCTGCGGCGCGCTGCGCGTGGATGAAGAAGCCAAGACCGCGACCATCGGCGACGTCGTCTTCCACGAGGGCGACTGGATGAGCATCGACGGCTCCACCGGCAAGGTGTACGCCGAGGCGATCCCGACCGTTGACGCTTCCGTTTCCGGCGATTTCGCCACCCTGATGGGCTGGGCGGACGCGGCCCGCAAGCTGGGCGTTCGCACCAACGCGGACAACCCGCACGACGCGGCTGTGGCCGTGAAGTACGGCGCGGAAGGCATCGGCCTGTGCCGCACCGAGCACATGTTCTTCGAGGGCGACCGCATCGCCGCCATCCGCGAGATGATCTGCTCCGACACCGTGGAGCAGCGCGAGAAGGCTCTGGCCAAGCTGCTGCCCATGCAGCAGGGCGACTTCGAGGGCATCTACGAGGCCATGGAGGGCTGCCCCGTCACCATCCGCTTCCTGGATCCCCCTCTGCACGAGTTCGTTCCCACCGAGGAGGCCGACATCGAGCTGCTGGCCAAGGATATGGGCAAGACCGTGGCCGAGATCAAGGCCATCATCGCCTCCCTGCATGAGTTCAACCCCATGATGGGCCACCGCGGCTGCCGTCTGGCTGTCACCTATCCCGAGATCGCGGCAATGCAGACCCGCGCAGTAATCAGCGCAGCAATTAACGTTCAGAAGCGTCATCCCGAGTGGACGATGGTTCCCGAGATCATGATCCCGCTGGTCGGCGAGGTCAAGGAGCTGAAGTTCGTCAAGGACGTGGTGGTCAAGGCGGCGGACGCCGAGATCGCCGCAGCCGGTGCCCAGCTGCACTATGAGGTCGGCACCATGATCGAGATCCCCCGCGCCTGCCTGACTGCCGACGAGATCGCCAAGGAAGCGGAGTTCTTCTGCTTCGGCACCAACGACCTGACCCAGCTGACCTACGGCTTCAGCCGTGACGACGCAGGCAAGTTCCTGGACGCCTACTACGACGCCAAGATCTTCGAGAACGACCCCTTCGCCAAGCTGGATCAGACCGGCGTCGGCGCGCTGATGCAGATGGCTGTGGAGAAGGGCAAGAAGGTTCGTCCGGAGCTGCACTGCGGCATCTGCGGCGAGCACGGCGGCGACCCCATGTCCGTCGAGTTCTGCCACAAGGTCGGCCTGGACTACGTGTCCTGCTCGCCCTTCCGCGTACCGATCGCCCGCCTTGCCGCCGCGCAGGCCGCACTCGCGCACAGAAAGTAAGAGTTTATCACCTGTATCGAGGGAAGGCCGCGGCTTTCCCTCGATTTTCCATTCTTCGCAAGCGCATGGAACGCCGCAAAACGCATACAATCGGTTTCCAAAGGAGTGAAAACGCATGAGCTATGTTCCCGCTTCCGACCGCTATACAAAAATGAGCTACCGCCGCTGCGGACACAGCGGTGTGAAGCTGCCGGCGATTTCGCTGGGCCTGTGGCACAATTTCGGCGCGATTACGCCGTT
>OIZV01000575.1_pt1 | contig 16894 bp, 17 predicted proteins | sample 1588681 | NCBI WGS metagenome assembly OIZV01 (sample SAMN03283281) | human gut metagenome | biome: human-associated habitat; material: feces | host: Homo sapiens | place: Peru | collected 2012
ATTTCCATAAGGGTGCTTCTTCACTTACTGAAATGTTGTGATATTTTCCTCATTCAGTACAAGATCATAATAATTCAGATCCCTGCGAAATGTCCAGCCCATACTCTGCCAGAAGCGATTCCCAATCCCGTGCTTGCGTTATTCCTCCTTCACGCACACATGGTAGAAGCAGCCTGTGCGGCCATCATGACCGCACAGGATAGCCCCGACGATCTCGCCCCGATCCTCCGCCATCTGAATTTTCTCTCTGTTCTCCATTACTTCCTCTTTCCTGCTATCTACACACATCCATGCTGTCCGTATGCTTACCATTCCCGGTATCTACAGTTTTCTCCTACGGGAACATCGGGACAAGGTCAAGCCCCATGTCCTCCGGCAGGCCGAACATCAGATTCATATTCTGAACCGCCTGACCGGCTGCTCCTTTTACCAGATTATCCAGCGCACCCATCATAATCACTCTTCCGGTACGCTCATCTACTACAAAGTTCACATCTACATAGTTGCTTCCTTCTACCCATTTGGTTTCCGGGCACACACCATCCTCTAATACCCTGACGAATTTCTCGTTCTTATAATATTTTTCATAAGCTGCACGAAGTTCTTCTTTGGTTGGATAACTTCCGTCTGCTTTCTTTACCAGTGATGCGTACTCTGTTGCTAAGATACCACGGTTCATCGGAACAAGATGTGGTGTGAAACTGATGGTCACATTTTCACCTGACGCATATCCAAGCTGTTCTTCAATCTCCGGTGTATGTCTGTGAGATGCTACACCGTAAGCTTTCATGTTCTCATTGACTTCACAGAAAAGATTCGGAACCTTTGCTCCTCTTCCTGCTCCGGAAGTACCGGATTTCGCATCTACAATGAGTGTCCTCATATCAATGATCCCTTCTTTTGCCAGCGGATATGCTGTCAGAATGGAACAGGTCGTATAACAGCCCGGATTTGCAATCAGTCTCGCTCCTTTTACCTTATCCCGGTTGATCTCGCACAGTCCGTATACTGCCTCTTCAATAAACTGTGGGCTCTTGTGCTCAATGCCATACCACTTCTCGTATACTGCCACATCCTTGATACGGAAATCCGCACTCAGATCGATGATCTTGGTTTTCTTTAATATTTCCTCGGTCAGCACACCTGCCAGAAAGCCCTGCGGTGTTGCGGTAAAAATAACATCCACCTGCTCTGCCAGTTCTTCCATATTATCATCCAGACATACATCATCCACGATCTGAGACATGTTCTGATATACTTCGGCATATTTTTTATCTATGTAACTTCTGGATCCATACCATTTGATCTCAACTTCTTTATGTCCCATTAAGATACGCACCAGTTCATTTCCAGCATATCCGGTCGCACCAATAATCCCTGCTTTTATCATTTCATTCTCCGCCTTCCTGCTTTTTCTTCTATATTAGTACACTGCTGTGCTATAGTAAAGTCTCTTTTTGTAAGTTCTGCTTTCTTTATTTGCATAATTATACGCTCCATTCATTTTTTATGCAACCCCTTTTTCAAAACTTTTTTCGCACCGCCTTTTATTTATTTGTCATTCTTTCCTTATTATATAGGTTTTATTTTAATAATATCCAGTACCATTTTTCCTTTTATCTGTCACTTTGCATATGTATATGAATTTTTATTTAAAATATATGTATATTTTTTCGCTTGCGTTTCTGCAGATTTTGTTGTATATTGTTTGTAATCAATGAATATATATTTATCAGAAAGGACAAGACCCCTATGAAAGAAAAAGTAATCTTAGCTTATTCCGGCGGACTTGATACCACCGCCATCATCCCTTGGTTAAAGGAAAATTATGACTATGAAGTAATCTGCTGCTGCATCGACTGCGGACAGGAAGAAGAATTAGACGGACTCGAGGAAAGAGCCATTTCCTGCGGTGCTTCCAAATTATACATTGTAGATATCATCGATGAATTCTGCGATGACTACATCATGCCATGTGTGGAAGCAAACGCTGTTTATGAAAACAAATATCTACTCGGCACTTCCATGGCACGTCCTCTGATCGCAAAGAAATTAGTAGAAGTTGCCAGAAAAGAAGGTGCTACCGCGATCTGTCACGGTGCTACCGGAAAAGGAAATGACCAGATCCGCTTCGAGCTTGGTATCAAAGCTCTTGCTCCAGACCTTAAGATCATCGCTGCATGGAGAGACGATAAATGGAACATGGACTCCCGTGAATCTGAGATTGAGTACTGCAAAGCACATGGCATCAACTTACCATTCTCTGCTGACTCCAGCTACAGCCGTGACCGTAACATCTGGCACATCAGCCATGAAGGCCTTGAACTGGAAGACCCTTCCTGCGAGCCAAACTACGATCACTTATTAGTTCTCGGTGTTTCTCCTGAGAAAGCTCCGGACGAGGGTGAATATGTTACCATGACCTTTGAGAAAGGTGTTCCAAAATCTGTAAATGGCAAAGAGATGAAAGTCTCCGATATCATCCGTGAATTAAACCGTTTAGGCGGCAAGCACGGCATCGGTATTATTGATATCGTAGAGAACCGTGTTGTTGGTATGAAATCCCGCGGTGTTTATGAGACCCCTGGTGGAACCATCTTAATGGAAGCTCATCAGCAGTTAGAAGAGCTGGTATTAGACCGTGCTACCATGGAAGTGAAAAAAGACATGGGAAATAAACTTGCCCAGATCGTATATGAAGGCAAATGGTTTACACCACTCTGTGATGCAGTCAAAGCTTTCGTTTCCTCTACTCAGGAGTATGTAACCGGTGAAGTAAAATTCAAATTATACAAAGGCAATATCATCAAAGCCGGAACAACTTCTCCATACTCACTCTACAGCGAGTCTCTTGCAAGCTTTACAACCGGAGATCTCTATGACCACCATGATGCAGAAGGTTTCATCACTTTATTTGGTCTCCCATTAAAAGTGCGTGCTATGAGAATGCAGGAGATCGGCGAGAAAAATAAATACGAAGACTAATCGTATTTTCATATCTGTCACATATAAAAAGGTGTATCGTATTGAGTTTTCTCATCACGATACACCTTTCCATTACCTCACACTACGATAGACTGACCATCCACTTACGCCTCTTAAAGATGATCAATGATACAATCAGCCTGAATATTTCTTCTGTGGTAAGCAGTGTATACACGCCAACAATGCCCCACTTAAATACATACGCTGCAAGCAGGCACAGTGGGATTCCGATGCACCATGTGCCAACAATATCAATCACCATAATAATTTTTGTATTACCGCCGCTTCTTATGATACCGCCGCCAAGTATCATATTTTCCACCTTGACCGGTGCATACAGGGCAAATACAATAAGCAATATCTTTCCAAGCTCTTTTACGCTGTCATCTACACGATACAGTCCGGTATATACTCCTGCCAGAAGGATGAGCAATGCCGATACGGCTACCGCCCCGGCTAAGCCTGCATACATGATCTTCTTCGATTCTGAGTATGCCTCATCGTATTCTTTCCTGCCAAGTCTCTTGCCGACCATCACACCGGCAGCCGCTGACAATCCACTAAGAGCTCCTACAATAAGCCCCTGTATCGGGCAGGTGAGTGTATAGGCAGCCAAGTTTGACGTGCCAAGATGCCCATAGACGGCAGACTCCACATTTTGTCCAAGACTCCACAAAAATTCACTGATCAGGATCGGCATAATCATGAGCAGATAATCCTTAATAGTAATTTTGCTAAAACACAATGACCATACCGGCTTATCTCCATCCTTTCTGATGTTTAAGGCAAATCCGATGGCAATAAATACAAGGTTAAACAGCTGTGAAATAAATGTCGCAATCGCAGCTCCTTTTATTCCCATACATGGCAGTCCAAATTTTCCAAATATCAGCAGATAATTAAGACCTGTATTTACACCAACTGCCCCAAAGCTTGCCAAAAACGGTATCGTGGCATGCTCCTTACAGCGCAGCCATGAAGATAAAATATTGCTGACTGCCATTGGAATATAGGTAAATGCTACAATCCTGAAATAGACCGCACCGGTATTTACAATACTCGCATCCCTCGTATACAGCCCAAGAATCTGCGATGGAAAAACTCCTGCTGCAAACAAAAACAGCGGTAACATTGCCCTTTAACAATTGCGTATACTTATCATCATAAAAACGCATTCTCTCCTTTTCTGTCTTTGGTATCTCCCATCTTAATGTTTCTCCTGGTTCAAAGGCTTTGCAAAATCCCTCGATGCGCTCTTTATCCATGCAGATAAAATTATCTGCTATACATAATGCTTTTTCATGTCCCAGCTCCTTTAAATATTTCCCGGCCTGATAACCGCCATCATAATGGTTGATGACCAGATTTACTACCTTAGAGCATTTTTCAAAATAGCCATCATACACAACAAACGATATCCTCATCTGATTTCTGAGCTTCTCGTAATCCGCTTCGCAAAATCCCATCAGAATCAGACCTTCCATATTCCACATGGAAGCAAACACTGGAATCTCACTGATGTCGGACTAAAACCCTGCCCTCATACTTCACATGGTCATTCACTACCACACCGATGATCCTTGAATTATTTCTCGCAAGCAAAATCCCCGCCATATTCGGGATATATCCTGACCGTTCAAGTTCCAGCTGAACACGTTTTACCGTCTCATCCGAAATCTTTTCTGTTTTACCATGAATCACTTTTGAGACAGTTGCAGTACTAAGACCTAATGAATCTGCAACATCCACGATCCGAACCCTGTTCTGTGCCATATTTAATCCTTCTTTTTCGTATATTCTGATTATATGGTACACTAAAAAAAAAGCTTTTACAAAGGTTAAACGTAATTTTATGCTATTGTTTTAAGATCTGTTCTAATCTCTGGATTCCCTCTAGGATCTGTATTTCCCTTAAGCTTCCATAGCCAAGCAAAAGGATCGGATATTTCTGCCGTTCCCCGTTTCCGATATAATGCTCAAACAGACCGGATATTTTAAGATTTCTCTCTGCAGCCCTTTTGCAGAGTTCTTCTTCCGCAAGTGAAGTCTTTATCTCTACCAACACATGAAGTCCTGCATAATCTCCACGGATCGACCAGATCCAGTCCTTCTTTTTTAATTCTGCCATTAAAAAATCGCGTTTCGCGCGGTATACTCCACGCATTTTGTTGAGATGGCGTTCAAAATGACCTTCTTCCATAAACATCCGAAGTACTTCCTGCTGGATCTTTGGCACCGTTGCAGAATAAAATCCGCAGGCACTGCGGTAACGCTCCATCAGTTTTTCCGGCAGTACCATATAGCTGATACGAAGGGATGGCGCAATACTTTTGGAAAAAGTTCCCAGATAAATAACCTTTCCAAAGTGGTCTACGCTCTGCAAGGATGGGATCGGCTTTCCACGGTAGCGGTACTCGCTGTCATGATCGTCCTCGATCAGATAGCGATCTTCTCCCTCGGATGCCCATTTTAGCAGTTCCAGCCTCTGCTTTAAAGGCATAACTGTACCAAGTGGGAACTGATGTGACGGCATCACATAAACAATGTCAGGGTCTTTCTCCTGTATCTCGCTTACTTTAAGGCCAGACTCATCAACAGGCAGTAATTCCATCTCATATCCCATATTGTAAAAAGTATGGTATGCCTGTAGATAGGTCGGATTTTCCATCACGACTTTCTTTTCTTTCCCCAAAATCTGTGTCAATAAGATCTCAAGATATTCATTTCCGGCACCTATGATCATATTCTCCGGGTTACAGTTGACACCACGCGCTTGATGTAAATAAGAAGCGATTGCCTTGCGCAACCCATAATCACCCTGTCCATCACCCGCAAACAGCAATTCCTGTTTATCATCCAACAGCACATTCTTATTGATCTTGCGCCAGATATTAAATGGGAAATGGCTTGTATCGATCGCATAAGGAGAAAAATCAATTTCTGCTTCTTCCTGTTTTTTTCCTCCATGTGACTGTCCCACCGGTTCTTCCCGGATGATCCTGCCATCTTTCTCCCGCAATGTTTCTTCCATTCCAATGCGGTACAGTTCTGTCACATCACATACAAAAAAACCCCTGCAGGGTTCCGCTTTGATGTATCCCTCTGCCAGGAGCTGTTCATATGCCATTTCTACCGTACTGCGGCTTACCATCAAATGTTCCGCCAGTCTTCTGGTAGACGGAAGCCGCTCTCCCGTTTTCATTTTTCCGGTAATGATCTCATTTTTGATGTGTTGGTATATTTTCTCATAAAGGGGGGCTTTCGCTCCCCCCTGTAGATCAATCATTAATTCAATCATGGCACTTACGCCTGTTTGCCATTTTTGATTTCTGTAACAATCTTCTCTTTCAAGTCAAAAGCACGGTCTTTCATCTTCTTGGAAGCCGATGGTGCTGCCTGGATCCTTGCAATACACTTGGAAGAAACATCAAATTTCTTATAATGATATGCCATCGTTGCGAGCAGATAATCCACGGTACAGGAATCCATACCGCACATCGGGAAATCCTCTGTAGAAACTGCTTTCATAAATCCTTCAAATGCCTGCTGATAAAATGCTTCTTCCTGTCCCTGACATTCTTTGATCTTAGCTTCATCCCTGGTCTCTGCAGCATTCAGTTCCTCAACCTGACCGCGATACAGCCATGCGATATTTAAGCATATGTATGCTTTCTCGCTTGTTTTCCCCTTCTTAACAATGGTGTTAAACAATGCGAGTTTGTATCTCTCAATTGCCATATCATAATCGAGTACCATAGGGTCTACAGAGCCCTCTGCTTTGTAATTTGCACCCACCTGCTCCTTGATCAGTTTACGCTGACCGGATGTCAGATGCTCAAAATAACGGTTCATTGCCGTATAACCACAGTACGGGCAGGATACTACATTGTATTTTAAGGTATCAATATACTCAAAACGTGGACGCAGATCCAGATCCGGTTCTTTTCTCTTGACACGGCCATTTTTAATGATCTTGGTCTTAAATACCTTGTCACAGACCGTACAGCGGATTGCTTTGTCTAACAGAAAACTATCCTCTTCCGGGATTTCTTCCTTTGCCGCCCCTTCGCCCTGTGTAGCTGCTTTTTTTTCTTCCTCAAAAAGGTTTGTTGTATCGTCCGCTTTAATTCCAAACTTCTCTAATCCAGCAAATAAATTCATAGTACACCTCATTTCTGGAGCGTCTTGCGACAGAAGAAATACTTTGTGACGCTCCGGCACAAAATACCAATGCTCCTCTACGCAGTTGGTAATTTAAAAGAACTCTTCAAAGATACGATCCGGTTAAATACCAGATGATCCGGTGTGGAATCCTTTGCATCCACACAGAAAAATCCCTGTCTCACAAACTGGAAGCTGTCATATGCTTTCGCATCTTTTACATTTTCTTCGATTTTACAGTTCTTTAACACGGTCAGTGAGTTCGGGTTTAAATTAAGGCTTCCATCCTCATTGTATACACCCTTTTCCTCATCTACGATATTTTCGTAAAGACGTACTTCTGCATCCAGTGCATGTGCTGCAGATACCCACTGGATCGTTCCTTTTACTTTTCTGCCATCCGGGCTGTTTCCGCCTTTGGATGCAGGGTCATAGGTACAGTGGATCTCGGTTACTTTTCCGTTTTCATCCTTAATAAAACTATTGCATGTGACAAAATAAGCATTCATCAGACGCACTTCATTGCCCGGGAACATACGGAAATATTTTTTCGGTGGCTCTTCCATAAAGTCTTCCCTGTCAATATAGATCTCTCTGGAGAAAGGTACCTTACGGCTGCCAAGTGCCTCATTTTCAAGGTTGTTTACAACATCTAAGTACTCTGTCTCGCCTTCCGGATAATTGTCGATCACAACTTTTACCGGATCTAAGATTGCCATCATACGAGGTTTTTTCATTTTTAAGTCCTCGCGGATGCAGTACTCTAACATCGCATAATCAACGGAACTGTTTGCTTTGGAGATACCACATAATTCTACAAACATTTTTAAAGACTCTGGTGTAAATCCTCTTCTGCGTAATGCAGCAATGGAAACCAGACGTGGATCATCCCAGCCATCTACAATTCCTTCCTCTACCAGACGTTTGATGTATCTCTTTCCGGTAACAACATTGGTCAGGTACAGTTTTGCAAACTCGATCTGTCTTGGAGGCATCTCCTCTTTATCCGGTATCATGTCACAGCCCACTTCATCAATGACCCAGTTATAAAGCGGTCTGTGATCCTCAAACTCAAGCGTACAGATTGAATGGGTAATTCCCTCAATTGCATCCTCGATCGGATGTGCAAAGTCATACATCGGGTAAATGCACCATTTATCTCCGGTTCTGTGATGATTCATATGCGCAACACGGTAGATGACCGGATCTCTCATGTTGATATTGGATGATGTCATATCGATCTTGGCACGCAGAACTTTTTCTCCATCTGCATATTTGCCGTTTTTCATGTCTTCAAACAGTGCTAAATTTTCTTCTACACTGCGATCCGCAGACGGATCCTTTTTTCCCGGCTCAGTCAGGGTACCCCGGTACTCACGGATCTCATCTGCATTCAGATCAGAAACATATGCTTTCCCTTTTTTGATCAGTTTTACAGCGGCTTCATACATCTGATCAAAATAATCGGATGCGAAAAACAGTCTGTCTTCCCAGTCTGCTCCCAGCCATTTGATATCTTCTTTGATTGCCTCAACGAACTCTGTCTTTTCTTTGGTTGGATTGGTGTCATCAAACCGCAGGTTAAATTTTCCGTTGTATTTCTGTGCAAGCCCGGAATTTAAAAGAATAGACTTTGCATGTCCGATATGAAGGTAACCATTTGGTTCCGGTGGAAATCTGGTATGAACAACCTTACAATGTCCCTCCTCTATATCTTTGTCAATCATCTGTTCAATAAAATTCTTTGAGACATTTTCGTTTTCCATAATGTCTGCGTCCTCCTCAAATCTGCCTTATTCCTCTTATAAGCTGTATTTTTCTTTTTGTTCCTCCAGAAATTCCGGGGTATCAAAATAATCGATCTTCATTGCATGTTTTACTTCGGAAAGGGTCTTTGCAGCCTGCTCTCTTGCAGTCTCACTGCCCTTCTTTAAAATGTCATAGACATCTTCGATGCGATTTTCATATTCTTTTCTGCGTGCACGGATCGGTGAGAGTTCTTCCTGCATTACATTGTTTAAGAACTTCTTGACTTTTACGTCACCGAGTCCACCTCTGGTGTAATGATCTTTTAATTCCTGCAGACAGCTGTACTCCGGCAGATATTCTGCGAAATGAGCATCGTTGCAGAATGCATCCAGATAGGTAAATACGGTATTGCCCTCCAGATTGCCCGGATCCTCGATCCTGATATGGTTTGGATCGGTAAACATGGACATGATCTTTTTCTTCACTTCTGCTTCCGGTTCTGACAGATAAATGCAGTTTCCAAGTGACTTACTCATCTTTGCCTTACCATCCGTGCCCGGAAGCCGCAGACATGCCTTATTATCCGGCAGTAAGATCTGCGGATCGGTAAGGGTCTCCCCATATACGGAATTAAATTTATGCACGATCTCTTTCGTCTGCTCTATCATCGGCATCTGATCTTCCCCAACCGGAACGGTTGTCGCGTGGAACGCAGTAATATCCGCAGCCTGGCTGATCGGATAGTTAAAAAATCCAACCGGGATACTTGCCTCAAAATTACGCATCTGGATTTCTGCCTTTACAGTCGGATTTCGCTGTAATCTTGAAACAGTAACCAGATTCATGTAATAAAAGGTCAGCTCAGTCAGCTCCGTCACATAAGACTGGATAAAGATATTGGACTTTGCCGGATCGATCCCAACGGAAAGATAATCCAACGCCACTTCCATGATATTGTCACGAACTTTTGCCGGATTATCTGCATTATCCGTCAATGCCTGTGCATCTGCGATCATTATAAAAATCTTATCAAAATCACCCGTATTCTGAAGTTCTACTCTTCTCTTTAAAGAACCTGCATAATGCCCTACATGAAGTTTTCCTGTTGGGCGGTCTCCTGTTAAAATAATTTTTTCTGCCATGATTATTCCCCTGTCAAATTTTTTCCTTTGTCTATTATACACGTTTTAGACAGGTGCTTCAATGTCTTTTTCCCCTAAATGCGAATGAACTCTTCGACGTAACAGTTCCGGCTCTAACGGAGACAGCAAAAGGTCTGTTACGACACCGGAATTTAATGCGGTCTTCATCTGTTCCAGATTGCCCTCCTCACAGATTGCAACCACTGGTATTCCTGCAAATTCCGGGATTTCGCGCACAATCTGCCAGATGGCTTTCCCCTCTTTCACTGTACTTGAAGCATCCGCATAAAAGACGATCTTTTTTCCTTTCCCCTGCCCTATGCGTTCCTCCAGGCTCTCCTTTGATGATACATCAACCACTTTTACATAGCTGCCGAGAACATACTCTATCGTACTGTGGATATTTCTGGATGTACTCCAGACGATCGCCAGCACATTACTCTCCTCTTCCGCTGTTCTCTTATGACCGAGCTCCGTCATTCTCGCTTTTCCTTCTTTTTTGGAAGCAAGCAATGCAGCATCCGCCTCCTGGAACAGGGTCTGGTAATCGGTTTCCATACCTTCTGAAAATGCAAGTCCAATGCTGACGGTCACGTTTTCCGGTATGGAAAGTTCTCTTTTGTATTTCATGATACGGATGATCTCTTCTGCTTTCTGACGCGCCATCTCATGATCTGTGATATTACGCATCAGAACAACAAACTCGTCGCCCCCGATTCTTCCGACAAAATCAGAACCTTCAAAATTGGCAGACAACAGGTCTGCGATCGCACAGATCGTATGGTCTCCCATCTGATGTCCATAAAGATCATTGACCGCTTTGAAATTGTCAATATCAACTACCAGCATTGCATGTTCTTCTCCACATCCATGCTGTAATACCTCGTCGCACAGGCGTTGCACGGTTGTCTTGTTAAGCAGTCCTGTCATCTCATCATTTTCTGCCTTGATCTGCCATTCCTGCTGTTCTTTTTTCAGCATATCATAACGCCGTCTGGATTTTAACACGTTATAGATACGGGCAATCGCGATTTCTGCATTGACCGGTTTTAAAATAAATTCGTTTACCCCAAGTTCAAAGGTTGTGATCTGATCCTCTACCGACTCACTCATGGTCAGTACAATAACCGGAATTTCCCGGAATATCGCCGAATTTTGTCTCCTCCTCAGCACCTCAAATCCATCAATTCCAGGCATAACAAGATCCAACAGCACAATATCGATCTTCCCTTTGCTGTGCTCTATGATATCCAGACACTCCTGCCCGCCGGATGCTTCGATCACCTGAAACGATTCTTTTAAGCTTTCCTTTAAGATCATCCTCTGTAATTTTGAATCATCTACCACTAATACCGTGCCCTGCATGTATCTTCCCTCGTGTAAATTTCATTTGTAGTTATCTTTTTCGTGTCTAATGCGTAAAATCTAGTTATGATATCGGCACTTCAAAAGAAAAACTGAATAGCTGCGGCACACTTTCTCTAAAATCAGGTACGAAAAACAGAGATAATGCCTCTGTCATTGCACGCTTTTAATACTGCCACTCCAAGCGGCACCAGAAATAATCCGATAATCCCGAAAAGTTTTAACCCGATCAGCATACAGGGAAGCATAACGACCGGGGACAGCCCCATCTGATGTCCCACCAGTTTGGGTTCTACGATATTTCTCACGATCGTGATGATCAGATACAGTGCACCAATCCCAATCCCCATTCTGACATTCCCTGCTGCAACCGCGATCACTGCCCAGGGGATCAGTACCGTACCTGTCCCCAGCACTGGAAGGATATCCAGTACAGCGGTCACAAACGCAAGCACTACTGCCCGTTTTATGCCGAGCAGGAACAGTCCCAGGCACAGTTCCAGAAATGTTATCCCAAAGATCAGGCAGTAGGAGCCAAAACATTTTCCTAATGTTCCTGCCACATACCCCTTTCCGTCTACCAGCAGTCTCTGGTATTCCTCCGGCACCTGCTTTTTTAAAAAATCAAAAATCTTGTGAAATTCCAGTTCCATAAAAACGGTCGCGATCACTGTGATCAACGTATTCATAAACAGTCCCGGCAAGCCCGCCGCCATGCTTGAGATCCCATCCATCAGGCCTCCCGACATGCCTAAAAATAAGGTCCCGATCCGTTCGGTTTCCTTTCCGGACTGTTTTTCATAAGCCGGTAACAGCTCTGTTACCGGAATGGTACGCTCCAGCCACTGGAAAAATCTCTGCAAGGTTGGAATGACCGTTTCCACAAAAAAAGCAGAGATATCGGCAATCGTATCATAGAGCAGATACATTAAACGGCTGCCAAGCAGATAGACAGCGGCTCCAAGCAGCACATAAAATCCAATGACCAGAATCACCGAGATAAAATTTCTTCGGATTCTGGTCTGTTTCGCCATAAAATCAACCGGAGATGCCAGCAGCCACGCAACTGCAAAAGCAAGTACAAAAGGCAGCAGGATGGAACCTGCCGCCTTTAGAAATAGGAACGCGATCAAAATCCACACGCTCCAGAACGCTATACTGATCAAAAATTCTTTCTGTTTCTGAATTTTTATTTCTTTCTTCATTGTGCTGCCCGCTCCTTCACTCATCATCTTACAATAGTTTATCCAGTTTCGAGCAGAACATTCTTCATTTTTCAGGAAGAAATCTTATTATGCCATCTCCTGATCCAGTTTTAAAATATAGATGCTGTTTGGCTTGTCTACTTTAATCGGGGCACCCGTCTGTAAGGAATAGCCACCTTCATAATTGATCACATAAGACACGATCTCGTTGGATGCATTGTTTAGAGTAAGGTAATGTTTCTCATCCGGATAGATGGCAAGCATCTTCGGATAATCGCTGTCTACCTTGGTACGGAATGCCTCTGTGAGCATACCACTTGTCTCATCAACAGAAAATACAACTGCAGAGTTGACACCCGCATTCGAGCAGAATAAGTATTTACCGCTCTTTGACATCTCCATGCCGGAAGCAGAGCAGATATCCTCGTCGTCTACATATTCAGTGGAGATTGTCTGGATCTTTTCAAATGCCGGTTCATCGTTTATAACGTCATATTTATATACTTCTACTACATTTAATAATTCGTATAAAATGTAGGCAAATTTGCCATTACGTGAAAAACGGATCATACGTGGTGCAGAATCGAGCGGTCCACGAATGATATCAATCAATTTTAATTTACCAAACTCATAGTCTACTTTATAGATACGAACCTGATCCAGTCCATTATCTACCGCGCATAAAAACTTCTGATCCGGGGTCAGTTTTACGCAATCCACATGCGGCACACTGTTGTGTCTGTCACTGACACGACCGGTCCCCTTATGAAACAGTCCATCTGCTATGTCGCCAATACTGCCATCAGCCTCTAATCTCATCATGCTGACACGGCCATCGTGATGTCCACCAACAAAGAGAAAACGATTTTTATCATCTACCTCTACATAGCATCCTCTCATACCACCGATCCACTGTTTGTTAACCGGCTCTAAATCTCCATCCGGCAGGATACGGAATGATTCCACTCCCTCATCTGCGATTGAATACAGATGTTTCTTGTCCTTGGATACCACAAGGTCGGACGGATTGTTGATCGGTACTACTTTCCGCTCTTTCAGCTGACCTTCTGCCACGTCTACGTCATAGATATGGATTCCTACACTATTCTCATGGGTATATGTGCCCACATATGCAACATACTTTTCCTGCTTCATAGTAATCACCCTCCTACTCTTTTCTTCGCAAAATATCATATTGGTCTAACGGCTGTCCTAAATTGATATATAACACCTGCTTTGGATGCGGTGCTGATTCCATTGCATTGCCTTCCTCATCGAAAATCTCCTGTACTGTAACCGTAAGATTGTCTCCGTTCGGTTTCATTACCTCGATTTTCTCGCCTACCGAGAATTTGTTTCTCTGTTCGATGCGGTAACGCCCATTGGCATCCGGTTCCCCTACGATTCCAAGATACGTATACTCTTTCAGATAGGTATTGCTGTCATAGATCTGAGCTTCCTCGGAAGGCTTTCCGAAGAAAAATCCGGTTGTAAACTGTCTGTATGTGCAGTTTGAAATCTGATCCAGATACCACGGCAGATGTTCCCGATAGAGTTCCGGCGATACCTTGTAATCATCGATCGCCTTCCGGTAGGTTCTTGCTACCGTTGCCACATATAGTGCTGTTTTCATTCTACCCTCTATTTTAAAACTGTCAATACCTGATTCCATTAATTCCGGAATGTGGTCGATCATGCAAAGATCCTTGGAGTTGAAAATATAGGTACCTCTCTCATTTTCATAAACCGGCAGATATTCGCCTGGTCTGCTCTCCTCTACCACTGCATATTTCCAGCGGCATGGATGTGTGCAGGCTCCCTGGTTCGCATCTCTTCCCGTAAAATAATTGGACAACAGGCATCTTCCAGAGTAGGAGATGCACATTGCTCCATGGATAAAGGTCTCGATCTCAAGATCATCCGGAATGTGTGCACGGATCTCTTGGATCTCTGCCAAGGATAATTCCCGCGCCGAAACCACTCGTTTGGCTCCTAACTGCTGCCAGAACAGATAAGTTGCATAGTTTGTATTATTTGCCTGTGTGCTGACGTGACGTTCAATTTCCGGACAAACTTCTTTTGCAAGCATAAACATACCCGGATCTGAAATGATCAGTGCATCCGGTTTTATCTCACGGAGTTCCTCAAAGTAAGCTCTAGCTCCCTCTAAATCGTCATTGTGCGCCAGGATGTTTGCGGTAATATATACTTTCACATCATGTGCATGTGCAAATGCGATCCCTTCTTTGATCTCTTCCATTGAGAAATTTTTTGCTTTTGCTCGAAGTCCAAATGCCTCTCCTCCAATATAAACTGCATCTGCTCCGAAAATGACTGCTATCTTTAATACCTCTAAGCTGCTTGCCGGTACCAACAACTCCGGTCTTCTCATACTATCTGTCCTTTCTATTGCCAGTTATCTGCGTGAACTTACTGTGATTCCATCCCCAATCGGCAGAACTGCCGTCACCAGGTCATCTCTGTGGGTCAGTTCATACAGATAATCGCGCATCCGTTTGTGGATCGTCCGATTTCTTCTGGTCACGACAAATCGCGACTCGATGATCGTACCATCCTGTAATACATTATCGGAAACCAATACGCCCTGTTCTCCTAACAGGCGGATGATATCCGGCAGGAAATGGATATACTGTCCCTTTGCCGCATCCATGAAAATAAAATCGTACGGTTCCTCCAACGTTTTTAAAACCTCTGTGGCATCCCCCTCCAGCAGAGTGATCTGCTTTTCTTTTCCCGCACGTTTGAAATTTTCTCTCGCAATGGGGATCCTTTTTTCGTAATTTTCTATTGTTGTGATCTCACAGTGGACCGGATCATATTCTGCCATCAGGATCGCGGAAAATCCAACTGCCGTTCCCACCTCTAAAATACGAAGCGGACGTTTTACAGCGAGTAGCATTTTTAAAAACTGCTGCATCTCTTTTCTTATGATCGGCACATAAGCTTCTATGGCTTCCTGCTCAATTTGCTCCAGGATCGGTGTATTTCCGGTTTCCAGAGAATTGATATAGGTAACCAGCCTTTCATCTACAATCACGGTGTCACATCTCCCATTCCGTTTTCTGGTGTTTCCGTTTCAAATGAAGTATCTTCTGTCATCTCCGATGGCTCCTCTGTCTCCGTTTCTGCCTCTGGGATGGTCGACATGATCACCATCATCTCTTTTGCCGTCATGGACGTATTTAACGTGTAAGTACCTGTTTTTATCTTGCCTGTATACGCAGACAGCTTTAACTGTGCCAAAAACAGTTTGCCATCACGCACCAATCCTTTTTTTTCCAACAAATTTCCAATATCGCTCTCGGACATATCCGATGTGATCTCTACCAGCTTATCCGTGCCCGGCTCTGCCTCCATCGGCTGTTCGGTAAAGACACGATATCCAAAGTCATAGCAGAATGTACCTAATTTTACAAGGCACAATGCGACTACAAGCAACATTAAAATAGAAAAGCTGAATCTGACAAATTTAAAAACAATCTTGTTCAAGCTCATCGCCGTCCCTTTCTTACACTTCCATGATGATCGGCATGATCATCGGTCTTCTCTTAGTCTCTTTCCACACGAAATCGCCAAGGGAATCTTTGATCTCATTCTTGATCTTACCCCAGTCTGTAATTCCACGGTCCATGCAGTACTGCATTTTATCGTCTAACAGATGTTTTGCTTCTTCCATTAAGCTCTCTGCACCTCTGACATATACGAAACCGCGGGATACGATATCAGGTCCTGCCAGAAGCTGTCCGGAACCGCCTTCCAGTGTAAGCACCACGATGATAATACCATCCTCTGCCAGATGCTGTCTGTCACGGAGCACAATATTTCCTACATCTCCAACACCAAGACCATCTACCAGAATTTCACCGGTCTGTACCGTCTCTACAATCTCTGCTTTTTCATCATCCAGTTCCAGTACATCCCCCGAATTCATCATAAAGATATGGTCATCCAGAATACCAAGCTGTCTTGCAATCCCCGCATTTGCCTTTCTATGACGGAATTCACCATGCACCGGGATTGCATATTTCGGTTTAATCAATGAATAAATCAGCTTCAGTTCTTCCTGACAAGCATGTCCGGAAACATGGGCATCCTGGAAAATAACCTCTGCTCCCTTTTCAAACAGTTCGTTAATAACATGAGAAACGGATTTCTCATTTCCCGGAATCGGGCTGGAACTGAAAATAATTGTATCCGTAGGCTGAATAGAGATTTTACGGTGCACTCCCGCAGACATTCTGGATAGTGCTGCCATAGATTCTCCCT
>OIZV01000576.1_pt1 | contig 16889 bp, 24 predicted proteins | sample 1588681 | NCBI WGS metagenome assembly OIZV01 (sample SAMN03283281) | human gut metagenome | biome: human-associated habitat; material: feces | host: Homo sapiens | place: Peru | collected 2012
CGGCCTCCATCGACTTCTTCCACCGCGTCGGTCTCAACTACGTCTCCTGCTCTCCCTATCGCGTCCCCATCGCGCGGCTGGCCGCGGCGCAGGCAGCTATTGCAAATAGGTAGGAGTTCTCTTTCCTTTGAATTGCCGCTTAGTTTCGAGCAGGCAGCAGCCTATCGAAAGGCTAACGGACAGTATGTAAGGAAAAATCAGTGGAGAGATACCACTGTAAGGGTATTCATAGACCTTGATTAACAGTTAAATACGATAAGCGTATCATTAGAAATAGTGGTACGCTTATTTTTTGTCCCTTTTTGCAGATTTGTCCTTTCCCCTACTTTCCAATATAATGAAGCTAAAGAAGTGGAGGTGTGCTTATGAGAGAGAAATTTAATCATCTGTATTTGGATAGCCACGAAAGAAAACTTTTGATACATAGCCTTGTAGAGTTAAAAAATCAGCTCATTCAGCAAGGCAGATATACGGATTGTGTTGACGAGCTTATTTTTAAGGTCATAAATGCACCGACCAAGAGAATGAAAATTGAATATGTCTAAGGCAAATTACAAAGCCGCTTATTCTTATTGATTTTAAGAGTAGGCGGCTTTTTTGCGTTCTCTGGTACTGTTTACATAGCCACCTTGACAAAGTGGCTAAATCTATGTGAAAGGAGGACGCATCTATGTCAAATTGCAAAGTGATTGCTCTGACTAACCAGAAAGGCGGTGTCGGAAAAACAACCACAGCGGTCAATCTGGGTGTAAGTCTGGTGCAGCAGGGTAAAAAAGTCCTGCTGATTGATGCCGATGCACAGGCAAATCTCACGATGGCTCTGGGTTATAACAGACCAGACGATATTCCCATAACGCTTTCTACTGTGATGCAGAACATCATAGACGATAAAACGCTTGATGTTTCACAGGGTATTATTCACCATAGCGAGGGCGTCGACCTGCTTCCGTCAAACATTGAGATGTCGGGCTTTGAGGTAAATCTAACGAAACTCAATCCGATACGGTAACGATACAGGCGAAATTGGATAAGGCAAATAGCAGACTGACTAACTTGATTGCTATGAGAGCTGATGGAGAGATTTCCAAGGACGAGTATCAAGCAATGAGAAGTCCTGTCGATGAAGAAATCAAGAAACTTCAAAAAGCACTTGATGAAATTCCACAGGAAAAAAGCAATCCGAAAGGATTGGATATAGAGGGTATCCGTTCCACTCTGAACAGCTTTATTGATTTTAGTGGTAGCACTATCAGCCACGATGTTGTCAATCAGTTTGTATATCTGATAACACCGACATCGGATACTACATTTGATTGGTATGTTAATCTGAACGGGACAGCAGATGTGAAAGCAACCTTTACAGCGGAAGGCAGAAAGAAAAACTGCATTATCAAATTGGAGGAAATCGAAAAGATTTCCTCGGTACATAGGGAAAAGAATGAGGACAATGCTCATTTCATTAAAAACCCCCATATTTTTACCTATCTGCACAGGCGGCGCTGCGCCACGCCAAATAACACGCCTTCCTGCTTCTCTCTCCTTTCATATTTCTTTTGGCACAGTTCCCCCGGCCCCGGCCGGGGGGATTGTCCGTTCTCCACGCGCGCGAGGGGGCGGGAGGAGGTCGCCGGATGGGGCCGAAGCTAAGCCAGCCAGGCGAGTGGACAGGCTGCCGCATCGCATGAGCAGTGGCTGAAATCTATCGGCGCACAAGATACATCGCTGAATACCCTTGCAAAATACTATGAAGCGAAGTATAGTAATCCCCAAAGCACGGAGTACAAGCTGCTCAGGGTCTATGCCCGTGATGTGGAAAGCGGGTGGATTTCACCCAACGCATCGTTCGAGAACTACCTGAATCTGTATAAACGTATTCAGACAGAGATAGTCGGCAGAAGGGCTGACGGCGGTACGAAAATAACCGGCCAGCGCATCCACTTCATGCAGCGCGTTCTCGGAACGGCAGTCGATCCGGAAAAGTACCGCAAGGATCACCGGATCATCAGTCGTTCCGGCGTGGAGATTGACGACATAAAGGCAGCACTGTTTACGCCTGAACGTATTGACCCGCCGGTCGTGCGCAAGGACGGCAGGCGGAGTGTTCGATACATTGGGCCAAACTGTGCTGTTACGCTCAATCCGGATACCGGAGATTTGATTCAGACCAACCCGAGAAAGAAGGTGAAAAAGTGATGTTTAACATGGGCAATAGTTCAAAAGAGTTTCTGGAAAAGTACTTTCCGAAATTTTTCTCGTACAGTGACCTTGATGAGGCACTGCTCGCGTTAGACGCTTTTATCACGCGGGAGGGGCTGGACGAGAACGACGATATGACCTACTTTGGCCATGAAGCGCAATCTGTGTATGACGATATTTTTTACAGCAACGATTGATGCAAGATAACGGAAAATCTAAGCCGCCAAGCGAAAGCAAGGCGGTTTTTTCATACCCAAATTCGCCTTGTGCCGGGCGTAAAGAAGGGCACGCCGCAGGGGATGCGACCCCGTAAAAAGCGTAGCGGAGAAAGGAGAAGACCAACATGAAACGCGAATTTCTGGAGGGTCTGGAGCTGGGCGAGGGCGTGAAACTGCCCAAGAGCGCGATCGACGCCATCATGGCCGAGAACGGCCACGACATTGAGGCGAAGAACAACCAGATCACGACTCTCACCACCGAGCGCGACGGGCTGAAGAGCCAGCTTGTCACCGCCAACGACACCATCCAGTCCTACAAGGACATGGACATCGAGGGCATCCGGCAGAAGGCCGGAGAGTGGGAGAGCCGGTACAACACGGACACCCAGGCACTCAAGGATCAGCTGGCAGCTGCGGAATACGGCTTTGCCGTGAAGGAAGCGACTGCCGGGCTGAAATTCTCCTCGGAAAGCGCAAGGAAGGCCTTCGTGGCCGAGCTGACGGCAAAGAAGCTGCCGATGCAGGAGGGCAAGCTTCTGGGGCTGGAGGACTTCACAAAAAGCTTCCGGGAGGGCGACCCCGACGCATTTGCGCCGGAGGACGAAGAAAGGACTCCCGTTGCCATCCGCGGAGGCGGCGGGGGCGGACACACGCCGGGGGCGGATGCAGCGCTGAGGGCTGCGTTCGGCCTGCCGGAAAAAAGAAAGGAGTAATTAAATCATGGCAAATGCAATCACACTGGCGAAACAGTTCGTCCCGCTGCTGGACGAGGTTTACAAGCTGGCATCTCTCACGGCCGTACTGGACGGCAACCCCGATCTCGTGCGCCAGGGCGCCAACGCAAACGAGCTCATCATCCCGAAGCTGAGCATGCAGGGGCTGGGCGACTATGCCCGCAACAGCGGCTATGTGGACGGGGATGTGACGCTCACCAACGAGACGGTGAGCTGCAACTTTGACCGCGGCCGTATGTTCACTGTGGACGCGATGGACAATCTGGAGACGGCCGGCATCGCGTTCGGCCAGCTGGCCAGCGAGTTCATCCGGACGAAGGTGGCGCCCGAGGAGGACGCATTCCGCTTCGCCTGCTACGCGGGCACGAGCGGCATATCCAAAGTGAGCGCGGGCGCGACGCTGTCCGACGGCGCGGCGGTCATAGCGGCGCTGCGGGCGGGCGTGACGAAGATGAACGAGGACGAGGTGCCGCTTGACGGGCGGTATCTGTTCATTACGCCGACGCTGTACGGGCTGGTGCAGGATCTGGACACGACCAAGAGCCGGCAGGTGCTGGACAACTTTGTGCAGATCGTGCAGGTGCCGCAGACGCGCTTTTATACCGCGATCAACCAGAAGAGCGGCCGGATCGTCACGAGCGGAAGCGGCGACAGCGCGACGACCAGCGACGAAACTGCGGGCGGCTACGCCAAGGCTACGGGAGGCAAGGACATCAATTTCATGATTATCCACCGGCCCGCGCTCATCCAGTTTTCCAAGCACATCGCGCCGAAGATCATCGAGCCGAGCGTGAACCAGAGCGGCGACGCCTATAAGTTCGGCTACCGGAAGGTGGCGATCGCGGACGTGTACGAAAACAAGACGGCCGGCATCTACCTGCATCACAAGGCATCGTAAGGGAGGCCGCCATGGGCAAGATCACAGGACTGGTGTTTGAGGACGCTCCGGCGTATACCTGCCCGCACTGCGGTAGGGCGTACAGGAGCGCAGAGGCGCTGGAGCGGCACCGGAAGGACAAGCACAGCGAGCCGGCGGACGACGGGCCGGACGAAGCGAAGGAATGAGAAAGGGGGGCGGGCGTATGCTGACGGCCGGATATGCGTTTTATACGGGGGTCTTCCACGGAAAGCTGCCGCAGGAGGAATTTGACCGGCTGGGGCCGTATGCGTCCGCGTACCTGTCGGAGCTGACGGGAGGGAGCAGCGACGCGGCGCAGCCGGAGGCTCTGACGGAGCGGCTGCAGCTTGCGTACTGCGCCGTGATCGACGCCTGGCGGCTCAATGAGCAGGGCGGCGGCGTGATCTCGGAGGGAAACGACGGCATCTCCGTGACCTACATGAACAGTCTGAACGCGCGGAGCGAGGGGCGGCGCCTGTACGAGGCGGCCGTCCTTTTTCTGGGCGGGACAGGGCTGCTGTTCCGGGGGGTGCGATAGATGCTTGGCTGCACGGAGACCGTGACGGTCGTGCATTGCGACGGGACGGGCTACACGGCAACGGTGTTTGAGGGCGTGAGCTGGTTTGACCGGACGCAGGTGCGCACGGAGGACCGGGGGCTTGTGTTTGCAAACGCCGTGAAAGTGCGTATCCCGGCGGCGAGCCTTGGCGGTGCGGCGCTGCCGGCGGTGGGCGATCATCTGTTCCGGGGAGCGCTGCCGGCGGGGGAGACGATCGGGGGGCCGGCCGATCTCGCCCGATACGGGGCGCGCCGGATTATGGCCGTTGGAGACAACCGGCGGGGCGCGCTGGCGCATGTGGCGGTGATCGGACAATGAAGCTGCGGATGAAGGTGCGTGTGGACGCGGATGTGCGGCGCATCCTGCGCGAGCGGGGGCTGGGCGAATCGCGGCGGGCTGCGGAGTATGCGGCGGCGCGCGTGATAAAATACTGCGACCCGTATGTGCCGATGGCGAGCGGCGCGCTGAAGAATACGGCGCTTGTCGAGGCGGGCGGCCCGGATGTGGAGGTCGTGTATAACGGGCCGTATGCACATTATCAGTACTACGGCGAAGTGATGGCCGGCCCGGCCCCAAAACATTACACAGGCGCGGCACTGACCTACAGCGGCGCGCCGATGCGCGGCGCGCACTGGGAGCGCCGGATGATGGCCGACCGCGGGGGCGAGCTGACAAAGGATGTGGCAAAGTACGTGAAAGGAAGGGCCTTATGACGATCATTGAGGCGGTGCGCGAATGGCTCGGCGGCTGCCCGCTGCTGAAGGATGGGCTTTTGAATGTGGACTTTCTGCCGCCGGAGGCGGCGAGCTACAGTTTGGATGTGACGCCGGTGCAGCCGGTGCTGCGGCGGTTTATCGATGGCGGGAGCGAGAGGCAGTTTGCGTTTGTCCTGGCGACCCGGACCTATTACGGCAGTCTCGTCCGGCAGCAGCTCGACAATCTGGGCTTTTTTGAGCACTTCGCCGAATGGGTGGAGACGTGCAGCCGGAAGCGGGCACTCCCGGCGCCCGGCGGCGGCCGTATTGTGACGAGGATGGAAGTGACGACTTCCGGGTATGTGTTTGCGCCGGACACGGACACGGCGCGCTATCAGATACAGTGCCGCATGGTCTATGAGCAGGCGGCGATGTGAAGGAAAGGAGAAAACAATGGCGGATTATACATTTACGACGGAAGCGGGGCAGACCGTAAAGCGGGAGCTGCTGATCGCCTATCTCAACACCGGGACGGCCGAGGCGCCCGTGTGGAGCCCGGTGGGCAAGCGGGTGGAGGACAGCTCTGCGGAGTACGACTGGGGTACGGAGTCGAAGCGCGATATCCTCGGCGCGGTCTATGGCACGATGAAGAAGCCGACCATCACACAGAGCTTTGACCCGTGCGAGCTGGATAAGGGGGATGCGGCGCAGCAGAAGATCTGGAAGCTGGCCATCGTCGATCAGGATGCGCAGGCTCTGGCCAATATGGACATGATGATCGCGCATATGTACGCCGGCTTTGCCGAGCGCTATTCCAGCTGCATGATCGAGGTCGCGAGCGAAGGCGGCGAAGGCGGCGGCAACATCGGGATGCCCATCAACGTGACCTACGGCGGCGAACGGACGATCGGCAGTGCGGCCGTGGGCACGAACGGTACCGTGACGTTTACGGCGGCCGCTGCCTGAGGGAGAAGGAAATGCCGAAAATCGAATTTAACACGGGGCTGGTCGAATACGAGATCAACGGCCAGGCAAAGGTCGTATTCAACCCCACGGATGCGGGCTTCATCGAACGCATCTTCGACGCCTTTGACGAGCTGGACCGCCAGCAGGAGGCGTACAGCGCGGAAATTGAAGCCCAGACGGACAATGCGGGCGTGTTCCGCGTGGCGCGGAAGATGGACAGCGAGATGCGCGCCAGGATCGACGCGGCCTTCGGGGCGCCGGGCACGGCGGAGGCGGTGTTCGGCGGCGTGAATGTGTACGCGCTGGCCGACGGGCTGCCGGTATGGTGCAATCTGATGCTGGCGGTCATTGACGAGATGGACACGGGCTTTGCCCGCGAGAAAAAGGCGTCGAATCCGCGCGTGCAGAAGTACCTGGCAAAGTATAACCGGCGGAAAAAGTGAAAGGAACGGCGGGGCGGCATGGTGCCGCTCCGCCAGCCAGAGAAATGAATTACGGACTTCCAACGAGTGTGGATATGGAGGCCGGGCGCTTTGCGATACGGACGGACTTCCGTGTGATTCTCGAGATCATCGAGGCGATGAACGACCCGGAGCTGACGGACAGCGAGAAGGCGGAAGTGGCGCTGAAGCTGTTTTACCCGGAGTGGGAGAGGCTGACGGATGCGGAGGAGGCTTTGCGCCAGTGTGTGCGCTTCATTGATATGGATGCGCCGCCGGGGCGGAAGGGGCCGAGACTGATGGACTGGGAGAAGGACTACGAGTACATCATCGCGCCGGTCAACCGGGTGTTGGGAACAGAGGTACGGGCGGTCGAGTATGACTTTGAAAGCAACCGGGGCGGGCTGCACTGGTGGAGCTTTCTGGGCGCGTATATGGAGATCGGCAGCGATTGCCTGATGAGCCAGATCGTGCGTATCCGGGACAAGCTTGCCCGCGGGAAGCCGCTGGAGAAATACGAAAAGCAATGGCTGAGGCGGAATCGGGCGCTCGTGGAGCTGGGGCGGAAATACACCGGGGATGAGGAAGAGCTGGTGAAGAAATGGACGGGGGGATGAGGACATGGCGGATGGCGAGATCCGTTTTGCCGTGGATGTGGACGACAAGGCGGCGCAGCGCGAGCTGACCAAGCTTAAAGGGAAGATCGAGCGGCTGGAAAACAGCATCGGCAAGACGGAGACGGCCCGGTCGCCAATCGCACAGGCACTGCGGGAGGCGCAGAAGGAGGCTGTTGCAGCCTATAACGAGGTGGAACGGCTCCAGGGCGCGCTGGCTAAAAGCCGGCAGATCACGGCGTTTGACACGACGGGGGCGGACGTGGATCCGACGCGCTATGCGGAGGAGCTGAGCAGGCAGGCGGAGATCACGGCGGAACTGACGCAGCAGCAGGAGCTTATGCGGAATAAGGAGGCGGCCTGCCTGCGGCTCGAGGCGCAGGATGAGAAGCTGGTGCAGACGCTCAACCGGCAGACGACAGAGCTTCACGAGGCAGAGGAGGCGGCCGGGGGATTGCAGCGGCAGCTCGCCGCAGCGAGCAAGGCAGCACGCTCCGCACAGGGCGTGAGCAATATGACGAAGGGGTTTCAGAGCGGGCTGAAATCCCTTCTTCGCTATGGATTGGGCCTGCGCTCGCTGTACGCGCTGTTCCGTCTGCTGCGCACGGCGCTGGTGGACGGATTCAAGAATCTTGTGCAGTATGACGCGCAGACGAATGCGAGCATATCGAGCGTGGTGAGCGCGCTTGCGACGCTGAAAAATGCGCTGGCGACAGCCTTTGCTCCGATCGTGAATGTGGTGGCGCCGATCCTGTCGTCGTTTATTCAGATGCTGGCGACGGCCGCGAATTATGTGGCCATGTTCTTTGCTGCCCTCGGCGGCCGGGGAACCTATATCAAGGCGATCGGCGTGCAGAAGGATTACGCAGCCAGTCTCAACGGCACGGCGGATGCGGCGAAGGCGGCCGGCGGCGCAATATCCGGGGCCGGCGAAGCGGCAAAGGAGGCAAAGAAGATATTCTCCGGGCTGGACGAAGTGAAGACCTATGATAACGGAAGTGATTCAGCCGGCGGCGGAGGATCTGGCGGCGGCGGAGGCGGCGGAAGCGGCGGGGGCATTGAAAACGCCTTTGAGCAGGCGGCGGTGGACGACGGGATCGTGGAGAAAATGAAGAACATCCTGTGGTATGCCGGCGCCATTGCCGCGGCGGTCGCTGCGTGGAAGATCGCGCGGGGCTTCGGCGCAGATCTGAAGACGGCGGCGGGACTGGCGCTGGCCGTCGGAGGAGCTGTGCTGCTGGTCAAGGGGTATCTGGACGCCTGGGAAAACGGCATCGACCTGACAAATATGATCGAGATGTTCAGCGGGCTGGGGCTCGTTGTGGTGGGGCTGGGGCTGGCATTCGGGATGACCGCCGCGGCTATCGGACTGCTGGTCGGCGGTATAGCGCTGGTCGTGCTGGGGCTGCGGCAGTGGATACAGACCGGGGAGCTGTCCAGTGAGTCGTGCGGGGTGCTGACGGTTGGTATTGTGGCGATCGGAGCGGCCCTGGCCTTGCTGACGGGAAGCTGGATACCGCTGGCTGTCGCGGCAGTCGTTGCACTGGCGCTGAATATCTACAAGTACTGGGATCAGATAAAGGCGTGGCTGGAGAAAGTATGGACAACGATCAAGACCACGGCGGTCAATGTCTGGAACAGCATTTCGTCGAAGATCACGACCGCTGTCACCAATGCGAAAAATGCCGTTGTAAACCGGTTCAATGAGATCAAGACCAGCATAGCCGAAAAGGTGTCGGCCGCGCGGGATAAGGTGAGCGGGACGTTTGAGAGCATTCGCAGCGCGATCACCGATAAGATCACGGAGGCGAAGGAGCGCGTGGACAGTGTTTTTACCGGCATCCGCGATGGCATACGCGAGAAGATCGAGGATGCGCGGGATAAAGTGAGGACGGCAGTCGATAAGATCAAGGGATTTTTCGACTTCAGCTGGAGTTTGCCGCAGCTGAAGCTGCCGCACTTTACGGCGACGGGCAAGTTTTCGCTTAACCCGCTGCAGGTCCCGAAGTTCTCCGTGAGCTGGTACGCCAGGGGCGGCATCGTGGATGCGGCAACGCTGTTCGGCGGCGGCGCCGTTGTCGGCGAGGCAGGCCGGGAGGCCATCATCCCGCTGGAGAGGCATACGGAGTGGCTGTCGCTGGTGGCGGGGAGGCTGGCTGACCTCCTGCGTGGAAACGGGAGCTGGCCGGACTTTGACGGGGAACTGGGCGCGCTCAGCGCGTCCATAGACCGACTGGCCGCTTCGGTGGAGGGTATCCCGATGCCGGCGGTCGCGGGCGGCGGCGCGGTGCCGCCGCGGGCACTGTACGATGATGGAGGCATGGCAGAGACGCTGGAGGGTATACGCGCGCTGCTGGGGCACCGGGAGAACACAGCGCCGCCGCGGGGCGGCAGCTATACCTTTATCGGACAGATCAACCGTCGGACGCTTTTCCGCGAAGTGATCGAGGAGGGGAGGCTGGAACAGTCCCGGACGGGAAGCAACCCGTTTGAGCTGCGGAGGTGAAAGAAAAGTGCAGGACTGCATCAAGATAAACAATGTGAAGATTCGTCAGCCGGATGAAGGTCTCGGCTTCGAGTTTGAGACGACCTATACCGAGGACAGCACCCGTGTGCAGAGTGGGGTGGGGCATTTTACGCCCATGTTTACGGTGGAATCGTTTTCATACGAAGCCGCGGGCGTAACGCTGGCGGAGATGAAGACGATTTTGCAGCTCGTGGCGAAGGGAGCGTATTTCACGCTTCATTATTTCTCGCCATACTACGGGCAGTGGCGCGATGACACGTTCTATGTCGGCAAGGGTTCCCTTTCCATTGGAACACTGAGGGAGGATGAAGAGCTGTATGACAGCCTTTCCTTTAATATGATCGGGGTGAATCCGATTTGATAAACGTAAGCAGTGAATTCAAGGCGCGCATGAAGCAGCGGACGGACTTCCGCTGCCATGCGGTCATCACGATGGCCGATGAGACAGAACTGACCGTGCCGGAGAGCGGTTTCACGATCGGTGGGAACAGCGTCACGGATGGAGCGGGCACGGACGGTCTTCCTTTGGGGGTGGCGGTCGGTCGAACGATCCAGATCGAACTGATGAACGACGACGGGCATCTGGCGGCCTATGACTTCTTCGGGGCGCGGATCCGGCTGTATTTGAGTTTTGCGCTGTCACAGACGACGGAAAATATAGAGCTGGGGCGGTTTACCGTGCTGGAGCCGGAGGCTTACGGCGAGACGGTCACCATTACGGCGAGCGACGATATGTACAAAGCCGACCGGGACTACAGCACGTCGCTTACGGCGCCGGTAAGCCTTTCGAGCCTGTTCCGGGACGTGTGCACACTGTGCGGGATGTCGTTTTCAACGGCGGCCTTTACCAACGACGACTTCGTTGTGGAGACGCTGCCGGAGAACGGTGCCTATACCTGCCGGCAAATGCTGGGGTTTATCGCGATGATCGCCGGCGGCAATGCGCGCGTGAGCCGTCTGGGCTCAATGGAAATACGCAGCTACACGCTCGGCACAGAGAAGGCGGATCACGAGTTGGCCGACTGGACGGGCGCTCCGGCTGTGGGGACGGATGATATTCTCATCACGGGTGTGCAGACGATCCTTTCAGGAGAAGATGACACGGAACAGACGCTCCTGGAGGGCGCGGCCGGCTATGTGTTGGAGCTTGAAAATCCGCTGTGGCAGGGGAAGGAAGCGGCGGGGCTGGCACTGGCCGGCGCTGCCGTTATCGGGCAAAGCATACGAAAATTTGAGGGCGAGCACATCGGGTATCCGCTGGCTGAGTTTATGGATACGGTGGATGTGGTGGATCGCAAGGGCTCGCATTACCGATCGGTGCTGACAGACATTGAGTTCACGTTCTGCGGCTGTACGGCGCTGTCGTGCAGCGCGCAGAGCGCCGTGCGCAACAGCAGCCGGTATATCAGCGCCGAGGCAAAGGCGGTGATCGAAGCGCGGCGGCTCGTGCAGGCGGAAAAAACGGCGCGCGAAGCAGCGGTCGGGCATCTGGCGGAGCTGCTGGAGTCCGGGAGCGGTTTGTACAGCACGGCGGAGGAGCAAAGCGACGGCTCGATAATATATTACCTGCACGATAAGCCGACGGCTGCCGAATCGAAGAACATTATGAAGCTGACGGCCGAGGCGATCGGCTTTTCCACGGATGGCGGAGAAAGCTGGCCGTTCGGCTTCAGCGTAACGGGCGAGATGGTGATGGGCATCATCCAGGCGGAGGGGCTCAATGCGGAATGGATCAAAAGCGGCGTTATGGCCATGGATCGGGTGGACGGGCTCTCCAATGAGTTTGAGGTGACGCGCGAGGGCCTTCGCTCCGAGGTTCGGCAGGCGGCGGGGAATGTGCAGAGCACGCTGGAGACGAAGCTGTCCCTGCAGGATGAGACCATCGCATCCAACAGCGACTATATGCAGCAGACGGCCGAGGAACTGCGGCAGACGAGCACACGACTGGAACAGACGGCCGCGGGACTGTCGCTGAAGGTGTCGGAGATCATCCAGGGCGGTGTGTCTGAGCTGCATAATGAGATGGGCTATGACGTGGACGGCAGCGGCTTTAGAGTAAGCCGGGCGGGGGATGAGATCAGTGCGATGCTGAACAACCACGGCCTTACGGTGAAGCACAACGACGTGGCGCAGCTCGTGGCCGACGAGACAGGTGTGGACGCCAGGAACTTGCGGGCAAATACCTACCTTATCATCGGCGCACACAGCCGCATGGAGGATTACGGAAGCGGCACGGGACTATTTTTTACGGGGTGATCGGATGGCAGCGAGCGGAAGCTTTTATTTGGAAAAATCGGCGTATGAAACGACGAACTGGACCGCCATGCAGGGCTGGGTAGGCTGGAGCGAGAGTGAGATCGACACGCTTGCCAACACGTCGAAGGTCACGGTCAGGCTCCAGTGTGCGAAGACGGCGAATATAACCACGAAGGGGACCTGGGCGTATGAGATCTACGTCAACGGCAGCTGTGTGGCGGACGCGAGCTGGTATGGAACGGTCGGCGCGGATTGGGTGGATGTTGCGACGGTCAGTGCCGTCGTGCCGCACAATGCAGACGGCAGCAAGACAGCGAGAATATACGCCTGTATCTGGGGCCCGAGCGGGACGACCATGTCGGGCAAAAGCTCTGAAGGAACGGCGTATGCAGCGCTGTCGGTGATCCCGCGCGCGTCGATCATCGGGGCGACGGATGCGAATATCGGCAGCAGTTCCGTGATCGCTGTGACAAAGATGGCCAGCGCTTATACGCACAGCATTGCGTACCAGTTTGGCGGCCTGAGCGGCTATATAGGTGCGGATGGAGGGCTTGCGGAGGATGAGGTGAAGATGGATGCGGTGTCGCTGTCGCTGGCTGTGCCGGAGGCATGGTATGCACAGATACCATCCGCCAAGAGCGGCGTGTGTACGCTGACGTGCAGGACGTATTCCGGCGATACACAGATCGGCGAGGCAAAGACGGCTACTTTCGTTGTGAGCGCGTCAGAGGCTCTGTGCGCGCCGGCTGTGTCCGGACAGGTGACGGATACCAACACGGAGGCAGCGGCCCTTACGGGTGATAGCAGCAGGCTTATACGTTATATTTCGACGGCAAAGCTTGAGATCACGGCTGCAGCAAAAAACAGCGCGTCGATCACCGGCAAAGCAATTGCCGGACAGACACTGACAGGCGATACGCTGACGATCCCCGCTGTCGAAACAGCGAGCTTTGTTTTTGCGGCGGTAGACAGCCGCGGCTACAGCACGAGTGTCACGGTAACAGCGCCGATGGTTGAGTATATAAAGCTGACGAACAACGCCGCAGCGGTGCGGAGTGATGCAACCAGCGGGAAGGCGGAACTGAAGCTGTCCGGTATGTTCTTCAATGGAAATTTCGGCGCATCCGACAATGCACTGGTGGCGAAGTACCGGAAAAAGACCAAGGGTGGGAGCTATGACGAATATGCGGAGCTGACACCGACGGTCAGCGGCAACAGCTACAATCTGACCACGATCCTGACCGGGCTGACCTACACATCGGAGTGGGTGATCGAAGTGGTCGTCAGCGACAGGCTTATGAGCCGGACGGTCGAAATACCCGTTGGAAAAGGTATACCGATCGCGAACTGGGGAGAAGACTTCTGGCAGTTCAACGTTGGACTGAAGCTGGCGGACGAGGCGGGGAGTGTAACAGTGAGCAGGACGTTGATGGAACGACTCGTGAACATTGTGGGAGCGAAGGATGTATGGATAAGCGTGTCGGCTGTTTCCCCGGCCTCCCTTTTTGGCGGCACATGGGAGCAGATCAAAGACTGCTTTATTCTGGCGGCGGGCGACACCTACGCGGCGGGAAGCACGGGCGGCGAGGCAACGCATAAGCTGACAACAGCGGAAATGCCATCGCACAAGCACTCTTACTATGAGTTTCCGGGGTACGATGCCAACAACGGTTATAGGATAGGCGGCAGCAGCATCTGGACGTATTGGTACTGGTATGACGCCAATACCGGGAGTGCTGGCGGCGATCAGCCGCATAACAATATGCCGCCGTATCTGGCCGTGTACGTATGGCGGCGGGTAGCCTGATGGAAGGGGAGCGAACAATGCGCATACTGGACAAGCATGACAGTGAGCTTGCGGACAGCGATGAACTGCGAAGCGCCGGCAGGCTGGTGCAGGAGACGATCAACACGGTATTCCATGAGGCGGTTGAAGCCGTGGAGGAAACCGGCCACTATGAAACAGTGGCCGAATACCCGAACGGCGGCAAGGATGTCGCGTGGGTAGTTGACATGCCCGGTCGAGCAGCACGGGAAGAATACTGGGAGACGGAGGACATACTGCGATTTGTGCCGTTCACGGCGACGGAGTTGGCGCAGCGGGCAGCTGCCGAACTGACGGCGCAGCTGCGGGGCAGTGATGCGGACGTGCTGGAAGCGCTGGAGGGGCTGCTGAGCTGTACTACGCTGGCGGAGCTGCTGAGGGCGCTGTTGGAGGCCGCTGATGCCCTGAAGGACACGCTGTTGAGCCGCAAGGCGCTGCGCGAACAGATCTCGCAATTAGTGGGGGAAGGAGGAAACACGCAATGACGGACATCATCGTGGCGGTCATTGGTTCGCTGTCAACCATCGTGACGGTGCTCATTACCAGTGCTGCGAACCGGCGCAGCATGGACGCCAAGTTGGAAACCATGCAGGCGGTCACGGACACCAAAGTGGACGAGCTGACACGCGAGGTGCGGCTGCACAACAACTTCGCCCTACGTGTGCCTGTGATCGAAGAACAGATCAAGATGATCAACCACCGCATTGAAGACTTAGAACACTAATTTTTTTGGAGGAATGAAGAATGACAAACATCATCAACAACATCGACTTTGCCGCCGTCACGGCGGCGATCCTCGCCATCGTGGCTGCTATGGTAGCCGTGACAAACATCGTGGTCGAGGTCATTAAGAAACTTTGGGGCGCCGGTTGTCCTGCTACGCTGCTGGCCTTCATCGTGGCCATGCTGTCGGCGCTGGTTGCCCTGCTGGTTTATTGTTCTGTGACCGGCTTGGCGGTGCTGTGGTACTACATAGTGGGTGCCCTGTTGGTCGGATTCTGTGTGGCGTATGCGGCTATGTTTGGCTTCGACAAGCTGAAACAGGCTCTCAATGAGCTCAATGGTGGCCGCAATGAATGACGGTGACTGGGATGACGACAAAACGCTCAGCGGATTACTAACAGAGGAGTGGTAGCAATGGGACTTATCACACTGACAGCCAACTGCGGCATTGCGGACGACTGGTTCGCGCGTGCGGGGCGGCGTATCGCATGGACGGAGACGCCGCAGCGGGGCGACGTTGTTTTCTTCGACTTCGGCGGCGGCCACGCAAAGCGCAGCCATGTCGGCCTCGTCGAGCGCGTCAATGCCAATGGCTCGTTGACGACCATCGAGGGCAACACCAGCGTTACCTCACAGGACAACGGCGGCGCGGTCATGCGCCGGACGAGGTGGCGGTATCAGGTCACAAGCTACGGGCGCCCGGCCTATGCATCAGATGCGGAGCGGGAGGCGTATATGCAGCTGGCCGCCGAGCAGATCGGGACGAAAGAGGTGCCGTCCGGCAGCAACAAGGTCAAGTACAACACATGGTACTACGGGCGGGCGGTGTCCGGCGCGGCCTACCCGTGGTGTCAGGTGTTCGTCTGCTGGGTATTTCTCAGCGGCGCAAAGGCGAACGGCAAAACGACGACGGAAGGGGGGAGTGGCAAGGTGACGGTCACGCTGGATACATTGCAGCAGGGCTCGCAGGGGGCGCAGGTCAAGACGCTCCAGCGCATTCTGTATGCGCGGCTCGGCGGCATCGCGGTGGACGGCATCTTCGGGCCGGCAACCAGGGCGAAGGTCATCCGCGTGCAGCGGCAGCTGGGCCTGTGCGATGACGGCATCGTCGGCGCGAATACGTGGACGGCGCTGCTGACGCAGATGGTCTAAAAGTTGACGTCGCTGGGCGGTCTGCCGGAAGTTGATGATGCTGGCGGCTGAGCGCTATAAAAGGAAATCAGAATGTGAGTTTCCCTCTCGGACTTGTAATCCGAGAGGGATTTTATTGTCTATATTTAATGCAACTCAACGATTATATCGGTTCAACCAATACGGCGCCGTGGTTTCTCATGGACAGCAGCTACAACGAGCAGTGCGACGGAGCGGTGTGGCTTGACCGCGTGGACTGCGAGATCACGAGCCGTCTCGGCGCGAACGACGAGAACATCTGGGACGGCTACGCACGTCTTTCCGCGGGCTTTGTGGACTGGCGCTTCATTCTCGGCGGCGGGCTGAGCGGCGGCAGCTCGCTGTAAATAAGGGCAGCGCCGCGTATACGCCTTGCCGTATGGCGCGGCGTTACCCAGAAAAAGTACTGATTTTAGGGCTCCGGCGAAGTTAGTCGGGGCCGGGAAAAGGCGGGAGGGAATTATGTCAACTGAGAATGAGCGCAGCGAGAGGCTGCGCGTATGGCAGGAAAAGCTTGCGCGCTACGACGAGGCATGGAGCGCGGAGCTGGGGCGCATGGATGAGCGCGAGGCGATCTATCGCGGGCGCGACAGCATCGACACGCTGATCGACGGGGACGCGGTGCGGCGCACGCCCCATGTGCGGAACATTGCGGCGGAGCTGATCGAGGCGCAGGTGGACGCGAACATCCCGCAGCCGAAGGTGACGGCGCTGCGCCGGAAGGACGAGCGGCTGGCCGTGCTGATCGAGGACATGCTGCGCAACAAGCTCGACCGGCTGCCGGTGGAGATACTCAACGACCGGATGGAGCGGACCGTTCCGATCCAGGGCGGCGGGATGTACATACTGGAATGGGACGCCGGGCGGCGCAGCCGGGACGGCGAGGGCGAGAGCGTGCTGTCCGTGCTGCACCCCAAGCAGCTCGCGCCGCAGCCGGGCGTGACGGGCGATCTGTGGGACATGGACGACTTTATCATCAAGCTGCCGCAGACGAAGTCGTTTATCCGCAGGCGCTTCGGTGTGGAGCTGGAGGGCGAGGGAGAGGCGGAGCCGGACGTGCGCGGCGGC
>OIZV01000577.1_pt1 | contig 16873 bp, 23 predicted proteins | sample 1588681 | NCBI WGS metagenome assembly OIZV01 (sample SAMN03283281) | human gut metagenome | biome: human-associated habitat; material: feces | host: Homo sapiens | place: Peru | collected 2012
CCGGGCTATACATGGACGCTCTCATCCGGGGCAACGCCTTTGCCCCCTTCCCCGCCACCGGTGTCCGGGAGCGGCTGGAAGCGCAGGCGGATACCGTGGGCATGGAGGCCATGCTTTCGCAGCTTCGCTCCGTAGACCCAGACGCCGCCGGGCGTCTGCACCTTTCCGACCGGAAGCGCATCCTCCGGGCGCTGGAGGTTTATCTGGAGACCGGCGAGACCATCACCGCCCACGATGCGCGCACCCGCCTCCGTCCCCCCAAGTACCGGGCCTATACCATCGGCCTTACCTTCCGGGACCGGGCCGATCTCTATGAGCGCATCGACTGCCGGGTGGATACCATGGTGGCCCAGGGCCTTCTGCAGGAGGTGGAAGCCCTGCTTAAAAGTGGCCTGCCTGAAACCGCCACAGCCCTCCAGGCCATCGGCTATAAGCAGTTTTTGTCCGTCTACCGGGGCGACACCCCAGCCCGGGATGCCGTGGCAGAGGTGAAGCTCCGCTCCCGGCAGTACGCCAAGCGTCAGCTTACCTGGCTGCGCCGCAAGGAGGACATCCACTGGATTCTTTGGGAGAAAACCCCCGATTTCCCGGCGGGCCTCCAAAATGCGACAGAATATCTCCTCGCCCAGGGCTTAGGATAGACCCGGGCGGACAAGCATAGGAGCCTACCATGAATGGTATCGTCCGCACCAAAACATAGAAAAAGGAGCAGACGATATGCAAAAGGCGAATTTACAGGAAATTTTTCTCACCAAGGTGCGCAAGCAGGCCCTTTCCGTCACGGTATTTCTGATGAACGGCTTCCAGCTGCGGGGCACCATCACCGGCTTCGACAGCTTTTCCCTGGTGCTGGACAGCGACGGCCGCCAGCAGTTCATCTACAAGCACGCCATCTCCACCATTGTCCCCCTGCGCCCCATCTCTTTGCAGGAGGAGGCCGGGGATAATGAACAGCGGGACTGCCGAAAAAGTGAAAATATAACACCAACGGTAAAGTATCAAAAACTCAGGCAGGATGCTGAAACGGCCCTTTCCGCACCCTGAGCAAAGGAGCAGCCATGAGATCCACCCCCATTTTCAAAATATTATCCGCTGCGGTGCTGGCCGCCGTGGTGGTGCTGCTGGGTGTTCAGACGTACCGGTATTTCCACCGGCCCCTGTCCGTGTCCGCGGCCTATACCAGCCAGGTGTCGGATTCCATCTCCGTCACAGGCTGGGTGGTCCGGCAGGAGACGGCTCTGCCGGAGGTTTCCGGCACGCTGCTGCGCCAGGTGCAGGAGGGGGAAAAGGTCCATGCGGGCCAAACCGTGGCTGTGTCCTACGCCAGTAAGAGCGCCTTGGAGACCGTGAAGGAGCTGGAGGATGCGGAGCTGAAGCTGCAGCAGCACGCGGAGAAGATCAGCGACCTAAAGGGCGTGCAGATGAAGATCGAGTGGGGCAGCCAGATCCGCTCCTATGTGTTCATGCCCTACACGCTGGCCAAGGACACGCGCACCGGCTATGAAAACGGCAACATCCAGAACGTCATGGACGGCGATATCGACGGCTTCATCAACGCCTATCTGGCGATGAAGGCCGCAAAATAAACACGTCTGGGGGTCGGTGCCGCGGCACGGCCCCCTTTGTGCGCATAAAGGAGAACGATCATGCAATTTCCCCAGCTTTCAAGCCCCGTCCGGGTCGGCGCGCTCACGCTGAAAAACCGCATACTCATGCCGGCGATGCACACGCTTTATCCCGAAAACGGCGGGCCGAGCGAGCGCTTCAACGAATTTTACTGGCGGCGGGCCGAGGGCGGCGCGGGACTGATCGTGGTCGGGGCGTGCCGCTTTGATGAAAAGGGCGCGCGGCCGAGCTGCATGAGCCTGTCGGACGACCGCTTCATCAAGCCCTGGCAGAGCTTTACGGCCGGGATGCGCGCGCGCGGCTGTCCCGCGGCGGTGCAGCTTTACCACGCCGGGCGCTATCTCGCCTCCGACGGCGTGCCCGACGGAAAGGGCGCCATCGCGCCGAGCGCGGTGTACACGCCGTTTACGAAGGAGACGGCCCGGGCCATGACCGCCGAGGAGATCGATGCGGTCGTCCGTGCGTGGGCCGAGGGGGCGCGGCGGGCGCGGGAGGCCGGCTTTGACGCCGTGGAGATATCCGCGAGCGCCGGCTATCTCATCAGCCAGTTTCTCTCGCCGCTGACGAACCGGCGCGAGGACGAATACGGGGGCAGCTTCGCCAACCGCTGCCGCTTCCCTCTGGAGGTCATCCGCGCCGTGCGCGCGGCCGTGGGCGACGATTACACGCTGCTGCTGCGCTGGTCGGGGCACACGCTGGTGCCGGAGGCCGGCGGTTCGGACGAGGCGCTGGCCTTCGCCAGACTGGCCGCCGGGGCCGGGATCGACCTGCTGGATATGACCGGCGGCTGGCACGAGAGCCGCACGCCGCAGCTTACGGAGGAGATGCCCTTCGGGGCGATGGAGTATCTGGCGGCGCAGACCCGGAGGGAAACGGGCATGAAGGTGGCCATGGCCAATCGCATGAGCCGCCCGCGGCTGGCGGAGCGCGCTGTGGCGCTGGGAAGCTGCGACATGGTAGCCATGGGGCGCGCGCTCGTGGCGGAGCCGGACTATCCGAAATACATCCGAGCCGGCACGCCGGAGAAGATACGTCCCTGCGTGTCCTGCAACCAGGGGTGCCTGGCGGGGACGTTTTTTGAAAAGCCCATCCGCTGCCTGTCGAATGGTCTGGCCGGCCGGGAGCATGAGCTGCGGCCGGAGAAAACGGAGCGGCCCAGGCGCGTTCTGGTCGTCGGCGGCGGGCCGGCGGGGATGGAATGCGCGCTTCGCGCGGCGGAGCGCGGCCATGCCGTGACGCTGTGGGAGCGGTCGGACGCGCTGGGCGGACAGCTCCGGCTGGCGCGGGAGCTGCCGCACCGGGAGATGCTGGGCGAGCTGGTGGACTGGTACGCGCGGCGTCTGGCGGAGTCGGACGTGACGCTTGTGCTGGGCCGGGAGGCGACGGCGGAGTCGGTCGCGGACGGCGGCTTTGACGAGCTGGTGCTGGCGAACGGCCGGGACTACAAGCCGGTGACGCTGGATATACGGATGGATGAGGGCCGCGTCTGGACGATGGAGCGTCTTGTGCGGGAAAAGCCGGTGCTGCCGCCGCGCGTGGCGGTGATCGGCGGGAGCTTCGTGGGCATGGAAACGGCGCGGTGGCTCGCGTTCGACGGCGCGTACTCCGACGAGACGCTGCGCTGGCTGCTGCGGTACGGCGTGGAACCGGACGAGCGGCTGCACGCCATGGTGGCCCACTCCGCGCGCGAGGTGGCCGTGTTCGAGCGGGGCAAGCCCGGCGCGGGCTATGAGCCGGGCATCGCCTGGCCGGTCTATGCCGACCTGGCCGCGTTCGGCGCGCGCATCTTCGGCCGGACGGAGGTCGTGTGCGTCGAGGAGGAGGGCGTTCTGACGGCCGAGGGGCTCTGGCCGTGCGAGGCCGTGGTCGTATGTCCGGGCACGGAGGCGGACGAGCGGCTGTATGCGGCGCTGGCGGAGCGGATGCCTGTTCACCGCATCGGAAACGCGGTGCGGCCCGGACGTGCCATCGACGCCATCGCTGCCGGCTGCGAGCTGGGCTGCCGGCTGTAGGTCTTGACAGAAGGTGCCGCGCCCCGTATAATGGGCGCAATTACGCCCGGGAGGATGCAATGGATACCGACAGCGGCGACGCGGACCCTGAACGAAACCGAAATCAGAAAATAACAGAAAGAAAAAGAATAAAAGGCATGGCTTGTGCGATCGCGTACAGGCCGTGCCTTTGCGCGTTTGCGCAGGAAAGGAAATTTTGTTGAAAAACTCGATCGGATGGATGCTGCTTTTACAGCTTGTGCTCATTTTACTCAACGCGGTGTTTGCCTGCGCGGAGATCGCCGTGCTGTCGGCCAACGCGCTTCGCGTTGAAAAGCTCGGCGCGGAGGGAAGCAAAAAGGCGCGGCGGCTCGGACGGCTGATGGCGCAGCCGGAAAAATTTCTGGCGACCATACAGGTGGCTATCACGCTGTCGGGCTTTCTGGGCAGCGCCTTTGCCGCCGAGAATTTTTCCGGCCGGCTGGCCGACTGGCTGATCGGCCTGGGTGTCGGCGCGTCCAGAGGGACGCTGGAGGCGATCGCCGTCGTCGTCATCACGCTGATACTGTCCTATTTCACGCTGATCTTCGGCGAGCTTGTGCCCAAGCGCATCGCCATGAAAAACGCCGAGGCGGTCGCCCTGGGCGTGTCCGGCGTTATCACGGCGATATCCAGGCTTTTTGCGCCCATCGTATGGCTGCTCTCCGTGTCGACGAACGCCGTTTTGCGGCTGCTGGGCGTCGATCCGGGGGAGATAAATGAAACGCCGGGCGAGGCGGACATCCGCATGATGGTGGAGGCCAGCGGGGAACAGGGCGGCATCGACCGCGAGGAGCAGACCTTTATTCAGAATGTGTTTGAATTTGACGATCTCACGGCCGGGGAGATCGCCACGCATCGGACGGAGGTAGACCTGCTGTGGCTTGACGAGCCGATGGACACCTGGGAGGCGACCATCCACGGAACGCGCCACACGCGCTACCCGGTCTGCGAGGATTCTCCGGATAAGGTGATCGGCATACTGGATGCGCGGGATTATTTCCGCCTGAACGACAAAAGCCGTGAAAGCGTCCTGGCCGCCGCGGTGAAGCCGGCCTATTTTGTGCCGGAAAGCGTGAAGGCGGACGTGCTTTTCCGCAATATGCGGAGCGGGAGAAGCGGCATGGCCGTGGTGCTGGATGAGTATGGGGGCATGGTCGGAATCGTTACGCTCAACGACCTGATCGGGCAGCTCGTGGGCGCGTTTGACGAAGGCGCCGGGAACGAGCCGGCGATCCGGAAGCGGGCGGACGGAAGTCTGGAGACGGCGGGGAACGCGGCGCTCGACGACATTGAGAGGGCGCTGGGCGTGGATCTCGGGGTGCGGGAGCACGATACGCTCACGGGCCTTGTTTTCGACGCGCTCGGCATGATCCCGGAGGACGGGCCGCAGGATATCCGCCTGGACGCGGCCGGGCTGCGCATCCATATCCGCGAGGTCCGCGGCCACCAGATCGCGCGCGCGGAGCTGCGGAAGCAGCCGGATGCCGGGACAGAGGCCGGCGAAGAATGAAAATACGATCAACGCAATATATAAAGCGGAGAACAAAAGAAATAAAAATTTTAAAAAATTAGCACTCTCCTATTGACAGTGCTAAAAATCGTGGTATAATACAATCAGACGGAGGGAAAAACAGAGATGTCCCGAAGTCCGGGAATTTGAACAAAGCTTTGGAAGGAGCGATCATATATGTTGATGCCTATTTTCGGTAAGGATTTCTTTGATGACTTTTTCGATGCGCCTCGTATGCCGGCGCCCCGCGCGGATCTGATGAAGACCGACGTTCAGGAACACGACGACGGCTATGTGCTGGACATTGATATGCCCGGCGTGAAGAAGGAGGACATGCAGGTCGAGCTTAAGGACGGCTATCTGACCGTCAGCGCCAAGACCGGCTATGACAACGAGGAAAAGGACAAGAAGGGCCGTTATCTCCGCCGCGAGCGTTTCTCCGGTTCGTTCAGCCGCAACTTCTATGTCGGCGAGGACGTGACGGAGCAGGATATCAAGGCGCGCTTTGAAAACGGCGTTCTGACCATCGCGGTGCCGAAGAAGCAGCCGGTGCCTCAGGTGGAGGAAAAGAAATATATCGCCATTGAGGGCTGATGGACCGATGAAAATCCGGGCCGCCGCGGGAATTTCCCGCGGCGGCTTTTTCCGCGCTTGATTTTGCGGCGCGCGTCGTATATAATAAGCCCTGCCGCGCCGGTGTGTTGGAATTGGCAGACGAGGCGGATTCAAAATCCGTTGCCGATGAGGCGTGCGGGTTCAAGTCCCGCCACCGGCACCATAAAGCAGGAAGCCTTGATGAACCTGGTTTTTCCGGGAGCATCAAGGCTTTTTGCTGTCTGTGCGGGAAAATGTTTTTTCTGGAAGCGGAACGCCGGTTCCGGCATAGAGACACTCCCGCCTGAGCGCGCTTTGATTTCAGCGCAGCCGAGGGGGGACGGACGGGCCTTATTCGGTTTTCAGTCTCGCCGCCCACGCGGCCTCCCCGAAACCAACGAGAACGAAATCGTCGCTTATCAGCAGCGGGCGCCTGACCAGCATGCCGTCCGCGGCGAGAAGCTTCAGCATCTCGTCCTCACCCATGCCGGGCAGCTTGTCCTTCAGTCCCATGGACTTATACAGCAGGCCGCTGGTGTTGAAAAATTTCTTCAGCGGCAGGCCGCTGCGCCGGTACCACGCGGCCAGCTCGTCATAGCTGGGGTTGTCCAGCTTGATGTCGCGGAATTCATAGGCGATCTGGCGCTCGGCCAGCCACTTTCGCGCCTTCTGGCAGGTGGTGCATTTGGGGTAAGCGATAAAGGTCATATTTCACACTCCTGATATTTCTTTTGTGATCAGCGCTTGAACCTGCGCGCAGCGGCCGGGTCCCGTTCCGAATTGCCTGTACTGCGTCAGCTATGTACGGGGAAGCATCGCCTTTGTGATACCATAACGCGTGGACGGAACTTACGGAAGCCGTTTTAACTCTTACATTTTCTCAATTTTGCTTAAATGTTCAATAAATTTCTTTTGGGCCAATATATTCATCCACGGCTCTCCACCGAACCTTTGATGCACATATTGCAGTGCCTGTGTAGTTTTCCATATCCTTTACGGATAACCCGCCGCAATCACACCAATAAACGCGATCTTCTTCTAAAATCATAGTCGTATCCAGAATTTCACAGGTATAGCTTTCGTCGGTTGGAAAGAGTTTTAAATACTTTAGTCCCACAAATTGCATTTCAACCACAGATGGGTTTTCAAACTGCCGTTGAATGATCATGTTCAATATTCTTTGCGTATTAACTGGAAGCATACTCAATTCTTCATTTACATATGCACCGCTGATGTATTTAAGCTCCTTTAAACAACTGTCGTGAAACCAGCACACAGTATCCATAAAACGGTTTAAATCTTTTTCGTTTTCAATTTCGTTCCACATGTGTTCTCTCCTTCGGTTATCCAAGGTCGCAGTCGTAAGCCTATGCGTTCCCGTTGCAAAAGGCCAGAAAAGTAATTGCATCCTGAATTTCTGCACCGGTTGTATTTTCCTCATAGTTCACATCCAGGCCGGAGCCAATATATATATCCCCTAGAAAGTCGATTATCCGCTCACATAATTGCTTGTCATCGTAAATTTGGGATGCAGCAACTGGATAATATCGATGAATATCGGATTCATGAGCGTATTTTAAATACTTGTTTATAATATTGATTGCTTTTGCTTCACTTATCATAGTAGTTGTATGTATGCTTCAATACGGAAGAATTTCGATTGGCAAAATTCACGACACAAGATGGGCCTTAAAAAGAGCCAGAACTTTAAAAAACAAATCGCAATAATTGTTGACATCTGCGCTTAAATTGGCGTTTCGGATATTTAATAATAACCTGGCATAGCATGGGTCAAATATTACACTTTGGCCATCGCCCCATGGTGATGCATTTGGATCCACCTTTCTTCCTCTCAGCAGGTCGATGGCAAAAGTAAATGCCACCTCGTAACAGTCCAAAAGGTCAAAGTGTCCGTCACTATATGCAAGGGTATACGCAGGAATAGGGACTTTCAGGAATTCTTTGACCGTACTTGCCTCTTCTTTGGACAATCGTTTCATACACATTTCCTCACTGGTAATATACATACTGGCGGGATGTTCCAACTATTTCCTTCTTTTCCTTTGACCACGCTTTTTTGTGATCCATCGTTCAAACGCCCAGCCGGGGCTCTTCTGCCAAAAAAGCAAGGTGCTTCCTACCGTCCATATACTATCAAATGCAAATATACCAATTACTATTATTCTGCCAATATTCAATGAACCCATTGTAATATGTACGAGCAGACAAGCAATTGCTCCAGCTGGGTGGATAATCAATACAGAATAATAGAGCACACGCAGTATCTTAGGTATTTCTCCTCTAAATCTGCTGTAGAACAACCATTCGATAAAAGTCTGTCCTTTTTTTCGCTTTTTATAGGCGCTGTTGTTGAGTTGATACAGTATTTCACTAGACAAAAAGCCGCGAGTATAAAAGAAAAAAACAGGATATAGTAAGAGGATGACAATCAATTGGTCCTTCACACACATTTGTTACCTCCCGAATGCGCGGTGGTATTGATACTTGGCATTCCCAAGGAGAATTCATCCACGAAGCCGTTGCCTGCATCAAGGCTTAAATACATAAAATACCGGCGTACAGAACGCTGGCATTTAACGAATGAAAAACGCCAACGCTTCACGGACTTCAGTTTCCATCCAGCGCCAGCCATTTTCGAAAGCGCCTCTCAAGAGGATCAATGGTAGCGGCCGAATATGGATGTATTCTTTTGATCTCTCGTTCTGCGCTCATTTGATAATACCGTTTAGCTAAACCAGTTTATCGGCCGGAGCATACTCCAGGCCGAAATGGGCCATAAGGGCGTTAGCCAGTTTTATACACCATTCATCGTCTTGAATTGTGAGGATTTTTTTCCAACTGAACCGATGCTTCGCGGCAAATCTAACACCTTTACAAGGAATTGTGCCAGTAAGCAGTCCAAAGCAATAGTATAGCATGCAGATTTGAAGATCTCTTTTTGCCTTAATAAGGCGGTCGGCTTGAAGTTTGGCCGAATCGATAGGCCTTGTAAAAAGGGCGATCCAGATCGTGGTTATTGAAATAAGATACATGGTCTTTTGACTTACCTTGTCCTTTTCAATTATTGGGCGAAAATAGGCTCTTATTAATCCATCCAAGGTTGAAAATTGATTAGAATACTCGACAAGTTTTTCCAATGAGGACAAAGCGCTCCTTGGGGCAGATTTCGCAACATCATTTTCGCATTTTCAGTCAATGCAGCAGCCTTTGATAAAAATACCGCCGTAAAAACCTCTTCGGGATGTTGCTTGCCTGCGAAACATTCGTGAATGATCAGCTTGACCTTTCCCATAGTTGCCTCCTTTACCGTGAGAGTAACAGATGGAGGAAGAGAAAGTTCCCTCCATCTGTTTCCTCACTTAAAGGCAAAAATGCAAGTCTGATTTTTGAAAGTTCACAAAATGTTTACATATAAAAATTAGAACCTGCAATGTACCAGCAAGCATCGCCGTTGTGATACCACGGCGCTTGTCAGGATATTCCTGAAACCTTTATTTGATTTAGAGTATTCCAACAGTGCACTCTTCATCTTCAAAAGCCGATGCTTACTGGTATAAATCAATTAAACTTATATCGTTTCTAAATCAATAAAGTTCAATCATAAGTTATGATACCTTTTTCTTTAAAAAATGCAACATCTTCTTTTGTAGCATCTACCATAAATGCCATCTTTTCATGTGATATTGTTGCGAACCACAACTTTCCATTTCGATAGAAACAAATATCTTCTGGCATATTGCTATCAATCGGGAGAAATACATTTGGCATATGCAACAATTGTTTTCTACTTTCCTTGCAACAATGACAAACCACCATTATTTGATGTTTAAGATGACCTAAAAAATCAACAGGCCAATCTTTTCTCTCAAAAATATATTTTGTTATAAATGGCTGTAATTGCGTGCTATAGTTAAAAACAGGTGGTAATTGTGAATAAGGCTTTTTTATGACGGTAGTAACCGAAAAAAAGTTGGATTTTTTTGTCAGGAAGTCTATAACTCCCGGTTCGTTTTTAATAATATCATCATAATTCATATATATTCTATGCGACATAAAACACATGCCCTCCTATTCTTTTGCCTCCCCAAGTTGCATGATAATGTCGCCAGTAGCCCAATTCTCCATGTGCTGAGTCTCGTGCAGGAGTTCCTCCACCTACAGCTTTGGCTAATTTATATGCGTTGTTTCTCGAATCTGCAAATACACTACCACCGCCGCGGACATACGATGTTGCTCTTGTATAGGAAAGCGGTGTTGTTGGGATATATGTTCCTCTACCGTCGCCATATTCTACATATGCCGCAATCCAGTAATCATATCGTCTTTTTTCATTTCGAATCTTTGTTTTAGCCTTAGAAACAGCTTTCGAAATCGAACGAGATATTGATGCGGATCTTGCACTACTTTTAACTTCATTCCATCCTTTGGATATACTTTGACCAACGCTATCCCAAGGAATTACCAATATTCCAATTGCAGCAATTGCCGTTGCACCAAGTATAATCCACCCTGCTGGATTCCATGCATTAGCACCACCGGCTGCCGCCCCCCAAGCCAATGCGCCTGCAGCTGCAGCCATTTCGCCATCGGAATCCTCATAATTAACAGGATTATTAAGGCAATAGGCAAACATATTATTGCCAAGAATTCCTTGCCCTGTAGAAACAAATCCATCCGCATTTATCCACCGACCGATTTCAGGATCGTAATAACGGCTGGATACATAATAGAATCCCGTTTCAGCGTCGTAATAATAGCCGCGGTAGCGAAGGGGATTGAGCTCGGCAATGGGCGGCCAGACCGCTCCGGCACCGGCGCCGCCGTAAGGCATGGTAAGCGGAGCGCCCCATGCGTTGTAGGTGTATTCGGCGGCGAGACTGCCGCTGCTGTCGATCAGCGCCACAACGTCGCCCTGTAGGTTGGTGATGTAGTAGTAGGTGGCGGCGGCGCCGTCCGCGGGCTTGTAGGTGACGGCATAGGGGCGCTGCTGGCTGTCGTAGAAGAAGTCGAGAACGTTGCCGCTCCAGCTCTGGCGCACCACGCGGCCGTTCTGTGTGATGAACTCGGTGGTGACGCCGTTGACGGTCTTGCTGGTGCGGATGCCGTCCATGTCGTAGGCGTAGGAGGCGGAGCTGCTGCCGCGGGACACCGAGGCAAGCTGGCGGCCCTTCGCCCACGTCATCGAGTAGGATGAGCCGTTGTAGTAGGTCAGCGGGTTCCCGATGGCGTCATAGGTGAGGCTGTGGCCGTCGTAGGCAGTCAGAAGATCCGCCCAGTCCGCATCGTCGTAGGAGTAGGTGTGCGTCACGGTCTCGCCGGTGACTATTTCGCCGCCGAGGTAGAAATTCGAGGTCACGCTGCGCAGGTTGCCGGCCGTGTCGTAGTCGTAGTTGAACTCCAGCCAGTCGTTGGTGGACGGTTCCGGGTATTTCTCCTGCGTCAGCTATGTACGGGGAAGCATCGCCGTTGTGATACCCAAAAGGCGATGCTTGCAGTATTAAATCACTCTGAAATTAAACTAAATGCTGATACAAGCCGGTTAAAGTCGTCAATAACTACGTATTGTCCTTTTGCGAACTCAATACACTTTCCCTCATCATAAATGTCCCCAATAGCAAGTATTTTATTATCCGGATCATAATACTTCTTTTTGCAGAACTGCTCATAATCAGAATAGTATACGCCATCTGCATGCGGAAAATCAATCTCCACATATATACATCCAGCGGAAGCAGTAGGTTTTTTAAGTTTTGCAGTTTCACAGCTCAAAAAAACCTGATTTCCCAAGAAGTGTTCTAGTTTATACTTGTTCTCTGTAACAACTGATGTGGCAATTTCAAACGACCAATGGTACGGATAAACCGAAAAAGGACATATTGATGGTGACGGAACGTAAATCATTGAACCATCACCTGTGATAACTGATTTCCCCTGTTTTATTTCATCACATGGCTCATATACAATACATATTTGCTTTTTCATTTTAACTCCTTAGCAAAAAATGACCAATTAGCCCCTTCCCATTAATCGTACTCAATTATAAAAGCATCCGTTGAAGCGTTAATAAATTACCTTCCCAAATTTCATCATTGCAACCCTTTGCCTTTTGAATGCAAATGCTTATTGCGCTAAGAATAGAATTCTTGTCCGAGTAATTTTTTAACCTGTCTAGGATACAAAAAGCCCCCGGCCAATTCATATCTTGCAACCATTCTAACACTTCAGGTAAATGAGGCTTAATTTCTTCGTCGCTTCTTTCTGAAATGATAACAGCACAATTTTCCCATACGTTTTTATTGTGTTTTGGTGTTAGCGGTTGTATAAATGGAATAATTGTTTCTATATTTCTTGCTAGAGATATTCCTTCGATTTGAATTTCAGAGGACATATGCCAATCGAGCATATCCATAATTTCTGTAATATCTACCATGCTTAATACTCTCTTTCTCCTGCGTCAGCTATGTACGGGGAAGCAACGCCTTTTGTCCCCAAAAGGCGTTGCCTGCCGGGATGATGTTAGTCAAAACATAATGCCTTCAATCTCTCGAATAGCTCCCGGGGTGGGATCAAAGATTTGTTCACACAAATCAGCAGGGCGTTTTCATCTAAAGAAATGGATATAAACACATCGGTAATTCCTGTAGTCACCAGTTCCTCAAAAGGCCGCTGTGGACATATAACACTGCTTGCAGGTTCAAGGCAATGGAACATAAATATGTTTTCCGGACTTTCTTTAATTGCTTTATCCAGAAAATCTTCAAATAAAGGGTATGGCACAAGCGCAGATATCTCTACAAAACCGGCTGAACGGGGCCTTGCAAAGTATTTCAATCCTTGATCCTTCACAAATTCTAATAACGAACTTCCTTCTGCTACAGAATCAATCGTCACTGCGATCCATTTGAAGTCAAACACGGTTGAGATTTTAATTATATTATGGAAGCTGCATCTAATACCAGAAATCCATATTTCTGCCGGATTCAATAAAAGGCTTTTTGTAAATTTGATCACGCGCAATACCTCCCACAAGCCGGCGCCCCACATACCGATCGAGAGATGATAATTTGCGGTTTTTGCCTGCTGGTATGATTAAACTTTGCTAAGGTTCATGTGCTTGCTTTATCAAATTCAAAAATAAAAGGGATTTCATCTCTAATAAAAGGATCGTCATTCGTTGGTATATCTTCATTTTCGATGAATTGTATGGAAGTTACAATTGGGTCTTCCATTATCTCCTCATCTCTGAAACGTGAATATTTCAGCACAAAAATGCCTTCCTGCACAATATGTGCCGTTATTTCCTGCGCGGATACAGGTCCAATAATTGTATTAGAATCCAAATTTAGCACCTCGCTTTTGGGCATTTCTTCCGCCACTTGATTTTGAAATTCTATTTTGCTTTTAAAACAGTCGAAAGCCATAACACGAATCAATGCGTCTTTTTTGTTAAAAAAAGCAAAAGCATTTCCGCCGTCTTCCAGCAATAGCACGACATAATACCCTTGATGTGTTTTTCGCATACATTGTACATTAAAATTCTTCTTGAAGTTTGAGAATGTCATGTCACCAGCTTCTGCTGCGCTCTGTAATTCTTCTATTTGAGTAATTGGATATTTTTCTGTAAGCAAATCATTTTTATCTGTTATTTGGTCGAATTTCGTATTATTGCACCCTGTCAATGTTGCCATACATATTACTATGATGATAATTCCGCTCAACACTCTGTTCATCATGGTGATCACCTCTCCGCTGCAAAATATACGGTTTCCGTATTGTAATGACTCTTACTATTACAGATCAATGCATTCCAACGAGCGCCAGGCTTTAACAAGCGTCCACAGCTGCTTTTTCCCATATGGCCTCAAGCGTGCAGCCATCAATGCGTGTCTTGTCAAACAAGTCACGACAAGAGCTGAACCATTGCGTGTTTCCTGAATCATCGCTTAAATGAGATGACCCATCACTGGTCTGTGCGATCCAATAGCTTTTTCCACGATATGAAAAATGGATCTCGTTTCCGTATACTATAGCACTGTGCCGGATCGCCTCATACGTTTCCCACGAAGGATCATTTCCTTCAGGAATTTCAATATACTGGATGACTTCGATCAATAGCGTGCCATTACTGATATAAGCTTGCTCACACAGCTTCTCTAACGAATTTCGGCGTTGAGGCAACGCATCGGTTGCGATCAAGCTATATTGAGGACAAAATAAGAATCGGCTTCTCTTGAGCGTGTAGCATTGGGAATTATACATAAATACAAAGGAACCGTGCTTTTTTAAGCAAATCCTGATTTCCTGTATCGTCATATCTATCACTCCCAATACCGCAAATTGATTTGAGGTAAGCAAAATCATTCTGTAAACTTACATTTCCTTTACTATTTTCTTTTAAATCTATGGGACATAGTAAAATGAAATGTTATGATAACTACCGCCAGGCCGAGATAAGACAGCAACAAAATACTGGCAATGTTCGTATCAACGCCTACAGCAATGGTGATCACTATATTAATTAGTCCAAGGATTACATAGAAAAGAGAAACAAACAGTTCAAAGTAAAGGAATCGTGGAATGACGCGCTGCTTTATGTCAAAAAGCTTCCGCATCCACCTTTTTGGCGTGATGTAATGCTTTGGATAATATCGAGATCGATGATTTATTCCAATTTCTTTTATCCTTTTGACCGTCATGTCTCCACAATCCCAAGAAGCTAAAAACGTAACTGATGAGTACAAAATGATAACGTCAAATATGCTTCTGACCACCGGGCCGACCACCGCGTTTCTACAACCCACAGAAATAAAGAACGTAACTCCTAAGGAAGCAATGATAAAGCCAAACGCCACGATTAATCCTCCCATAAAAGCAGGAGCACTCCGAAAAGGCTCCATAATCCATACCGCGTTTCGGGAAAATGACCACATCATTTTTCTTTGGCGGGATCATTTTTGTCCATTATACCAGATTTGACAAAAAGAAGCAATCTGCATATGCGGCGCTTTATCCGCCCTGCCGTCCCTTCCGGCAAACGCGCCGCGGGCCTTGCGCATCGTCCCGCCGGCTGATACAATATGGAAAAGACGATTCCGGGAGGACAGGCTATGGTCCGTGAAATTTGCAGAGATGAAGCGTTTCTCGCGCAGAAGGCCGCGCCCGCCGCGGCGGACGACCTCGGCACGGCACAGGATCTGCTCGATACGCTGGCGGCGCACCGGGATGGCTGCGTCGGCATGGCGGCGAACATGATCGGCGTGAACAAGCGCATCATCGCTGTTGACTGTGACGGCGCGTATCTGCTCATGCTCAACCCCGTGATTTTGAAGCAGTCCGGCGCGTATGAGGCGGAGGAGGGCTGCCTGTCCCTCGCCGGGACGCGGAAGACGAAGCGCTGGCGGAGCATCAAGGTGCAGTGGCAGAACGAGAAGCTCCAGACGCGCATCAGGACCTTCACCGGCTGGACGGCGGAGATCATCCAGCACGAGATCGACCACTGCGAGGGAGTTTTGATATGATTTTGTACTTTTCCGGCACCGGAAACAGCCAATACGCCGCCCGGCGCATCGCGGACGCGCTGGGCGAGCCGCAGCTCAGCCTGAACGACCGCATCAAGGCGGGCGACACGTCGCCCGTCGACACCGGGGAGCGCCTTGTGATCGTCACGCCGACCTACGCGTGGCGCATTCCGCGCGTCGTGCGGGACTGGCTGCTGCGCACGGAGCTGCGCGGCGCGAAGCGGGCGTGGTTCATCATGACCTGCGGCAGCGAGATCGGCCATGCCGAGCGGTACAACCGCGCGCTCTGCCGGGAGAAGGGCATCGCCTGCATGGGGACGGCGCAGATCGTCATGCCCGAGAACTATATCTCGATGTTCGACGCTCCGCAGGCGGACGAGGCGCGAAAGATCGTCGAGCGCGCCGAGCCGGATATCGACCGCGCCATTGCCGCGCTCAAGGCCGGCCAGCCCTTCGCGCCGACGCGCAGCAACCTCTATGACCGCTTCATGAGCGGGCCGGTGAACCCGCTGTTCTATACCTTCTGCGTGAAGGCGAACGCCTTCGCCGCCGGGGACGCCTGCACCGGCTGCGGCCGCTGCACGGCGCGCTGCCCGATGAACAACATCACCCTGCGGGGCGGCAGACCCGTCTGGGGCAAGGCCTGCACCCACTGCATGGCCTGCATCTGTTATTGTCCCACAGCTGCGATCGAATACGGAAAAAAGAGCCTCGGCAAGCCCCGCTATCGCTTCGAGGCGCTGTGAGCCGCGCGCGGCGGAGTTGAAAATCCGCGGCGGATACGCTATACTCTTTCCGAAAAGGATGTGATCGACTTGTCCATAAATGACAATAACCTGCGCCTGGCGGTGCTGATCGACGCGGACAACGCGCCCCGCGACTGTCTGCAGGGCGTGATGGAGGAGCTGGCCATTTACGGCACGCCCAACATCAAGCGCGCCTACGGCGACTGGTCCACGAGCAATCTGTCCGGCTGGAAAAAGGCGCTTCTGGATATTTCCGTGACGCCCATCCAGCAGTTTGCGTATACGAAGGGGAAAAACTCCACGGACACCGCCATGATCATCGACGCGATGGATATTCTCTACACCGGCAACACGGACGGCTTCGTCCTTGTGTCCTCCGATTCCGATTTCACGGGTCTGGCGCGCCGTCTGCGCGAGGCGGGACAGTATGTCATCGGCGTCGGCGAGCAGAAAACGCCCAACGCGCTCATTGCCGCGTGCAACAAATTCATCTATATCGAGGTCATCCGCGAGCGGGACAAAAAGACGGCCGTGAAAAAGCCGGCGGCCAAAAAGGCGGAGCCGGCCCGCAAGACGGCCGAGCCGAAGCCGGAGAAAAAGGCGGAGCCGGCCCGCAAAGCGGCCGAGCCGAAGCCGGAAAAAAAGAGCGAGGAGCGGGTCATCCCCGACTCGATCGTGTGGCTCATTGCCGACTCCATACTCGATCTGGCCGGCGCGTCGGACGACGATTTTGTCTCCCTCGGCGCCGTCGGGCAGCTCGTGCAGAAAAAGCGTCCGGATTTTGACACGCGCAGCTACGGCTATCCGAAGCTGTCGGCCATGGTC
>OIZV01000579.1_pt1 | contig 16724 bp, 8 predicted proteins | sample 1588681 | NCBI WGS metagenome assembly OIZV01 (sample SAMN03283281) | human gut metagenome | biome: human-associated habitat; material: feces | host: Homo sapiens | place: Peru | collected 2012
AGAGCCGTACATGGTTAAATGAACTACTTTTCCGCCGTTGTCTTTCCATTTGTGAGGACACGGTAATCATTCTCAATATTAAGTCCCGTGCCGTTCAGCACGCTTCCGTCATATTCAAACAGCTCTGCGCCCTGAATCCAATAGAACTTGCCGTTCTGATACGAGATTTCGCCCTCGTCAACATTGTTGCTTGTCAGCTTTGTGCCGTTGACATATATTTCGCTGTCGTTAGCCGTTGTCAGATCGCCGTCTGCGTCAACGGAATAAACGACCTTTAAATTATCGCCTGCAAAACCGATCGAAGCGTCGGCAATTCCCTTTCCTGAATCAACTGTTGTGACGTCGCTCCATGCTCCGTCGGCAAGCGTTTTGTAATAAACCGTTGTGGTTCCGCTCTCAAGTGTATATTTGTTTTCGCTGTTTTCTGCCCATTCAACAGCAACCTTACCGTCTTTTTCTGCTATTGAATAGAGCATCTGATATTTGCCTGCCGTGTCTATTGTGACAGGCTTTGTCCATGTCGTTCCGTTAAATTCGGCATAAACAAGCTCAGTTTTGTCGACTATATCAGCAACCTCATAGCTGTCCTGCATAACCTCTGCGGCTCTCTGCCAAGCGGCATAAATCTTGCTGCCGTCCGTGCAAACCTTAACAGGGAAATCGGCGAATCCGGAATTGTTTACAGGAAGAGGAACGCTCCATTGATTGTTGTTGTATATGCTGTAGTAGAGTGTCGTTCTGTTTATATCCGACTTTGTTCCGTCGTCATAAAGATAGAGAGCCATAACTCTGCCGTCATCAAGTTGAACAAGCTCCGGGTAACCGTAAGGATAAACCGAAGTATCGTTCAGATAATCGTTCCCTGTTACGGACGAAGTATGGAATTGCTTATTATCATTATAACTTCGGTCAATTAGCTTCAGGTCGCTTTCGTCGATTGTTACAACGTTTCCGTTTTCGTCAATTTCAAAAGAGCCGGCGGAAGAGGTTTGGAATTGACCGAAATTCGGATACAATTCAAGATTCGGGAAGTTCGTTGACCACTTGTGTTCGAATACCCACAGAGCCTTAACCTTAACATAGGCGTTCGCATTGAGGTACGCCGAAAAGGCATTCTTGAATGAATTTGCCGGAAGTTTCACCGTACCGTTAATTTTTCCGTTAATTCCGACCTCAACGCTTGCAATGTCCTTGCTCAAAAGCTTTGCACCGACGCCGATTGTCGGCTTCACGCTCAAGCCGATGCTTGTGTTCATCTTGAGAATACCGCTGCTCTCCTGCGTTGCATAGAGCTTTCCCTCAATCTCACCGCCGATTTTGAAGGTTGCATAGCAAATTCCCCAGAACGGAACATCCTGACTCAACGCCGCCTCGGCGGTAACAACCATTCCGCCCTCTTTAAATCTCAGACTGCCCGACGAATAGTCAAATTCAAGATAACCTGCAACGGATAGATTGGCATCAAATCCGATTTTTCCGCTTGATTTTTGAAGCTTATCCTTTATCTTATTATATCGCCAATAGTTGTTATAATTTGTACCGTCGCCGAAGCCCTTAAAGAACGACTTAAACTCATCGTAATTATCGTTGAAATCGTCATCGTTGCTTACATCAATTCCGTCCTTGATTCCGACAATGTATTTGACGGTTTTCTTCCTTGTGTCCTGTTTGTATTTGAATGAAAAGCTGCCGAGATTCAAGCCGCCCTCAAAGCTGAAAAGCGGAAAGCTTTTGCCCATGATTGTTACGGTGGGGCCTGCGATTTTCTCTCCCGAAAAAGCAATATCCGAAAGAACTCCGGAAACATCAAAGCCGCTGTTCATCGCAATTGTATTCTGTCCGTAAGGATTCAGCTCGTAAAGCCTTCGCGACGAGGAGCTGTACTCGCCCTTCACGAACTTAACCTCCTTGGACGAATCGGTATTACTGCCGACCGAAAGAGTATATGTACCGTCGGAGGCCGTTGTTCCGGCAGTGCTTCCGTCGTAAACGACAGAGACCCCGCTCAAAGGCTTACCCGTAGTTCCGTCCACCGTTTTAATTTCATATGAATTGTGGCTTTTTGATTGATAGATTGAAGATTTCAGATTGATTTTTAAAGCCGGACGCACGCCGCTAATGTAGCCGTAGGCGTTGTTGATACCGTTGTTGTAAACATGACCCCATGATTGAACACTGCCGTCGCAATCGACATCGCACGCACGAGTACTACCAATACCGGGAGTGCGAAGCCACCAACAACCGTTGCCATAGTAACTGCTGCTCGTGGATACCCATGCTCCTCTTACCTCGGCAAAAGCCGTTACCTTTGCCTGTCGTGCCGAGTCATATGTACTATACGATGAAGAAAAACCGCTTGACGGATTTAACACATCGGAAACCGACGGGACAAAAACCTTGTCGTATGTGTCAATTCCGCCGTTTGTTCCATGCCAAGGGTTATCACCGTTAACAAGATGTGTTGTGTTGATTTTCTGCTTATCCTCATCGGAGAAAGCAACATCATAAAAATAGCTGTTCAGCCAGGTTCGTAGCGTACAATCAGCCCACGTGATATTAATCTCTGTACTGTTATATAGTTTCCAGTCAAGTATCTTTTCCGCCATGATATATAGACCGTCGGAATCAACAGAGAGAACACGCCATTCGATAGGCCGCATTCCGTAATAATCGCTGTTAATTCTTATATATCTTTCTCCGCTATAATAAAGTATACCCTTGGAGTCATACTTCTGCTCCGCAAGCTTCGCACGAAGATAATCATCATTAACCGTCGTCTGCGGATAGCTGCCGAATGTGAGTATATCACCGACCCTGTATCCCCCTGCCGCCTGCGCAGTTGTGATAAAGTCGGCAATGCCGCTCAGCGGTGCGGCACACAAAACCATTACCGCAACAATAACCGCCGCAAAGGCTCTTTTCATAATTTTTCTCATCATTCTTCCTCCTCAAAATTGCACAAAAGTAAAAGCCGCCGTGCCGCAGTTATCCTACCGCAGCACGACGCACCTATTAACAATTATTTCTCTCAAACTCCATTTTCAACAATCCTTGTTTCACATTTATTTCCATAAATAGCATTTTACCACCCTTTTTCTCGTATGTCCATACATTCATCTGAATTTTAATTAAAATTTAAGGATTCAAGAGATGCACAAGACCGACCATTTTCAGGACGGTCTTGTTTTTGTATTTAATTTTACAGCGAATACCATGCCCAGCCGCCAAGAACAATCTTGATTATCCACTGCCACCAGGTGTATTTGACCGTTACCTTGCAGGTATCCTGAACGGTGTTGCCGTCGGAATCGGTTACGGTGCAGGTAATTGTCGCTGTGCGACGCTTTGCGGCATAGACCTTGCCGTTCTTGTCAACAGTTGCGACCTTGGTATTTGATGATGAATATTTGACGGTGTATTTCACTCCGTCGCCAGCCTTTATCGTCGGCTTAATTGTTGCCGAAGCTTTATAATTCAGCGTAATATCATCAATCTTTACCGAATTGACCTTGCCGGTGGGTTTGAGCTTCGGGATTGATTCGGTCTTAATTACCTTTCCGCAATCCTTGCAGAAGAGCGATTTTTCACCCTCCGCCTTATGATATTGTTTCAAGCCTGTCATTGACCTTCTTCGCAACAACAACCATGCGTCCGTTTTGCCTTGAAAACTCGCAGGTTGAGAGCGTTATGAGCTTGTCGCCGTATTTGGCGGTCACGCCCGTATCATAGAACGACAGCTTCTTGCACTTGGCAACGTATTCGTCAAAATCTTCCTTTCGCTCGGCTCGGACAAAGCGATCGTATCTAAACCCATCATCGGAGTAAGCCACCGTCTTGAAGGCGGCAATGACCTCGTATTCACCGAAGCCCTCCATGGTGTCAAAGCGAATGTACTTATGATCACGGTAAAAGTCCTCGTCAATATACTTGCAAAGATCGGTGAACATACTGCCGTTATACATATGATGGCCGTACATTATCAGGTTATCGGAGGTCGCAACATCGCAGTTTTCCTGCATGAACGGCACTCCGAATTTGCTGTACGCCTTTTCAAAGTCATGGTACAAATAGAAATTCGGATTGTTCTTTGACTGCATAACAGGGTAGTTGATTCGGGTATCCGGAACCGTGATCCAGCCGATAAAATCGTTGTTTTGAGCGTATACCTTCGAATATTTATTGTAAGCGGCGGCTTTATTCGCATCCTGCTCCGAGTCGTTCGCCGCCGAGCCGTTTTCACCGTCGGTTTCAACCAGACTTGCAACCCTTTCAAAGGCTTCGGCTCTTCTTTTTTGGTCGATGTATTCCCGAGCAAGTATTACACCCGAGAAAACAAACACGGCGGCGCAGAGGATAATCCCCGCTGTCATCAGCCTTTTTTTCTTTTTAATGTCCATTTTTCACCCCTGCCTTTGACAGCTCTGTATGCAAAATCATTGTCTTTTCAACAGCATTTTCACTATCGAGCTTATATTCGCAAAGAATATCTTCGGATTCAAGGATTTCAATATAAGCCTGTTGTTCGGCCTTAACGGTCTTAAGATGAAGCCTAAGATGAAATTCGTGAAAAGCTGAGTAAAGAACGACGCTATTGCGGCACCTATCGCATCAAAATGAGGAATCAAAATGAAGTTGAGGATCGCACTGAACGCCGCACCCATCAGGTTTATTCCCCACAGGTACTTCTGCTTGTCCTCTGCCAAAATCCAGACGTTTCGAACCGTGCCGATAATGGAAAAGGTAAAATACCAAATCAGGATTTGCAGTATCTTCACGGTGGGCATGAAATCCTTGCCGTACATGACATAGACAATCGGCTTTGCAAACACGGTGAAAGCCACGCTCTGAAGCAATGACAGATATATAACTATACTGTAAAGAGAAATAAGCGATGTTTCGTATTCTTTTTCGTCCTCTTTCTTCTGCTTCAAAATTTCCGGTCTGAACGAGTCTATGATAGCCGTAAATACAAACTGCGTTATCACCGTGCAGGTTACTGCGGCAGAATAATAGCCCGTTGATTCGGTACCCGACAGCTCGGTAAGCAGGAGCTTGTCAATATTCTGAAAAACAACAACCAATATCGACGCAAAAATGTAATATTTACTTTTATAAAACATGTCCTTTGCAAGACTGAACGAGAAAACCAGCTTATCACCGCTTTTTCTGAAATACAGTAATATAAGACAAAATGCGATCAAGCCGTATTCGATCGAATGAGAAAAAGCAAACCAAACTACGTTCTTTTGCGTTACGAGCAGGAATATCTTATAAGCCGAAACGGCAACATAGGAAATAAGCATAACCACAGACGAATACTTGGAAAGCAATTTATACTGGAACCAGTATTCAATCATTTCCAGCGCCGCAAAGAAAACCGAGAGACTATATACAACGCAGACAATGAGAGTTTGTCGGTCGTCGGGGTTAGCCAAATAAGCAAAAAACGAAACGCCGATTATGCTCAAAAATGAGGATATAACATTCATGCCCAACGATGTGCCGAGCACCCTGCCCTCTTGCTTCGGATTTTTTACCAATTCAAAGACAAGCGTTGCGTCAAGTCCCATTTTCATAATCGGCATTGCAAAAGCGGTTATTGAGGCGGCATAGTTAATCAAGCCGTAGTTAGACGGGCCCAGATAACGGGCGCTTAACATACCGACCAAAAGCTGCAAAACCGACTGAATGATTTTGCAAATTATAATCCACTTTGCATTTGTAAATACCTTGGCATTCTTCATTAAAATCAATCTTCCAAAATTATTTTTACGCTTTTTGCTTTAGAATACTCCAATAGGGCTGTCGTATTTAGATGCAGAAACCGTTTTGCTCTGCGCTAAATGCGACAGCCCCATTTCATGATTATTTCACCAGCTTACCGGTTTCGTCAAATGTATAGTTCATACAAATTGAGTAACCGTTGGTTTCCCATACATAGTAAGTACCGTTAGTATACAGCTTACCGTAATAGCCGACAAAGTAGTAATCACCGTCAATCAGGTTCAAACCGACTCTGCCGTATTTACCTGTATCGTAATAGTAAATACCGTCGTCCCTTGTGACAAAGCCGTTGAGCATCTTGCCGTCGGCACCGAACTCGTAGTTATCCTCGGGCAATAAGCCGTTGCTCTGCCATACATACTGCTTTTTGTTAACGGTAATTTCACCGTTAGCACCGCCTGCGAAATAGTAGTCGCCGTCGATTTGGATAAGGCCTGCGGTTTTGGTTTTACCCATTTCGTAGTAATAAAGCGTGCCGTCCTTTTCGACAATACCGTTGAGCATCTTGCCGTCTGCGCCGAATTCATATGTTCCGTTCGGAAGCGACGTGCTGTTTGCCCATGTGTATTGCTTTACATTGACCAGTATTTCACCGTTTTCGCCGCCGGCGAAGTAGTAGTCGCCGTCAACCTCAACAAGTCCTGCCGCCTTCGGTCTGCCCATTTCGTAGTAATAAAGCTTACCGTCTCTTTCGATAATGCCGTTAAGCATCTTACCGTCGGCACCGAATTCGCAGTTCGGGTTTGAAAGGCTGATACCGTTGGCTTTCCAAACATTCTGAACCTTGCTTACGGCAAGCTCGCCGTTTGCTCCGCCTGCGAAGTAGTAATCGCCGTCAATTTCGATAAGTCCTGCCATCTTCGGTCTGCCCATTACATAGTAGTAGAGCGTGCCGTTCTTATTCACGATACCGTCAAGCATCTTGCCGTCGGCACCGAACTCGCAGTTGGGATTTTCGAGCTTGATTCCGTTATCCTGCCATACATACTGAACCTTGTTTACCGAAACCTCGCCGTTTGCACCGCCTGCAAAGTAGTAAGCGCCGTCAACCATGACAAGACCTGCCATCTTCGGCTTTCCTGTTTCGTAGTAGTAGAGAGTTCCGTCCTTTTCGACAATGCCGTTGAGCATCTTGCCGTCGGGGCCGAATTCGTAGGTTCCGTTCGGAATCGAAGTGGTGTTCGCCCATGTGTACTGCTTTTTGTTGATGGAAACCTCACCGTTTGCACCGCCTGCGAAGTAGTAGTCGCCGTCAACCTCAACAAGACCTACCATTGCCGGACGACCGTTTCTGTAATAAACCAAGTCGCCATTCTGATTCTTTGCAATGCCGTTAACAGCCTTGTAATCGTCGCCGAAGTAATAATTGCCGGGCTTCAGATCACAGTGCGATTCGCCCACGTTGACGAAGCCCTTTCTTGCATAACCGTAATAATCGAAGCTGTAGTAACTGCCGTCAATCTTATAAAGGCCGTATACACCAATGCCGTCGATTACATAGCTGAGACCCTTTTCGTCCTCATAGAAGCCTGTGGGAACAACCTCATCCTTGCAAATACCGTCATCACCGAAATCGTACCAATAACGTACATTTGCCTTGAATATCATGCGGTAGCCTTCGTAGCGGTAACCGTTCTCGAAGTAATACCTGTTGCCGTCGATTGTAGCCCAGCCCCTGTTGTAGCAACCCGGGCCGTAATAATACTTTGTACCGAAAACAGTCTTTGCCCAAACGCCGTGCTTCAGGCGTCCGTTATCCTCAAATTCATAAGTTACACTGCCGAATGCCTTTGAGCCGGTCTGTGCGTTATATGAATTGTCGAAGTTGTACCAGCTGTTGTCTATCATTACCCAGCCCTTTTGAAGCTCTCCGTGACGGGCATAGCGGTAAGCCTTTGCGGTATTGTCATAGAAAAGACCTGTCAGCTTGCCTGTGCAAGCGCCGTCGTTATCGAAGCTGTAATAATAGCTCTTGTCCGAACCGTCCTGATCGGGTGCGCAGTAAATACCCGTGACCTTTTTGTTGTTCACATAGTAATAGAACTGTTCACCGTTCGGGCTTATCCAACCGTTGAGGGGCTTTTCGTCAAGTGAGAAGTGATCCTCAAACGTAACATATGTGTCGGAGAAGTGTCCGCCTGCGTCCTCCGGATCATTCGGATTGATATACTCATAAATGTTGTATTTCTTCTGATTTTCCGGATCCTTTGCGAACTTGTAAAGCTGTGTTGTATCAAGATAAATATCGTAAGAGACATTACCCGTTACATCAATATTGATCAATCCGTCCTTATCCTTTTGGGCGTTCTTCTTCGGTGTAATCTTAACACCGGAGAGAATACCGATCGAGTTTGCCGTTGACGGATCGATACCCTCAGTCTGTCTTGTCCACTTGCATACGATTGTAAGCGTATGCGTGGCTTCGTCGTATTTGTATGACGAGATCTTGAAGAAGTCGTTTACAAACCTCAGATTTTCAACATCGACATCTACTCCCTCGGGGAATTTCGCCGTAACGGTAACATTTGTAAGGTCGCTTACACGTCCGCCCAAAGCGAGAAGATAATCCCATGGGGTAGCATTTTCACCGACGTTGCCAGCAAAGCCGTTGAGATATTCCATCAAGGGCTGTAAGCGTGCAGGTGCGGTAATCGATTTCATATCAATGGCAAATACATACGAAGCGACAGAATCCTTGTTTGTATCTACCTTATAGTAAAGCTTGTTGTCGATTGTATAAGAGTTCGAAACAGATCTGTTCCATGCGAGGGACTCGTTACCTGCCGTTGCCTTTTCGAAATCGAAAATGCTTTCGTCTGCCTTGTAAAGGCGCAGGGAAATATTGGCGCTAACATTGACATCGGTCTTGACCTTAGCGGTTACGGTAACGTTACGAACGCCCGAAGCTTCGTTACCGGTGAACGAGAAGCCGTTCATTACACCTGCCAGATCATTGGTCATTTCAAAGATGATATCGTTCGTGTTGAACGTTACGGGATTGTTCTTGTATGTTGCAACAAGCGGAAGCTCTTCAGCAATGCCGTAAATCACGTTGATATTATCCTTTGTAAAGTTGAGAGCCGTGGGTCTTGTGATAACCTCGATTGTTTTGCTTCCGACAACCTTTCCGTCAACCACAACCTGAATATCGACCTTGCCCTTTGCAACGGCGGTAAATTTATTACCGTTGAGAGTGCCGACTGTTTCATCGGAAAGTCGAAGTGTTGCGTTCTTCGGAATCTCGGTCATATTTCCTGCCGCACCGACGCCTGTCAGCGAAACATCGAAGGAAGAACCTACGGTCAGGTAGTCCGTTGCGGTGTTAACGATAGCGTGGTCAAATTCCTTTGAAGTTACAGCCGTGGAAACGATTACAAGTGATGAGCTTACGGAACGCTCCACGCTGTCGCACGGGCGGTTAACAACGGTTACCTCGTCCGAGCCCTCCTGCTTTGCGTCATAGGTTGCGGATCCGCCGCCGTCAAGCTCCATAGCGTCCACACAGCCTGCGTCAATGAGAATCTGTGCAACCTCATAATACGTTGCGCCGACCGAATACGGATACTGACGTCCGTCAAGTACAAGATTTATAATCTGTCCGTCCGCCGTAATACCGACGCAGCATCTCGGCATCTTTTCGCTTGTTTTGCCGATGAACTGATTTACACCGTCCTTAACAAGGATTTCCGCACCGCCGACAGCCTCCTGAATATTGTTCTTGTATTTGTTATATTCCGAGGCTTCTCCGATAACCGGTGTGCCGTCCTTGAGGATAGCAAAGAAATTATATTCTCTTTCCTTCGTGTAAATGGGGGTATACTCCTTGCCGTTCATAACAAGCAAGCCGAGCGGCTGACCTGTACCCATGTTGAAGAAGTTGGCGTTTGTGCCGACAACCGCATTGTAATTTTCAATATAGTTATCGGGGTCGTTGGGGTTGGAATGCTTTTTCTGAGCGGCGGCCATCTGCTCGCTGACAGTTGACAATGCCCATGAAGAAGCGTCATTGTTTGCATAGTTTGCGTAGATATTGACATCGCTTCTGTTGATGTCCGACTTTGACATATAGTATACCATCTGCTCGCCGTTCGAATCGACAGCATAGCTGATGTTCTGCGTTATACCCGGAGCAAGCATCGAATCCTTCGAAGAGAATACGCTGTAAATATCCGGCTTGTTCGGGTCATCTGTCGGCTTATCGGGATTCTCGGGAGCTACCAGATCGTCCTTTGCCAGATTATAAAGATAATCGGCAAATGCGTAACAGCAAGCCTCTCTGAGGGTATCAAGGCCCGAAAGTCCCCTGCCCGATTCAAGAAGCTGAATCAAAAGGTGATCTCTGTAAGTCGTGAAAATCGACTGACGAACCTCGGCATTTGTCAGGCTGCCCGGGAAGCGGTTGTTCAGGAAGAACGCCGCTCTTGAACGCATCGAAAGCTCCTCGTTATAGTAGCTTTCAAAAATCTCGCTGAGCGATGAAGCGCCCGATGTGATTTGGTAAACGATATAGAAGGCATCAAGGTCGGTTTTGATATCGTCATAGCCGAAGCCGCTTTCCTCAACATCGTCAACGCCGAAATATTTTGTTCTGATTTCTTCGGTCATTGCGTCAAGCTCTGTTGCTTTTACTCTCGGATTTGAATATTCCATCAAGTCGCAAATATCGCCTGCCCAGCTGCCGAAGTCTGTGTTTGACTGAGTATAGTTCTTATTGCTTGAAATATTCAACGAACCGAACAGATGGTCGAATACCATTTTTTCGCCGTTCGGCATTGTTATTTCAAGATAATCGATCTCACGAAGCGCATAAGCGATAGTGCCGTTGATTTCGTCCTTTGCGATAACCTCTTTGACGAAAACGGTTTCCTCGGCACCTGCCATTGTTACCCAATCGTCATCGTTGTAACGGTCGATACCGGTACGGATGAAGTTGAGCATAAGCTTTGTGGGATCCTTACCAGGGTTGTTCTTGGCGTAGTCGCTCGCATAGCCCTCAAGCTGAGACATTGCAAGCTTAAAGGTATCCCAGTTAAGCTTGAGCTTGGCAACAACCTCTTGCTTTTTAAGGATTTCGTTACAGCTTGAGCAATGACTGCCCTCTGTAAGTCCTGTTGATGAATATGTCGGAGCTACCGCCGCATCAATTACCGGAGTATGCGGAAGCATTGCAAGCTCTCTTGTTTCTCTGATACCGCAAACGGTGCAATAACGTTCCTCTTCACCCTTTTCGGTACAGGTTGCCACCTTGGATACAGTCCATTTTCCGAAGGAATGTCCGAGTGCCGCAACCGTCTGACGTTCAACGATAATTTCGCTGCAAACGGAGCAGTGACTACCCTCGGTAAGTCCCGATTCGGTGCAGGTAGGTGCAACGGCGGGATCAATTACAAGCTTATGTCCGCTTGCGTCCGTATAGTCGGATACATAGCTGTGACCGCAGTGACAGGTATAGGTTGTATATCCTCTTTCGGTGCAGGTCGGTTCCGTAACAACCGCCGTATAGCTGTGACCGGTAGCCGGAATAACCTCTGTTTCATAGCGGTCACCGCGAATACAGGTTCTCTTCTTAAGTCCGTTCTCGGTGCAGGTTGCATTCTTGACGATTACCCAATCGCCGAATTCACAGCCGAGAGCTTCGACAAAGTTGCCCTGATATGTGTGTCCGCATTTTTTACAAGTATAGGTCGTGTAACCGCGCTCATGACAGGTCGGAGCGGTTACAACGCCCCCGTCATAGCTGTGATTTGTCGCCGGGATAATCTCGGTGTAGCTGTCGCCGCAATGACAGGTGTATGTCATGACACCGTTTTCGGTGCAGGTTGCCGGAGTTGTTACAACACCGACGTATTTGTGTCCGAGTGCCGGTACATACGACTCCTCGGGAATTTCCGTATGGTTACAACGTTTACATGTGAGCGTTGTATATCCCTTTTCGGTACAGGTCGGCTCGGTTACAACCGAGGTAAAGTCATGACCCAAGGCGTCAACCTTATCGACCGTGTCGCTGTATCCGCAAACCGTACATTTGCGAACCGTATAACCGCCCGTTGTGCAGGTCGGCTCAACAACCTCGTATGTAAACTTGTGGCCGTATGCCGGAACGATCGTGTCCTCCAGTTTCAACTCATGTCCGCAAATTGAACATATTTTAACGGTGTAGCCGTCCTCGGTACAGGTCGGCTCGTAAACCTTTGTTGAATCATAGCTGTGCTCGGTGCCCGTGCTGTCAACGTGCGAATCAACATAGCTGTCATGACAGCGTGAGCAGGTGTGTGTCGTGTAGCCGTCCTGTGTGCATGTCGGAGGCGTTACAACCGCAACATAATCATGTCCGAGCGCCTTAACAACCTTCTGCGCAACGATAACCTCGTTACAGGTTTTGCAGTGACGACCCTCTGTAAGACCGTCCTTGGTGCAGGTAGGCTCAACCGCCGCATCAATCACCTCATCGTGACCCTTGGCAGGAATAACCGCACCCTTTTTAACGGCGCCGCACTTTGCGCATTTAAGATCCGCTTCCTTTCCATCCTCGGTACAGGTCGGAGCCTTGTATGTGCCGTCCACCGTGATTGTATAGCTGTGTCCCGTTGCTTTAACGATATTGTCAACATAGCTGTAACCGCAGGCACAGGTATGGGTGGTGTATCCGTCCTCTTCGCAAGTCGGAGCGGTAACAACCGTCGTATAGGTATGGCCGGTAGCCGGAATAATCTCCTGCTTTTCTATAACGGCACCGCAGACCGAGCAAACCTTGCCGGCGGTCAGGCCGTTCTCCGTACAGGTCGGAGCTTTCCCGGGAACGGTTTTTTCGGAATGGCCGTGTGCCTTAATGACCTCCTGAGCGACGATGATCTCACCGCAAACAGAGCACTTCTTGCCCTCGGTCAAGCCGTTTTCCGTACATGTGGCCTCTTTTCCGGGGATAATCTCCTCCTTGTGTCCCGTTGCCGGAACACTTACCGAGGGGCTTACGACCGTGCCGCAGACCGAGCATTTTTCTTCGGCCGTATAGCCGCCGTTAAGACAGTCGGGAGCCTTTGCCGGAACAGAAACAACCGGATTATGCTGTTTTGCGACGATCGTAACATTGCTGTTAATCTTGGTCAATGTATATTTATTGCCGCTTACGGCAACCTTAGCGTTTGTGGGAAGCGTAACGCACGGCTGTTCGGTTGTGAGAACGAGCGTAACGGTTGCGTCCTTTGTGTCGGCAACATAAACGTTTACGCCGTCCTGAACGCCGCCCGAAACGACAGTAAAGCCGTTAGCCGTAACTGCTCTCTGATACCAGCAGTTTCCGTTCAACGAGCGGTATGTGCCGATAGCAAAGCTGTTGTATCCGCTGTGTCCTGCGATCGTGCCCCTGACGGGAACGCAGGCGATGGTTTTAAGCGTGGTGTTCGAGCCGGTGACCTCTTTAAGGTCTGTCGAGCCGTGAACATTCGAAACATACACGCCCTTACCCTTGATAACGGCATCGCCGCCGTTTTTGACGGATTTGGTTGAATATATCGGGCCGTTTGCGGTCAACGTTCCGTCAACCCTGAGAACGGAATTTTCCTTTACACTGCGAGTTACGGGAGCACCCTTTTTCGCAAATACATAGGGTAACTGGAAAATGTTCTTATTGTAAGTGTATGTGCCCGACATCCAGTCGTCAACGTCATAGAGGTAAACTGCGCCGCCCGAGGAAACGATTGCCGTCGCACCCTCTTCAACATTGATAGCCGTACCGGGAAGAAGCTTAAACTTCTGAGCAAATGTAACATTACTGCCCGATTTAATATTTATGGTATAGTTCATCGGAAGAGCGAGAATGTAATCGGCGGTATTCATTGACGAAGAAACAACAGTGAGCTTAATCGACATACTGATAGCGTCCGTTACAAGGTCACCGTAGAAATCGAGCGTCATTCTGTCTGTCGTTGCGTCATACTTCAGTGTGGCATAACCGCTTGTGATATGGAACATACCCTCATCCTTGCCGACGATTGCGGCGCAGGCCTGGCTCGGTGATTTCGAGCTGCCCAAGCCTGCGGCGATTGCGGCGGTACCGTACATGGTGCAACCGCTGTCTATACGAAGCTCGGCCTCAACGTTCTGAAGATAATACTGAGAGAAAAGGAACGAGTTGTTTTTCAATGAAGAAAGCAATGAAGAGGAATCGTTACCTCCTCGCCAGTCCTCAATCTGCATGAACTGATATACCTTGCTTCCGCTTTCGCCCCAAACAAGTCCTTCGCCGCCGATGTAGCCGTAGGCATAGAGTGCCGAACCGCTCTTCAGTTTAATCTGAGAGCCGACGGTCATCTGAATTGCACCGTAAGCGCCGCAGACTCTGCCTGCGGTTCTTGTTGACGAAGCAAGCTGGGTTGCGTTGACATTGATATTACCGTAGCAGTTGATAACCGCACCGTCCGCCATGGTAAGACATGAGTACATGGTCGGGGCAGCATATGTCATTGTGCATTCGGGCTCGTCGCCGAAGGTGGCCGTATTGGCAGAATCGAAGGGAATCAACAGATTAACTCCCTTTGAAATCTTGTATGTGCCGGCGGCAAGAATACCGCTGTGCGAGAGCACAATCTGCTTGCTCGAATCCGCCTCTGCGGCGGCATTTGCCTTATTCAAATCGGTGTAAAGATTGAAGCCGACCTGAAATACAGCCATTGACGAGCTGACAAAAACAGGGTAAACAACGGTATCGCTTTCAACATTCAGAGTTGTTGTACTGTTGTAATCGAAATATCCGTTGATTGCCGAGCTGTACCAACCGATAAAGTTATAACCCGTTGCAGGCTTTGCAACAAGCTTATATGCTACCGTTGAGGACTGCGTTTTGGCTGTGTCCTTTGTGATAGACTCACCGTTGACGGTATAGGAACCGTTGGTCGGTGCTTTAAAGGTAGTCGTGGCACTGACGTCAACAACAAGATTGATATTCGTAAGCTCAATCGACGTTGTTTTGTCGTTACCCTTACCGGATTTGATAACAACCTGAACCGTTTCACCGCTGCCCAAAGCTGCGGACGGCGCATAAGAGCCGCTGCCCGTAACGGTATTACCGGCAATGGTAACCGATCCGGTGTTCTCTGTGATTTTGTAATCAAAAGAAATATATCCGGCTTGACTTCTGGTGTTAGTGAAGGTAAGAGAGCCGCTCTGCGACTGCTTGAAAAGCGAGCCCTTACCGGTAACAGTGCCGTGCGCCACGTTTCCGCCGCCGGTCCATGTGCCGTCACCCGCATAAGTTGCGGTAAGTCCTTCGGCGGTCATGTCCAGCGAACCCGACGCGGCACTTGCCAAAACAGTACCGGCAGGTATCATGGCGAGAAGCATCACTAATACCAAAAAGAGAGATATAATTCTTTTTGACACTCTTCTCATCGTTTTTGCCTCCTTTGTTTGCATTTTTCCAAACGATTATATATAAACATCATCACTTTCTCTTTGCTCATTGGCGGAAATAATCGGCAATGCCAAAACAAAGAACAGCATAAATCCGATCTCCATGCGCAAAGAGGAATTGTAAACCAAAAGTATCAGGCTTATCACCGAAAGTATAATGCTCATCTGACAAGCAAATTCGTCTGCCATTTCCAGCTTTTTCAGCTTTCTTGAAACGAAAAACGAAGCGACGAAAAACGAAGCATACAATGCCAGTCCGACAAAGCCTGTTTCCAAGAACAAAAATGCATACGAAAAATACGAATAGTGAACCGTTTGATGAGATTCGAAAAACGGCGTATTGAACATACTGAGCGACGAGCTGTCGCAGTTACCGAGGCCTAAGCCGAACAGCTTTCTGAAAAAGCCGGGCAAAAATCTCTGCGAGATAACGGGCAGGGCGGTAAATCTGCCGATGTCCTCATCGGTCGCATATCCCGTGGAAAAACGCATTCTCCATGGGGTAGCCCGCCGAAAATGCCGTGAAAATCTCGCCGCAGGAGACGACGTCAATGCCCATGTTCTCCTCGCGCATTATCTCGTAAATGCGCTTAAAGGAATTTGCCTTGCTCGCATACAGTGCCTTTGCCTCGCTGCCGAAATGTTTTCTGAACGCCTGCGCATAGACGCGGCAGTTGTGTCTGAGCCTGTCCTCGTCGATGAGATACAGCGGCGTGCCGTAATTATCCGCAAGCACGGCGGTATCCTGCCCCGCAAAATAAAGATGTCCGTTTTCACCGATGCTTATATTATCGCATATCATGCTTTTCCCTCGGTAATCTCTAAAATATGAGCGTATTATATTGCAAATCCGAAGGATATGCAAGCACTCATACACTAAAAGCAGCAAGCCTCCGAATTTTGAGGCTTGCTGCCGAGCTTTAAATATTATTTCTGAATATCATTTCCGTGAGCTTATCGAGAACGGCATATATAAGCGCTGCGGCAAGGCAGGCTCCAACCCAGATAAGCTTTTGCAGCTCCGTGCATTTGCCGGGAGCAACGTTCACCGCAATGAGCACCACGAGCACCGTCACCGATATCCACGACACCGTTACACCGAGCCTTCCCGACTTTTTGCCCGGCGTCGTTTCCAGAAACGTGAGCGACAGCACCGCCATCATCGGCACGATCGTATACCACAGTCTGCCCACCATTTCCCCAAGGCTCGGCGCCTTGAATATCAGTGTGTACGCCAGCATCGCCGCCAAAACGGACACGAGAAACGCCGCAGTGTTAATAAGCACCGCTATCGCCTTTCTCTGCCATGAATCGGCACACCATTCGCGCAAAGCCTGCATGGTAAACTCCTTTCACCGCCACGACTTCAGCCGCTTTTGCCTCACATCCTGCTTTGGGTATCCGGAACGCTTACTCTACAATATAATATTAGGACATTTCGCCAAATTTGTCAATTCACTTTCTCGGCGGGATAATTTCTATCCAATAGCCGTCGGGGTCTTCGAGGAAGTAAATGCCCATCGCGGGGTTTT
>OIZV01000585.1_pt1 | contig 16539 bp, 19 predicted proteins | sample 1588681 | NCBI WGS metagenome assembly OIZV01 (sample SAMN03283281) | human gut metagenome | biome: human-associated habitat; material: feces | host: Homo sapiens | place: Peru | collected 2012
GAAAATCGTACATTTCGTTTATTTTTTTCTGCGTGAATCCTCTTGGAGCTGAACCGCAGAGAATGGCGTATCGGGGCAAAATAAAATCTCCTAATATTGCTATTTTCTATATCATACATTGCTATTAGATAATTTTCAAGTATTGCTAATAGCAACATAATTATTTTAATGACAGACATACTATTGGTTTTAGGAAGTAACATCAGGAAAATAAGAAAAGAATTCGGCTGGACTCAGGCTGCTTTGGCGGAAAAAACAGGAATTTCAGTACCTTTCATGACACAAATTGAGCTTGGAAGAAAATCCGCCTCTCTGGAAGTTGTTCAAAACATCGCAGCCGCGTTTAACATTTCCTATAAACAACTTTTTGAAGAGAATATTGCTGCCAGTAATCAAGAAAAAACAAATTTGTCATTATTAGAACAAAACATAACTTCTTCTGTTGTAAAGAAAATTCACGAAGAATTTATTAAGATAAAATAGATTTTTTGATAAACAAAAAAAATCAAGTTATCGTTTCAATATTTTTACCATATTTAGATGCTATAATTTTTTCACAAATAAGCTCCATTTTAGTCCGTGTCGCGGACATTAACACATCCGCATAGCGGACACGTACATATCCGTGGCACGGACGTAGCCATATCCGCCATGCGGACTTGTACATATCCGCGTCGCGGATTTAAATTTAAAAAACAAAATAAAAAATACAATTATTTTGCACAAAAACATTTAAAACGCTTGACAAACTGTTTTTTCACAGTTATATTTATCATATCAAAAGTTCTTTTTAATTGCACAAATACAAAAGAATTTTTTAATTAAAAAGCACACATAAAGTGCAAGGGTGAAATATTAATGGGTAACACTTTTTTCAAAGAAAAAGTAAGAAAGTTAAGGGAGGGAAAAAATCTTACAATGGAGCAGCTTGCAAATGCTGTTGGTGTAACAAAAAGCCGCGTTAATATGTGGGAAAACAACGGCACTGTTCCGCGGCAGGATGCGCTATTGAGACTCGCAAAATTTTTTGAAGTTTCAACTGACGAGCTTTTAGGAAATTTCAACTTTAAGGATGCAAACATGAAATTAAATTCTATTCAGCGAAACCTGAAAAAACTAAATGATTCTGACCTTGAAAAAGCCGACGCTGCAATGAAGCTGCTATTTGGCAAGATTTGGGAAGAAGATGAAAAGGAGGACCATGGCGACTTGTAAACCAGACTTCAAGAAATCTTATATTGCTGCCCACGAAAAACTTGTAAACCTGCCACTAGGAACAACATTTCCTTTTAAAACTGCTAAAATCATTGAAGATTTTTCAGACTTGGAGCTTCATTCGTTTGACTGGGCAGAAAAACATGGCTTTCAACGAGTATATTTTAAAAGCGAATCGGCAGAACTGTATGAGAAAAATGGACGCTACACAGTCTTTTACGATGAAACAAAGCCGCCCGCACATTCAAAGTTTTCAATACTTCATGAGTTTTTTCATTATGAAAGCAATCATGATTTAAACGCAGGCGAAAAAAATACAGAACTTTATAATAAGCAAGAACTTGAGGCAAATTTCTTTGCCGCAGAAATATTTATGCCAGAGCCAGTAATAAAAGAGATTGAAAAGCGCGGCAAAAAGATGGATGCCAAAGAAATTCAAAAAGTCTTTGGGACATCTGCAAAGGCAGCAGAAATCCGTTTTAAGACGTTAAAAAGCTATCCAAATTTTTTACGTTCAAATGAAGAAAAAGAATTTGACGAATATCTTGTAAAATTTATTTTCAAAAAATTTAGTGAATTTGCTTGTAAATTTAAAATAATCAGGGCTTCCCATTTCTTTTTGGACAGCCCCTCTCTTATTTATAACTTCTATTGCTTCAATCTAAAAAAGATGTTGCAAAAGAACAAAATGCTTTTACTCGAGAAATAAAGGCAACTTCAATTCTGTGCGTCAAAAATTTTATTTTGGGTGCTTTTGCCGCTCCAATTCCATAGATAATCCAATATTCGTTATATTTAAAAGCAGTAACAACAGACCTAAGATTATTTTCTTTTACACGCACAAAAGAAATACAAGCCATGTCATTTAAGTTTTTTGACTTATAAAGCAGAAAATTTTCATAATCTGTTTTTATCGAAATTTCCGCAGTGTAAACTTCAAAAGGCGGCATTTCCATATCAACAGTAAAACTGTGAATTCCATCAACCTTCGAATCAGAAAGAATTTTGCAGTATGAATAAAGCGGAGCTGTCGTCTTGTGCCGTTCAGAATAATAAGGAATTTCTGTATAAGACTCAACATTTGAAAGAAGCTCAGAAAGTTTTTTTATAACTTCATCTCCATCATTTGCTTTCCTAATCTGAAGAACTTCAACAAAATAACGCGGATTCAACTCTTTCAATTCATCAAGGCAAGAATTTATTTCCGCATTTTCCACATCAAGGCAAATATTTTTGTACGAGCTGATATTCCGAATAAGAATTTCACCATTTAAAGCCGAATCGAGTTCCTGCTCCGAAAGTTTCAAATTAAACGGAAAAGCAAAAGAAGCAGAAACAAGAATAAAAAATCCAGAAAAAAAAGCAAAGGCAAATTTCATACTCTAAAAGACAATGTCAATCACTTCCTGAACATTTGACACTGGAATAAATTTTATTCCGCTTTTTACGTGCTCTGGAATTTCGTCAAGGTCTCGGACATTCGCCTTTGGAATTATAATCGTTTTTATTTTGTTGCGCTTTGCGGCGACAGTTTTTTCCCTAAGTCCGCCAATCGGAAGCACCTGACCAGTAAGGCTAAGTTCACCTGTCATTGCAAGATTCGTCTTTATTTTCTTTCCTTTAAAAAGCGAAGTAAAAGTTACCGCCATCGTAATTCCCGCGCTAGGCCCGTCCTTGGGAGTTGCGCCTTCTGGAATATGCAGATGAACTGTATTTTCCTCAAACCATTTGCTGTCCTTGATTTTATTTTCTATTGCAAACTGACGGCTCCAGTTCATGGCAATCTGTGCGCTTTCCTTCATAACATCGCCCATTTGTCCTGTAAGCTGAAGCCCGCCTTTAGAAGACTTTATCGCAATCGATTCCAAAAGCAAAGTGTCGCCGCCCATGCTTGTCCAGGCAAGACCAATTGCAGTCCCTGGCACAGAAGCTGTTTTTATCTGGCTTTCATCAAAAATAGCCTTGCCAAGATATTTTCTGACTTCTGGAATATCGATGCTGAAAATTTTCTTTGCAACAGCCTCGCCAATCTTTGCAGAATCAGTCGCTCCGTTTTTTTCAAGCTGGCTTACTTCCACGGCGGCAAGTTTTCTGTTTATCTTATCAATGCACTTTTCAAAATTGCGGACTCCGGCTTCCCTTGCATATTCCGTTGCAATTAAAGCAAAAGCCTGCTTTGAATATTTCACCTGATTTTTTTTGAATCCGTTTTTAACAAGATTTTTCGGAAGCAAATATTTCCGCGCAATTTCAATTTTTTCCTGATCTATGTAGCCGGAAAGTTCAATTATTTCAGCGCGGTCAAGCAATGGCCGAGGAATTGTGTCCAAAGTGTTCGCAGTAAGGATAAAGAAAACCTTGCTCAAATCGAACGGCAAATTCAAATAGTTGTCGCGGAAAGTTGAATTCTGCTCAGGATCAAGAACCTCAAGCAATGCGGCAGCAGGATCTCCCTGTGCGCTTGCATTCATCTTGTCAACTTCATCAATCATAAAAACAGGAGCTTTTGACTTTGTAATTTTCAAGCCTTCGATAATTTGTCCCGGCATAGAACCGATATAAGTCCGCCTGAAGCCTTTTATCTTGGACTCATCATGCTCACCGCCCACGCTGAATCTAAAAAATTTTTTGTTCATCGCATTTGCAATCGAACGTCCAACGCTGGTTTTTCCAACTCCCGGAGGTCCGACAAGAATAAGCACAGAACCCTTTCCGTCGTTTTTTAGCATCCGCACAGCAAGATATTCAATGATGCGTTTTTTTACATCTTCAAGACCGTAATGGTCATTTTCAAGAATTTTTGAAGCTTTTTCAATATTGTAGTTTTCAAGCGGCTCGTCATTCCACGGAAGAGAACAAACCGTTTCAAGATAATTTCGGCTCATGTTGTAATCAGGATCATGCGGATCAAGCAAATGAAATTTCTCAAGCTCGATGTCCAACGCTTCTTTCACTTCGCCTTTAAAATTAAATGATTCTATTTTTGACTTAAACTTCTGATAGTCGCTTGTCTTTGAATCCCCTGCAATTCCAAGTTCTTCCTGAATGCTTTTCATTTCCTCGCGCAAAAAATATTCACGCTGATTTTTTTCAACTTTTTCATTAAGCTCAGTCTGAATTTTTTTCTGAACACGGAAAATTTCCTGCTCTTTTTTTATAAAGACAAGAACCTGCTCCATTCTTTTGTGAACATTTGTCATTTCAAGAACTTTCTGCTGTTCTTCTTTGTCAATATTCAAAATAGAAACAATGAAGTCCGCGATTTTTCCGGGATGATCAATATTCACCATGTTAAGGCGCATTTCCTCGCTGAACATCGGATTGTTTTCGCTGATTTCCTTCATTTCACTTATAAGAGCGCGTGTAAGAGCCTTTACTTCAAAAGTATTATCCTCTTCGTCCTCAAGATATTCAACAGCCGCGGCAATAGGATTTGAACTGTTCAAGACCTTGCGGATTTTAAAACGCTGCAAGGTAGAAACAAAAACATTCACACCGCCATCAGGCAAATTTATTTTTTTTATAATGCGGGCAACAGTTCCAACTTTATGAAGATCAACAACAGTCGGATTTTCCTTGTCTTCTTTTAACATGACGATTCCAATAAAACCGTCGCCTGCCAAAGAATTTTCAATAACTTTTATATCCTCGGAATTATTTATCATAAGCGGCGTAAAAATTCCCGGAAAAATCGGACGGCCGCCAATAGGAAGAATATTAAGTTTTAAAGGAAGCTGAGTTTCAGCTGGAAGTCCTAAAATTTCTTTTTCGTTTGGTTGTTTTTTCATAGACTATAATATAATCAAAAATTTAGAAAAATACAAATGACAAAAAAGAACATCAGTCAGCTTCAATCGGCATGAATTCAAACTTATTGACATCGAAAAGTCCGCGCGGAGTAAGCTTTATTTCAGGAATCACAGGCAGGCTTAAAAATGAAAGCGTCATAAAAGGCTCAATTTCACGGCTGATTCCAAGCTCGTTCCAGGCAAGTTCCAAAAGACTTTTCAAAGTCTGGCTTACTTCCACAAAATTCCTGTCGGACATCAAGCCCGCAATCGGAAGAGACAAAGAACCAATGACAGTTCCGTCTTTTACAAGAATAATTCCGCCGCCCATTTTGTTAAGCTCATTTATCGCAACAAAAATGTCATTGTCGTTGTCGCCTGCAGAAATAATATTGTGGGAATCGTGGGCAATTGTAGTGGCAATCGCTCCGCCGTGGATTCCGTAGTTTTCTATAAGACCTTTTCCGATTTTTCCAGTTTTCTTGTGCCGCTCCATTACAATAAGTTTTTGAATCTGAGGATTTTCCTTGCAGTCAAAAATTCCGTTAGTCAAATTCACTCTCCGGATTTCGCACTTTGTTACAAGCTCATGATTTTTTAAACTTATGACTTTTGCATTTTCAGAAGTTAATTTTATTGATAAATCTTCTATTATAAGTGGCTTGATATGAACTGAATGAGTTACAGCCTTGTCTACCCTGTTTCGGATTTCAAAAACAGCCTTTCCATTTTCCGCAGCGAGTTTTCCGTCTATAAAAACTTTTTCAGCTTCAAAATCCTCAAGATTATTAAAGAGAACAATGTCCGCGGAATATCCTGGCGCAATCAGTCCGACATCATTCAAGCCGTAGCATTCCGCAGCGTTTATGGTCGCCATTGCAATCGCCGTAAAGCAGTCAAGTCCGTTTTTTACAGCAAGTTTAAGATTTGCGTTTATATGACCGGATTCAATTATATTCTGAGGATGCTTGTCGTCAGTGCACATCGCGCATCTTCTGGAATTTTCTTTTGTTACGGAAGGAAGAATTTCAGCCAGATTTTGGGCAGCAGAACCTTGACGCAAAAGAACATACATTCCGTTTTCAAGCCGTTCCAAAACTTCCTGTGGAGAACTGCATTCATGGTCAGTTTTTATTCCCGCCGCAGAATAAGCATTAAGAGCAAAACCGTTCAAGCCAGGCGCGTGTCCATCTATAATTTTCTGGGCATTTTTTGCCGCGCATATTTTTTCCAGAACTTCAGAATCGCAGGAAGAAACTCCGGGCGCATTCATCAATTCACCAAGTCCCAAAATTTCAGGCTCTTTAAAAAGCTCTTCAACTGATTCTGAATCAAGAATAGCTCCGGAATCTTCAAAGCTAGTAGCGGGAACACAGGACGGGATCATAAAATGAACTTTTAGCGGAACACGGCGCGCGGAATTAATCATAAAGTGAATTCCTTCATAACCGCTGACATTCGCAATTTCGTGAGGGTCGGCAATTACCGTTGTTGTGCCTTTTGGAACTACAAGCTGCGCAAAAGATTCCGGCGTGCACATTGAAGACTCTATATGAACATGGGCGTCAATAAGCCCTGCAACCGCAAAAAGCCCATGCGCATCAATTTCTGTTTTTCCGCGGTACGAGCCAACGCCGGCAATCAATCCCTGCTCCACAGCAATGTCCGCATTTTTTACAGTCCGCGTTATAGGATTTACAACACGGCAATTTTTTATCACAAGATCCGCCTCGCATTTTCCAGAAGCAGCGTTTATAAGGAGCGAAAGTTTTTTTGCATTCATGCTGAAATTGTAAAACCCGGCAAAAAAAATAGCAAGAAGTTTTCTCTAGCTGAAACAGCAATTCAAGGCATAAAAAAGGACTGCATTGCAAGCTCACTTTTCCTATTGAAAATCAGGATTTAATCTTCTTGGATCTAGTTTTTTAAACATAAATATACAGCCGTTTTCTTCCTGCTTACGAATTTTCTTATTTAGTAAATTCAAATCTTCTGTTCTCTCTAATTTCGTAAATCCCCAATTTTCATATATCTTTTTTACAATAGAATTTATTGCATACAAATACACAATATCAGTATTTCCTATGAGATTGGCAATATGATACAAAAGAGGCTCTAAAACTATTTAAAAGATTTGAATTTTTCTTTTCCTGAATAGACTCTAAGAGAAATTTATCAGTATTTAAAACTAATTCTTTCATTTTTTATAGGAAGAAAGAAACTTTGAAAACTCTCTCTCAAAATTTTCTTTTTCTAAAGAGGTCATAATAGGAGTTGTTACAGGTCTTGCTTTTTTTATAAAATCAAAAACTTTCTTTCCTGATTTTCCACGAAGAACAAGAATGTTTGAAAAACTTGGCTTAAACATAACATCCTCCTTAATTTAGTAAAATTACCTAACATAAGTATATTATAAACTTTTATTAAAATTGTCTAGTTTTTTTCTATAAAGGCATAAAAAAAAAAGGACTGCAATTTAGCAGTCCTTAAGTGCGGAGAACCTGACTTGAACAGGCACAGCTTGCGCCACCAGCACCTCAAGCTGGCGTGTCTACCAATTCCACCATCCCCGCATTGCCTTTTGCAAAGCGTGATAATACTATATCAAGCTGAATAAATTATGTCAATAGAAAAACTTCAATTTTTTAAGTTTGTAAGAAAATTTACAGTTGATTCTATCAGTCCAAAAAAGCTATAATATGCACATGAAAAAAATCAACTTTATAATGCCAATTGTGCTTTCTGTTGTTTCATCCCTTTTCGCCCAGGAAGCCTTAAAATCAACAGAAGAAGAATACTACGACTTTCTAAGCCTTACAGGACAGGCAGAACGCCCTACGCTCAACTACCGCACACTCAGCGACAGCGAATGGCAGGTTACGGACGAAAACCATCTTTGGAAAGACAACAATCTCGGAACAAAACGCACTTTATACGAATCTGACTCAACAGAAACAAACTGGTTTACAGCAGGAATCGACCGTAGCGTAAAACTCAAGCTCTACGGTCCGGAATGGTTCAATTCATACAACACAAAAGCCCCTTACGGACAAAACGACGGCGCGCTCTGGCAAGGAAAAGGCTACAACACAAGCCTTACAGCCGGCGCAAGACTGGAAGCATTCGGATTTGAGGCAACTTTTAAGCCGCAGGTGAGCTGGAGCCAGAACAGGGAATTTAAGTTAGTCGACAATAGCGCATATTATACAAATAAGTACGCATACACCTGGGGCTACGGAAACAACATTGGTGTTGATGCACCTCAAAGATTTGGAGACTCTTCATTCTGGACATTTGACTGGGGCGACACAGAACTCCGCTATTCATGGAAAAAACTTACGGCAGGATTTGGAACACAGGCAATTTGGCTAGGACCTGCATTTTTAAATCCAATGCTTGGAAGCAACAATGCAGGAACTTACCCGAAATTTGATATAGGACTAAGAAAAACAAAAGTCTATATGCCATACACAGACTGGTATCTTGGAGAAATAGAAGGAAGAGCCTGGCTTGGATATTTGACAGAATCAGATTATTTTGACAATGACAGCACAAACAACCACCGCCAGCTTACAGGTTTTTCAGTCGCATACTCACCGTCTATTTTGCCGGGATTTACTATTGGTGCTAATAAAATCTGCATTAACTACTGGAAAGACAGGTCTGCAAAGTATTTAAATCCGTTGTATTCAACGAATGATCAGAATACGCAGGAAGATCAAAAAGCAAGTTTTTTTGTATCTCAAGTCTTTCCGCAAGTCGGCTTTGAAGTTTATGGAGAGCTTGGAGTTGACGATTATAATGCAAGGGGATTCGCAAATCCATTTCACACAGCAATTTATACTGTTGGAGCAAAAAAAGAACTTTCATTCTTTAGAAGATTCAAAAAGCTTAACATAAGACCGGAAATAGTATTTGAATGGAACAACTTTGAAATGTCGCAGGACTTTCAGCTTCAATGGAACTACATGGGTTATTATTCCCACGGCTTCATAGCGCAGGGCTATACGCAGAATGGTCAAATTCTTGGAGCTGGCAGCGGATATTTTGGGAACAGCCAGTATATTGCGCTTCGCACTCACTTTTCAAAAGGAATCGTTACCCTCTTTTTACATTACAACAGGCCTGATACAAATTATCTCAACAATTTTGGTGTAAATACAAAATATGAGGATTGGCAAAAAGAAGGGAAGAAACAGCATGATCAGTGGGCGCAATACAAAGCCATGCGAACTTATGGAATCAATGCACAATATTTTGTAACTCAGTCATTTCTTATAGGTATTGAATTCAATACTTCATGGATTATAAATCCAGAATACAAAAAAGAAAAAGGAAGTGGTTACAGAAATAGTTATGGGGCTTTGAGAATAAAGTATAATTTTTAGGCTAAAAAAAGTAATTCCTATCTTGAAGAATCTTAATTGTTCTTTTTATTCCTTCTTCAATGCTGACTTTTGCAGACCAGCCTAAGGTATTTATTTTTTCTGTATTTAAAATCGCCCTTACAGATTTTGAATAACCGGCTTTTTCAGTTTCTTCTGGGATATCAAAAACAACTTCCACATTGCAATCTTGTGCGACAAGGCTCGCCAAGTCTTTTAATTGAATATTTGAGTTTTTATCCGCAATATTATAGGCCTCTGTGTTTTTACCTTTCAGCATTAGAAAAACAAGAGCAGTGGCAACATCAGTAGAATAAATATAAGAAAAATACTGTTTCCCGCTGCTTTTTAAGATTATGTTCTCGTTATTCAAACCGCAGCGCAAGAATTGACTCAAAGCTTTTGTATCATTTTTTTTTAAAGTCGCACCATACGAACGGGCAATTCGAGCGATAACCACATCACAATTTTTCTCTGCCTTATATGCCTGACAAAGGCTTTCAGAAATTCTCTTTGATTCATTGTAGCAGGAACGCATTGTGTTGCAGTCTAAATATCCAAAGTCTGATTCCTTAAATCCTTCAGAAAGTTCTTCTTTATCATCTCCGTAAACTTCAACTGAGGAAGCTAGTATAAACCGACACGGAAGATTTTTTGAAGCAATGTCTAAAAGTCCTTTTGTTCCATTAAAATTTGTAAGAATCGTTTCTATTGGATATTTTGAATAATCAGCAGGATGAGTATTTGAAGCAAGATGAAAAATAAAGTCAATTTTTTTATCTAAAGGAATTTTTTCTGTTAACTTTTCATTTGAAACATCGCATTTTATGTGCTGAATAAAAGTGCCTTCAAATTTTTCAGAGCGGCTTTCCGCAGTTCTGGACATTAAAAGCAAATTCAAATCCAACTTATAAGTATTAGAAAGAAAAACAAGCATATCAACAAGCACAGAACCGATTAAGCCGGTTGCGCCTGTAATCAAAATTGTTTTTTCTTTCAATTCAAAAAAATTACAATTTAAATTGAGAATACTTTTTATGTCTTGTTTGTACAATCCATTGTTTTTCAATGTTATTTCAGCCATTCGTCTTTTTCCAATTTCAAGTACGCCTTGAAAATCTCAAGATTGTCCTTTGTTGTAAGCTTGATGTTCCTGTCAGAGCCAGCCGCAAAATAAAGGGTCTCTCCAAGGTCAACCATCATCGTGTTTGTGTAACTTGAATTTCCTATTCCGATTTTTTCTTCAAACGCTTTTTTGTAAGCCCAAACCAGTTTTCCGTATTTGTAGGCTTGCGGAGTCGAGACTCGCCGCAAGGTATCACGAGGAATATATTTTTCTGTTGTTTCTTCAGTTTTTTTTACAAAAATCTGCTCGTTATAAGGCATTGAAGTGACAGCATTTCCGTATTCAGAGCATTTTGCTATTACGTCAGATAGAACAAAATCATCTAAAAGAGGACGGACACCGTCATGAATTACAATGATGTCATTGTCTGAAGCCTTAATACCTATAACACCGTTTTTTATAGACTCCTGTGCGGATGAACCTCCGTTAAAAATATCCTTTAGCTTTGTAATTCCAAACTGTTTTGCATAAGCCCAAAGAATATCATGCCAGCCTTCAAGACAAACAGTATAAATCTCATCAATATTAGGATGTTTTTGAAAAGCCTCGAGCGTATATATAATCACAGGCTTGTCGTATACGTTTATAAACTGCTTAGGAATGTCCTGTCCCATACGATTTCCTACTCCGCCGGCAATTATCAAAGCTATGTTCATATTTTATCTCCAATAAGCTCTAAAATCATGTTTTGGCACCTGATTTTCTTTAGGAGGAAGTTTCATGTAATCGCCATAAATGTTTGTAAGATAGGTTTTGTAACCACACATAACATTATATTTTTTCCCCTCGAATTCTAACTCAAAACAAGAATTAAACACAGATTTTGGCATTTCTTCTTTCTTTCCATATCCGAAAACCGAGCAAGCCATATAATCAGATGAAAAATATTTTTTTGTCGCAAATTTGTTTATTTTTTTTGCGAAAGTATTTGCAGGAAGAAATCTAAATAAATAAAAAAGAATAATTCTGAAAATTCGCTTTACAAAACCTTCATTTTTATTCCTTTTTTGATAAATTACTGTTGCAAAATTTCTTTTCTTAAAGATTTTTTTCCAATATTTTTTTCTTTCTATAAAGCTATTCGGCAAAAAGTCAACAGGAAAAACATCAACGTAAACTCCAAGATTATCAATAGGTCTGTCATAAGACTCAACAAGTTCAGTTTGTGTGTCAACAACTTTTGCAAAAGGCTGAAAATATTGCCTATCATTAAAACAAGTTAAAACTTTAAATTTTGAATAATTCGTATTACAGTTAAAAGAGGAACAAAATTTTTCATAATCAGCACGTGGCATAATTATATCAATATCATCATCCCATGGAATGTAGCCCTTGTGACGTACCGCTCCAATCAATGTTCCTCCGCACAAAGAATACCTTATATTATTTTTCATACAAAAAGTATGAATATAATCAAGTATAGATAATTGTATTGTTTTTAATTCATCAATATTAATTTGCTGCATTAAACTTAATTCCACAAAAGTACAGGTTTATGGAAATTTATTTAAATTCCTTTGCTTTTTTATGAAATGTTGAAATTGGCATATTACATAAAAAAGAGGCTTCTTTTAGAGTTATCTCTTTATTTTTCCATGCTTTTACAGCCTGCGAAAAATATACAGGAAGTTCCCTCTGAGGTCTTCCAAATCTTACTCCACGTTTTTTAGCGGCTTCAATTCCTTCTAATTGACGTTTTTTTATAAAAGTTCGCTCTGTTTCTGCAACATAACTTAAGAGTGAAAGAACCAAATCGCTTATCAATGTTCCAAGCAGGTCTTTTGAACGCCGGGTATCTAGCAAAGGCATATCAAGGACAACAATATCAGATTTTTTTGTTTGTGTTATAATTTTCCATTGCTCGATTATTTCTTTGTAGTTTCTTCCGAGCCTGTCAATCGAAGTGATAAACAAGACTGAATTTTCATCAAGCTCACTAATCAATTTTTTATAATTACTTCTATTAAAATCCTTGCCTGACTGTTTATCTAAAAATAAACAAGAATCTTTTATTCCGGCTTTTTTCAAGGAAATTCTCTGTCTGTCTTCATTTTGTTCTCTTGTGGAAACTCGCATATAACCAAAATATTTTGTTTTCATTTTTATATTATCTTTTTTGAATTTATTTCTTACAAAAACTTTTTTTTATGCTAAATTATGATAAAACTAGATATATAACTATGTCTTTGACTTTCTGGAAGGAAATATCTCAAGGGGACAGTTTTGGGCATTGGCAAAATTTAAATATCCGACAAACCAAATTTGCTTTTGTTCAGAAAACTCCCTGTCATGCATAAAATTTATTGAAAGCTATGAGGTGAAATAATGGAGTATAGGGAATCAAAAATAGAAAACTCTCTGTTTTATCTATGCAGTTTGATTGAGTGTATAAGCAGAATTTCAAAGAATGAGAAAAATATTGTAATAAAATCTCTTGGAACAGAAAACTTGAAGAAAATTTATGAACTGGCAGATGTTTACCATTGCGAAAACATAAAAGATGTGGCTATGGAATTTATAAAAAAACTAGGCATAAAAACAGGAAACTATGATACAGAAAAAGATGTCCATTTTGAAATTCCGTCTTTTTTTGATATTGGCAAAGTCTACAAACGGCTGATTCTAGTTCTTATGAAAAAAGAAAATCTTGACCTATTTGCTGCAATTGTCAGAATTTTCACTTCAAAAATATGTAAAAAAATCGAGGACTTCAATTCCAGTCTATACTACGACACTCCAGAGAACATTTACCTTTTTTATAAGTCTTTGTGACTAACATTAAGTTGTTAGACAATATCAGATAATTGTGCTATACTGATTTTCATAAACCTGTACTTTTGTGGAAATCTATGGAATCGCTAAATCTCGTTTTATGCTCTGATAATAATTTTATTCTTCCGACATTGACAGCAATTGACTCTATTTTAAGGCATAATGCAGAAAGTTTTTTTGCAGTTTTTATTGTTACAACAGGATTTTCTCAAAAAAATATAGAAACAATAGAAAATTTTTCAAAACAGAGAAAAAATCAGGCAAAAATAGAAATTATCACAGCAAACGATGATATTCTAAAAGACTGTCCAATAAAAAAGGGAGACCACGTTTCTGTAGCTGCATATTTACGAATTTTACTGCCATCACTTCTGCCAAAAAATATAAATAAAATTCTCTACCTTGACGGCGATATTATTTGTGTATCTTCTATTTTGGACTTTTACAATGCAGATATCTCAAGCAAATCTTGCTCAGCTGTAAGAGACGAGCGGAACAATGACGAAGAGATTTTCTATCGGCTGAAATATCCAAAAGACTGCGGTTATTTTAATTCAGGGGTAATCCTAATAAATCTTGATTACTGGCGGAAAAATGACATTCAAAACAGGACTTTGAATTATATTTTCAGCAACAGAGAAAAATGCTTATGGCACGATCAGGATGCGCTCAATGCGATTCTTGCAGGAACAGTTGACTTTGCAGACTTCAAGTGCAATCTTACGCAAGGCTTTCTTTTTGACAAAAAACAGCTAAAAATAGATTCAAAATATTATCCAAAGATTGACTGTGCAATTAAACATCCATGTTTGATTCATTATTGCGCAACATACAAACCCTGGCATATTGAATGTAACTCACCTTTTAAAAAACTATGGCGGCAAAGTTATAAAAAAACATTCGGAAAAAACTGCCATTTGCAATTCAAAAACAAAGGTACAGCAAAAGTAAAATGGTGCATAAAGTTGATTTTGAACACGCTAAATATAAAAAAATACGCAGATTTCAGAAAAAGCATAGTGGAATAGAAAAATGATGAATATATGCTTTGCAACTGATGACAATTATGTAAAGACAACAGCAATCGCGATAATGACAGCCCTGCTTACAAACAAAGACGAAGAAATTTCTTTTTATATTTTGTCGCAGTCATTAACAGAAACAAACAAAGAAATTTTAAAAAGTACAGTTTTGAAATATTCATCAAAAAACCAGATTTATTTTTGCATTTTAACAAGTTCAATAATTGATAAGTTTTCTTCAACAATAAAAAAGGAAAATCATGTTTCTCTTGCTACTTATATCAGGCTTTTTATTCCAATCCTCTTGCCAAATAATGTCCATAAAATTCTTTATCTTGACGGAGATATAATCTGTGCCGATTCTTTGCGCCCTCTTTACGAAACTGACTTAAAAGACTGTTCGCTTGTAGCCGCACATGATGAAAGAACCTGCGATTCTGAACCTTTTCAAAGATTAAAATATCCTATGGAAAACGGATATTTTGGAGCTGGAGTTCTTTTGATAAATGTTGATTACTGGAGAAAAAACAATATCCAGCAAAAAACTCTTGATTTTGTTTTTAAAAATAAAGAAATTTGCGTATGGCACGATCAGGATGCGCTGAATAAAATCCTTAATGGAACAGTAAAATTTTGCCATATAAAATACAATGTTTATGAACATCTCTATGAAAATGAAAACAATTATCCCGCTTTATTTAATAATGAAATAAAAGAAGCTGTTGAAAATCCAGTTATAATCCACTTTTGCTCCGGAAGAAAACCTTGGACTTTTGAGTCGCGCTGCCCATTTACTGCAATTTGGCTGAAACTATACAAGCAATTATTCGGAAAAAAATGCCGTTTAATTCACCGCTACAAAGGAAATACAAGATTTTTATGGAGTATTAAAAGAATTCTTCATAAACTTGGAATAAAGAAGTATGAAGAGTTTGACTATTCAAAAGGCTATTCTGGTTTGAGAAAGCAAATTGAGGAAAGATATTTCAAGGATAAAAAATGAATAAAAATCCAATTGTTACAATATTAATGCCGGCATACAACCACGAAAGGTATATCTCACAGGCAATAGAGTCCGTTCTTGCACAAAAAACAAATTATCCTTATGAACTTTTGATACATGACGATTGCTCAACTGACAGCACACTAACTATCGCACAAGATTATGCAACAAAATATCCTGACAAAATCAAGATTTTTACAGAAGAAGAGAATCAAGGATTGCTGAAAAGCTATAAACGACTTATAGAGCAGTCAAACGGAAAATATCTGGCAATTTTGGAAAGCGATGATTATTGGCTGGATGAAAACAAGCTTCAAATACAGATAGATTTTCTTGAAAGTAACTCCGACTATGGAATAGTTGCTGGAGACATTATAAGCATTGATGAAAATGGCAACATAATCGCCCCCCCCCTCCTGCATAAACACGCATATACGGAATACAAACCGATGGTACGAAAAACTTTTAGGAAACAATGGAATTTATGGTGCTTGCTCTGTTGTATTTAGAAAATCAGACTTTTTGTCATATTGTGATATAGACAGTTGGATTGAAAACAGTTTTGTAACATTTGACCATCCAACATGGCTTTCAATTTCATTTCATAAAAAATGCAAGTATTTTGCAAAAACTCTTGCTGCTTACAGAATTGTATCAACTTCAATTTCCAATAATGCAAATAAAGAAAAACAATTAGATTTTTCAGTAAAAATTGCAACTCTAGAAGAATTTATTGTATCGAAATATGGTTATGGAAATCTTTCGGCGTTAGATTATAATCAAAAAATCTGTTTAGATATAGCAGGCAGAGCCTTAAAAAGAAAACAGGAAAAAACATTCTATATTTTTGCAAAAAGACTAAGACCCATTTCTATAAAGCAAAAATTCATGCGATATTTTCCGCATTTATATTACTGGCAGTTTATTATAAGACACTAAAATACACAAAGTTCTCTCTTTATCTTTAGGAATAAATAACTAAAAAAATCATCGGTTTATTTTTCCCCTTTTCTATGCTATCATTGTTCCATGCAAAATATCAGAAAACTGCCGATTGGCATCCAGAGTTTTGAAGACTTACGAAAAAACAATTACATTTACATAGACAAGACGGAATTTATATACACTCTTGTGCATTCAGGAAAGGTTTACTTTCTTAGCCGGCCGCGCCGCTTTGGAAAAAGTCTTTTTCTTTCAACCTTAAAGGCATATTTTGAGGGCAAGAAGG
>OIZV01000586.1_pt1 | contig 16539 bp, 9 predicted proteins | sample 1588681 | NCBI WGS metagenome assembly OIZV01 (sample SAMN03283281) | human gut metagenome | biome: human-associated habitat; material: feces | host: Homo sapiens | place: Peru | collected 2012
GCTACCTCAAACACTTATCTCTCGTTTTTTTACTTGTTTCATTGCTCATATTATATCGAACATTTGTTCGTTTGTCAAGAGCTTTATAATTTTTTAAACATTTTATTTCTCAGTTAGCTAAAAAACTTCCTAATTGATTTTTTAGAATATCAATTAGGAAGTCTCCCGCCATTTACTTAGTATAATAAAACCATTTTTTGATTTTTGGCATTATATTGTAATCTATCATTTCCTTGAAACACATTACAAAAGTAAAGCAGTAATTATCAGCAGAAATCTCCAAAAATCTAATTAGTTATTTAAAGTTATATTGCTCAAGCAGAAATAACATCAGCTTATTCAAACCAACCAATAACAACGTCCATTATTTTTTTAAATATAACAACTATTATCGCTGAATCGTCGGCAACGTGGGTTTGTATAAGTCCACAACGGTCACAGTTTCTGCTCTCTGTCCCGTTTGCAAAAAGTTTTGCATCATGATTTGATTTCCATTCGCTGAAATTGTGACCTGTCGCTTTATGCTCAGAATCTGCTATCGTATTCCTTATATTGCAACCCGTTTTAGTGCAATTTGCGGTCATCGTGCCATCCTTTTCACATTTTGCATCACCGTTATAGACATACTCACCCCATATATGCTTATGTTCAATCGTATTCGTCTCATTACATCCCCTATTACGGCATCGTGCAGTTTCGGTTAAGCCGTTTTCATCAAGAACATATTCTTCAAAATCATGCTCGGTTTTCGGGTGATCGGCATCGGAAACGGTATTCTTTTTATCGCAGCCGAATGCGGTACAGCGTGCCGTCTTTGTTCCGCCCTTTATGCAGGTTGCGTCATTGTTATAAGCATAATCGCCCCAAACATGAGCCTTGTGCAAGGAAATCGGGAGCATAAAGCCCTTATTCTCGTTTCCTTTATCCTCAACAAAATCCCAGCAGCCAAACGTCAGATATTTATGCTCGCTCAACTTGAGTGCGTTCTCATCAACCGCAAACATATAGAAGGACGGAACCATCTGTGCATCCTCCGACGTTGCGACCGAGTCAACGAAGCTGTCATAATCCTTTTGAAGATTTCCGCCGTAGTCTGCCGTATTAGCGGACTCACCCTTGAAGTAACAGCCGCCAAACAGAGAGAAATCACCGTAAGACGAATAGCAGAAATCTCCGTATTTCTCTGAAGTAATCTTGCCGACGGTATAGCAGGAATTTATCACGCTGTTAGGAATATAATATGCCGTTGCACGTCGGTTTAAGGAAATTAAGCCGATAAAGCCGCCGACACTTCCGCCGTATATATCGCCCGTATTGAAACAGCTTATTATACTGCCGTCACAAAATTCGCCTGCAAATCCGCCGCACAAGTCATCCGCATAAACCGTGCCCGAGTTTCCGCTTTGGTACATCGAGCCGTCTTTTATACTGCCTGCAACTCCGCCTACGTTTGTTTTTCCGATAACCGTTCCCTTAAAGAAGCAGGAAACGATATCTCCGTCAAAGGCTCCCGCAAATCCGCCGACCTCGGAGCCACCTATAACAATCGCCTCGGAAACACAGTTATATATCTCGGTTTCGTAAGCCGGGCCGCAAATTGAACCGACATTCTGTCCGCCGACAAACAGCGAATTTTTAACGGTCAAATTCTTTATTGTGGCTTCGCTACACGTTTTGAAAAGACCTGCGGCACTGTCCGAAGCAATATAAACACCGCTTATCGTATGTCCTTGACCGTCGAATGTTCCGCTGAAAGCTTCTATAGGTTCTGTTTCAATAATGTTTGAATGATTCAAAATAGCTTTTTCGTTATAAAGAGGTTCATTTTCATCGTTAACCGAAAAAACGCCTCTGTTGATAACAATATCATCTTCCAATACAATAGTTGCTCCATTACAACTATTACCCAGTGCTTCAAACTTTAGAAATTCATCAGAAGATGAAATTGAATATTTTTTTCCAGATTTTAAAACACCTGAACTCTCAGAAAATGGAATAATCTTTTCCGATGCACTTACAGGCAGCGGGGTAATCCCTAGTAATAGCACTAATATTAAAAATACACAATTTAGCTTTTTCAAACTCATATTACTGTCCTCCATAGATATAGTTTATATTCACTGATTCAACCATTATAACCACCATCCATTTGAAACCATATAATTAACTATTTCCTCTATATTTTCATCGGTCACCTCCCTATTATACACATCCGAAATGTAGTTTTCAAGAAATTCTTCTTCTGTTGGAGCTAAACGATTTTCATTAACATTCCTTATTGGAGTTTTTAAAACCACGTTTGTATAATTACTTTCAGTTTCATTCGTTGCATCAGAAACAAGTAATATATAAGAAATATTATTATCTATTGCAAACTGATGAATATATGAATTTTCATAACAGTATATTGATACATTGTCGCAATTATTAAAAGCCCTATGATCGACCGATGTAGCCTCTCTTCCTATAGTAACGCTTGTTAAACTATCACAGTTATTAAAAACATTATCTGAAAGTTTTTTCACACCACTTAAATTAAGTGTATTAAGACTATTACAACCGGAAAAAGCGTATGAACCAATATCTTTAATAAATTCGGAGTTGTTTACTACCGTCAACATAGGGTTATAACAAATAGCAAAAAAGGTCAATTTCTGTATTGTTGTCGGCAGTGTAACGGTTGTAAGATTGTTACATCTATAAATTGCGTTAATTCCTAACACAGTTACTCCTTCGGGGATAATAATGCTTTGAATATTATTTATGTTATAAAAAGAACTTCTACCAATTTCGACTAAGCAAAGATTATCAGGAATAACAACATTTGTTTCTGATCCATTATATTTATTAAGGACTCCATCTCTAACATCATAATCCGTAACTACTGTTATGTTGTTTTTGATACAGTAATCTTCCGCAAATGAGCCTGAATTACAATATACAGTTACTCCAGACACACCATTAAAAACATTATCACCTATGGATTCTACATCGTTAGGTATTACAACAGCCGTTAGTGATGTGCAGTTTTCAAAACAGTTTTCACCAATATGAGTTATTCCCGAAGCTATAGAAACCGATTTTACGAATGTATTATTTTTAAACGCCTCATCCGCTATCCGGCTCAACCCAATACCATATGGGATCTGAACAGCTTCTTCGTTACCATCATATGATGTAAAAATATTGCCGTTTACATTATATCCGGATTTATAAACCAAGTTATTGTTACCATTTTTGTTGGAGTTATTTTGCACATATTCATTCAAATAAGAACTATTATGACCATAAATAACTAAATTATCATTACAATCAGCAAAAGCATTGCTTGCAATGTTGGTTACTGTGTCCGGGATATAAACGGATTTCAACAAATCACAATGCCAAAAAGCTCCACTTTTTATTTCTGTTACAGAATTGGGAATTTTGTATCCAACGCATCTTGTTTGAAAGAATGTGTTTGTTTCTATTGTTTCCAACCCATCCGGAATAGTTATCTCTTTTAACGATGTGCATTTGTTAAATGCATTTGCTCCTATATACTGCATATTATTCGGCATTATTATTTTATTAGCCCACGAGTTATAAAAACTATTCTGATCTATAACTTCTAAATATTTCGGTAAAATATAAGTTTGAGCTTCTCGATTATCTTTAAAAACACCACCCAAGTATGCTTCTGACGATCTGATTTCTTCAACTACATTAGGTATCTCTATAACCTTTTGGTTGTTTGAATCGATATAATCGTATCCGGTCGAACTTTGATAATCAATTAGAGTTTTATTGAAAACCTTATAATTGGGAATTACTGTATTACCAAATAACTTGTGTACTATATCTATAAAGGAAGCATTTGGTTCACAGTAAACAATTGTATTTGACGGCAATGAGTCATCTTCAATTGTATTCACGGAAATAGGTAAATATAAATGATTTAATTTTGTGCAGTCAAAGAACGCACTATCCATTATTTTTCTACATCTATCATTTATAATACAGCGTTCAAGATTTTCACAAAGATAAAAACATCCGGCCGACACAAAAAAACACATACTTGGAAGTTCTATTTCTTTTAACTGCTTGCAGCAAAAAAACGCACAATCACTAATCAGTATTATTGTTTGTGGAAGTGATAAATTTTCAATTCCTGTCCAAGAAAAAGAATATTCGCCAATAGAATATATAGACTCCATTGAAGATATATCTTTAAGTTTTTTACAATTATAAAAAGCATCATCCCTTATAAAAAGAACATTTTTACCACCTTTTAATGTTTCCAGATTCATATCCATAGAAAATGCTTTTTCATCAATATTTTTTACAGAATCAGGTATGTAGACCGACCTAATAAACTGTTTACAATAAAATGCTTTTTCACCTATTTCATATATTTTCAAGCATTCTGGTATGTGAATATCAGTGGCTGTTCCGGCATACTCAGTTAACATTATATTACTATATGAATTCAACACTAACTTATAATCCGGACAAATAGTTATTTCACTGTTACTAAATACCTTTTCTGTATCGCCATTTGTCAATGAATAACCATTTGTATAAATGATTAATTCATTGTTACAACCGGAAAAAGAATTACTTCTACATGTGTTATTCTTTGAAATAAATCCAATTGTTTTTAAGGAAGTTGTTCCCACAAAAACATTCGAACCTATTTCAATATCATTTCTAAATGATATTGATTTGATCTTAGAACAACTCGAAAAAGCATCATCTAAAATTGAATCTCCCAAATAATATACTTCCCCGGAAAGATTTGAACAACATCTATATGCACTTTTTCCAATGCTCCTAATTTTATCAAAAGGAAAAGTTTTAAGAGAATTACAATTTTCAAAACAAGATTCGCACACTTTAATGTCATTCTCAAGATTAATAAACTTTAAAGTATTGCAATTCTTAAAAAACTTAGATCCGATTGAAGAAATTGATTTATTCCCTATAATACTAATCAATCTTAATTCGTTACAATCTTCAAATACAGATGATTTATTTAAATCAAGGTTTTTATCACACTTAATTATAATATCTTTAATTTTAGTGCCTTTAAATGATTCTGTTCCAATTTGAGATAAATTTAATACTCCACCAATGTTTGAGAGATTAATGCATCCTTTAAAAGCAAAATCACCAATTTGAGTAATACTATCTGATATATTAATCTCTGTTAAATACGTGTTGTTTTCAAAAGCACCACTAGCTATATTATTAATACTTAAATACTTTGGCAAAACAACCTTGCTCTCGTTGCCGAAATATTGAATTAGCATGCTATCTCTGCCATTACAAGAATATTTAAAATTAGAATTTATATTAGCTCCGGTAAAATCAGCAATAGGGCTATCTTGAGAAACATATACTGTCATACCTTCACAATTGTTAAAAATACTATTGTCGGCATTTAAACATTTATTCATTATATACAGCTCAGAAATATTACAATTATTAAAGGCATTTGACTTTATATTTGAAATTGAATTAGACAAAATTAATGTACTAATGCTGCAATTATTCTTTAGTGAATTGGTTTCAATGCCTACTATATTGTCATTACCTGAAGAAGAAATTAAAACTAGGTCAGCAGAACCATAAATACTGTTTACAATTGAATTTTCAACAAATATATCGACTTGTTGATTAGCGGAAACAGTCTTTGTCGCAAAATATCCTATATCATCTCCGGTAGTTACAATGATACTGTTATCTGTCAGAATACTATCATTAAGTTCTATTTTTATTATTCGTTCTTGACCATAATCATTGTATGTAACACCATCTGACAATAAACTATATTCATAAGTTTGTGATGATATTAAACTACTTGGAGCAATTTTAACCTTCGTAGTATCTACAGTTGTTCTTATCGTTACATAGCTTCTTAATTTAGCCTTATCGTAATGATATTTTTCAAAACCTGCCGAAATAATTGTTGGCATTAATAAAGAAGCTGTAAATGAACCGGAAATACCATCACACTGATAATCAATAATACTTTCAAAATCATCGCTTTCCATATTATATTGATAACTATCATTATAAGCCAGCGTGTTAGAATATGGATTTACCTTTATTTTTTCATCATTACTGCTCAATTTTACATTACATGCAGAAGATGCATTGTAAGGAAATACTTCAATTTGAGGATTATAATATAAATTGGTTCTTTTAAAAATGCAATCGTACGCTAATATGTCTTCGGCAGATACTTTTTCTTTAAAAGGTTTATACATTAAAGTCGCTGAATTATTGCATTTTATAAAACTTTCAGATTTTAAAAAAGCTTCTATTTCCAATTCCTTTGATTTTAATGGGTTGTTTTGTATCGAAAATGCAGATAATTGGGGTAAAGCTAAAATACTATCCATACCATCAAAATTATCTATTAAATTATCATCCAAATAAACATAAACTGCCTTAATCAGATTTTTTATTGGGGAAAAATCTGATATATAATTATTTGAAAAACTGACAAGAATCAAATTAGTCAAATTTGATATCGGTGTAATATTTGTAATATAATTATTATCAAAAACTACTCGTACAATACTTGTTAAACATGACAAAGGTGTCAAATCAGTAACTTTATTGTTTATAATAGACAAATTCATAATGTTACTCAATCCGAGTAAAAAGTCTATATTTTCGACATCACCGTTTTTTATTTTGACAATCGACAAATCGTTTAATCCTGACAAACTACTTATTGTTTTTAATTTGTGGTTATCTTCTAAAGATAGGTTATATAATGTCGGACAAGTTTCCTTTGGTAGTTTTAATGAAAAAATGTCGGTGTTTTGTATCACTAAAATATCTAGCTTGTTGAAACTATTAGTATTTAGAATTGGATTTAAATTACTATCATCAAAACTGCTACCATGAAAATATAAACTTATTAAATTTGAAAATTCGGATAATTGGCTATAAAATGTCCGTATTTCGGAAAAATGATATATTGTAAGTGATGAAATCAATCGAATGTCTTCATTCGTAATAACCTCTTCATTTAGGATACTATATTTAAACTGTTTTTTTACATATTTGCAAAAGTCAGCGTAGCTTTCATCTGAATTATGTATGTATTCAACATCAATTTGAGAATCCGGAATCCTTGATAAAATTGTACTTACGTCAACTTGATTTGAAATCAACTTGTTAGAGGGAACATTTTTTGTTTCATTTAAACAGTCAAAATATTTAACCTTTTTTTCACTATCCTGTCTTAAAGCGTTTCTTACTTGACCCGGTGTTGCACCAGAGTTTTTTTCCAAATATAGCGCAGCTACACCTGCGATAATAGGAGATGCCATAGATGTTCCACTATTGAAAATATAGCTATAATCATCAAAATCTTCAGTCTTTTTTTCATTCTCAGTTCTAGCTTTTACTGAACAAATATTAACTCCCGGCGCAACTATGTCAAAATACTTGTTTTTCGAATCATAATTTGAGAACTCTGCAAGCGTCATAAATCCACTTGAAGGATAATTTGCTTTTAAAAGTGAAAGATTATCCGAAATAAGCTTATAATTATCATATTGTGACGCATATCGAGATCCCCCATATGCCATAACACCAATAACCGAAGAAAATGCTGCTGGATAAAATGCTTCTCTATCGTTGCCATTATTTCCGGCTGCCGCAATTAATGTCATTTTTCTTGCCGCTTTATTGCAAGCCAAGTTTAATGCATAATCATATTTTGCACCACCTAAAGACATATTTACAATATCTGCACCATGTTCTTCCGCTAACTCTAAAGCCTTTATTATTGAAGCAGTTTTAAAGTTGCCGTCGCTATAACTTGCCTGTAAATCCATAATTTTTGCATTTGAAGCGATACCTTTACAAGTAAAGTTTTCTTTTTGCTTCATAGCAATTATTCCTGCAACATGCGTTCCATGGCTATTGGTATATATAGTACTTTGAGACATAGTGATTTCGGTAATATTATTTATATTTGCAGTATTATATCCTACTACTCCATTGTCTGACCAAAAGCAATCTGATAAAGCCGGGTGGGCTAAATCAATTCCAGTATCTATTACCGCAACGACCACACCGGTGCCTGTATAATTTGTATCTCCCATGTTTAACGTATTAAACATTGCCTGCTGACTTTGAAATCCTTTAGGTTCGTTTTCATTAATTGTAATAAATTGATTAGTAACCTCACAAGTTTTATATATATAATTAGGCTGAGCGTATTCAATACAATCATAGGCTGATAGTTCCTGAACAACCTCCAAAGCGGTGTCATTCTCATTTATAGTCGCCAAATATAAGCCATCTTCCAATTCAGCGTTTGATAAATCGGCACTGCAAGTATTTATTGTCTCTGTTGAGTCTAAGTTGCATTCAATATTTAATTCAAGTTCATCAGAGATATCGCCAAGTGACTGCGTTTCAAAATCTGATTTATATTTTATAAGAATTTCATTTTCAACAAAATCTTCCCCTGGGATTAATTCATTCAAGCCTTTATCGAATTTATCCATAAATTCTTCGTTTTGTACATCATCAACACTGTAATCGCTTGTATTTTCATCAACCGCAAAACTCTTTGGTGCAATAATAAATACGGTCGTAAAGACTACCGTAAAAGCTATTATTATTGATACTATTTTATTTATCTTTCTCATTTTTTAACCGTTCCTTTCCGATTAGTTCTAAGATATAAATTTATATTTTATATCCCTAATTATAAAAACATTTAACCATGTTAATTTAACTAAACTTTTTATTTCACCCCCCCATTTTTTAGACACTGTCAACTAAATTTGTACAAAAGAAGCGACGGGACTTCTAATGCAGTCACATCAATATCACATTAATATATGCGACCGAGCGATTACTAAAAAGCCCACAAATCAACAACTATTACTAATGAACATATATAGTTAAAAGTTATGTAAATTAAAAAGTATTATGTTTTAAAAAACACTTTCTAAAATCATTCTATATTATAAAAAACAATCGTCAATATAAAAGGTAAAATTATTTAAAATAATGGCAAAATTATTAATTTTTTTGTAAAGATTTTGTTAATTCCTTTCCCATTATATTAGTATATATAATTGCAAACAGTGGCTTGCATTACCTCTAAAATGGTTTAATACTTTTTTGCCCCTGAACCGGACTTCTGATTCATAGCAATACCATTATATGCTCAGCAACCGATCCCTTGAGGCTATGTATTCTTGGCACACGTAAACGGGTCTGTGTTCTCTTTGAAACTTATTTTGTCTGCTGCGAAATCGTTCCTAGCCGATTCTCTTATATGTTTACTATTACTCTTTTATTTCATCCTTTCGGATCTTCATAATATCCTTTGCATCAGAATTTTCTTCATACAAACTTATATTTTAAAGTTTGTTGATATAAATTTACCTCCGTTCACTTTATGTAATGCACTGATACATTTCATTGTAAACAGAGGTTATTTCTTTATCTTTACTTCCCAACTTGCACTTAGCTCGCTGTTTTATTATTGCACTGCTCTTTCTCCTTCCTACAGAACATATGTTATTCTATATGTATAAATGTATCTATTCAAAAAACTTTGAAGGCATTCGTAATGAAATACTTGCTTTATATTACTCAAAATAATAATTATTACAAGAATATTAAATGCTTATTTTTTTTATGTCACAAAACACATTATAACATGCAAATTCAACCTTAATTTGTTTTGAAATTGTTCTGTATAATTCAAATTTTTTTGATAAATAAGGAGAATTTATGTTAGTTTGAGAATTAAGAATATGCATTAAGGCCTGTGGAGAACTTAGTTCTGCAAAACGTGTATAATTATCTTTTTTTAATGCATCCAATTGTTTTTCAAGAATAATTATTTTTTTTAGAGGCTGTGGCGATAAATTAACATGTGTATTTATAATATAACACTTTTTCTCCTTTCTATATAAAACCTTATAAGAATCTTTTTCTGATAAAATCTGATTTGCTAAATTATAAGAATATCCTTCCCCAGAATTGATTGGAAATAATAGAATATCATTTGGAACCACTTCGATTACAAAGGTATCATCACTTTTCTTTTCACAATTATTTTCTTCCATTATTAACCGTGAAATCGTACTTTTTCCATTTCCAGAGCGACCGAGAAATGCGACCGAATAGTTATTTACGCTTATACTGGCTCCATGAAATACAATTTTGTTTTTTACTGGTAAGACTAAGCTTAATGGATCCAAAACAAATATATGGAACATACTTCTGCCATCCAAATCATTTTTATCTATATACCAAGTGATAGTCCTATCTTCAAAATTCATAATGCCGAAACCAGAAGGTCGAATTATGTACATTATTTGATTTTCATCATAATAAAAATGCGCTAGTTCCAATTTATTTACCCTACACATTTTTAAATTATCTTTGTATATAGTTAGCATATCCTTAATTTCATCTTCAGATATATAACAAATTTCAATAAACAATATTGGCTGTTTACAAATATGTTCTTTATTTAAAAATGGAGCTATTTCAACATGCACTTTCTCTGGTGCTTTTAAAACGATATTTTCACCAACTATGTTATATAAAATAGAAAAATTATTTTTCACTTTAATCAGTCCTCATTATAATTCCTTCACTTAATAATATTTCAATTAGTTCTGAAATATCATTTACTATCTTATCAAAATCATTCTCATTAAATTTATGGCAAATAATTTTCGCAATTTCATCTTCTGATTTATCATTAGAAATATTGTCAATAATTAGTGCGGATATTTCATTGACCCCAAAAAATTTACCACTGTTTAAATCGACGATGATATTATTCTCATTTAAATATTCAATATCAATATCTTTTGCTATCTTATACATAAAAACTCCTTCAATCTCATGTTATATTATTTACTTGAAATTCAAACATTTTTTTCTTGGGCATCATAAAGTGATTTAAATGCTCCACCTTTTTTTAGTAATTTATTTGGATTGCCTTTTTCAACAATCTCTCCATTATTTATTACAATTACTTTATCTGCCGCCAAAGTCTTCTTTACATCATGAGTAATTACTAACACTGTTTTTCCTTTCGTTTTGCTCTCTGCTAATAACATATCAAAAATTTTATTTGAGGTTTCAGCATCCAATGCGGCTGTTGGTTCATCAAGAAGCATCACTGAAGCATTCCTATATAGTGCTCTTGCGATAGAAATTCTCTGACGTTCACCACCAGATAAATTTTCTCCAAAATTATAAATCATTGTCTTTTCTTTTTCTGGAAGTCCATTAACAAAATCTTTTAATTGAGCCATTTCGATAACTTCATTAATTCTATCAGAATCAGGAATGTCTGGGAATGAAATGTTATGTTCAATTGTATCGTTGAAAAGGAATACATCTTGTGACACTACAGAATACATTTTTCGTAATGATTCTGTATCAATTGAGTTTATATCCTTACCAAATGCTTTTAGACTTCCAGATGTAATTGAGAAAAACTTATTTAGAATATCTATAATAGATGATTTTCCACCACCTGACAAACCAACAATAGCTACGAACTCGCCTTGTTTAACATCAAAGTTATCAATATGTATTGTAAAATCATTTCTGCCATAGGAAAAATCGACGTTTTCTGCCTTAAAAATCTCATTCGAATCTTTTTGAGGTAAAATAGAACAAGCCAACTCCTCATCCATGTTCATTATATCATCAAATTCTTTAAGTATATTTTCAATTGAATTTACACTCAATTTTGATTTTACAATACCATTTAATGAAGAAATTAATTGAGGTAAATAGGCAGCCATTGCTATGAGAGCACCTATTGACATTTTATTACAAAAAACAAAAAAGGACCCTATTGCAAAGACTATACCTAATATAATCTGTGATACTGTTGTAGGAAGAACATCACCCGCCAGTCCCTCCATCTTACGGAAGTTCCATTCAGCTTTATTGAAATTGTAAATTCCCTTTTTAAAAGTTTTCTCAGCTTCACTCTGTGCATTATATGAACGTATAGTTTTCATACCATTAAATATTTGCACAATGTTTTTTTGAAAGTTTCGTTGTTCAATAAGTCCGGAATGTGACGCTTCCCTCATTTTCTTCTTTTGAAATTCAATAATGAGAAAGGAAACTGGCAAACAAATTAGAACAGCAATCGTTAAAAAAATATTATAGTGTAAAAGCATTGCAAAAACCGTAATAAATTGAATAATACTTGAAATAGTATTAATAATTGAACTCAAGTACATAGAAGGAATTGCCTCGGCGCTTCTTGTTAAAATGTTTGATAATGCTACAGAATCATACTTAATATACTGTGAAAAGTCACTGCGAAGTATTTTATTAAAAACAGTTTCTGTAATATCATATATACATTTTTTCCCAAACCAATAATTATATTTATTTTTAAGAAGCGATATACACGCACTTAAAATAGGAGTCACAACAACAATTATAACACATATAATTAATGCCCTAATATTTTTTTCTGGTATAAATTCATCAGCGACTTTTTGATAAATAATGGGAGGAATTAATGATAATGTAGTAACTATTAAAGAGAAGCCTAAAACAGAAATAAGTGAATAAACATGTTTTAAAATCGAACGTTTAATCATTTGTCTTGAAAAGCTTATATATATTTTTTTCATAGTAAATCCCCTTTATTCTATAGTCATTAATTATTCTGATAATCAAGCCATTGTTGAATATTGCATACTAATTGCAATGGTACAGCATTCTTCATTATTAATTTGTTGTTGCCTCTCAAACTTTTAATTTTTAACAAATCAACTATTCCTTCTCTAATTAATAATTTTTCATTGGTAAAGAACTTCACAACATCATCATAATTACTACATAAAGTCGTTTGTAAACAATAATCAATATTTCCTGGATAACAATGACCTACCACTTCCATCGGTAATTTATCAACCATTGAATATCTGAGTGCAATTTTACTTATTCTTACGCCACCATGATAACCAGAAATTGCCCATGAAGGTAAAAAATAAGCTATATCAAATAATTCTTTGCTTAGGAAAGGAGCTTCATACGATAAATTATATAAATCCATACCATTTATTTTATAACTATACATATCTAATAGAAAAGTATCAAAAAGTTTTGTATTACTAAAAGTAACCTTTATCTTTTTTATCGCTTCAGGTGTAAATATATCAAAACTATTAATATAATTGTAAAAAGGCCTAGGTATACAATATTTTAAAGCTAAACGATTACAAATATTTGTTCTAAAATTATAACTTTTTTGTGTTAGTTCCTGATGTTTACTAAAAGATCCTTCTGATTTATCCCCATCTAAAATTTCTGCCATATGACCTGTAAAAATTATTTTAGCATCATCTTGTATTGCCTGTTCAAACAAAATTTTACTCCAATTCGATACAGCATGTCCTATAGGAAAAGTGGTTTTGTTTTTTGGAATAATAAGGCTTTCGTGATATAAATCCGGCCGTATTTCGGAAACAGAAATTCCTAACATATTTCCTGTTTTTTTTGAAAATCTGAATTCACTTGCATCCTCTTTTGGGCAAGACAAGGTATAACATTTAAAATTTTTATTTAAATCATATAAACATCTTGCAATTGCTTCCGAATCAATTCCTCCGCTTAACAATAAAGCTATTTTATCGTAATCTTTGGAATAGTTTTCAACTGACCTGAGTAAAGCCGAATAAATCAACTCACTTATTTCTGGCAAAGTTTCTTTTCCGTTAAAGGGGTTACTTGGAGAAATCACTTTAGTAATAACCTTGCTTTTTTTTGCAACATAATCAACAATCAATGCACAATTAGGTTTCAAAATCAACAAATCATCAAAAAAATTTATTTTATATCCACAGCAAAAGGGTATCAGTAGATCCCTATTTATCTTGTCTGAAATAAACTTATGATAATTTGAAAACTTTAAACAGTTACCATTAAAACTCCAGAAAGCCGGATATTGCGAACATTGCCCACAATATGCAAAGAAATAATCCTCGCTTTCAATAGCAATTATATAATCACCATCAATTTCAGAAAATTTAGAAAAAGAGTGTTGCTCTGATAAATATTTAAAGGCTTTATTTATTTTGTCATTTAAATTAGCTGTTTCAATAATTCTTCCAGATAATAGAATATTTTTAAATCCATATTTAATCTTAACTTCTTCAAACAAATTATCGACACTATCATTATAGGGTAAAACTTTTCCAAAAAAATTTATGTAAGAATTATATTTTTTTAGCAAAAAGCCTTCATTAAGTTCATTAACAGTAAAACTTATATATTTAACATTTTGACTATTATCAATACATTTTTTTATTACAAATCCATTAGATTTTATCATACTATTTCCCTACCTAAAGTTCCTTTTAAATATTATTTTTGTAACATCCGAATTAGAATATCTCTTATCATTAACACACTGATTATTTACTTCAATCCATGCATGGAATTGATACTTATTACTAAGAAAAAGGTGTTGACCAACGATTAAATCAAAATTAAACCCTAGCTTTGCTAATGCTGTAGCATATGCCATCGACGACTCTAAGCATTTACCAGGTATTTTTTTATTTTTATATATCGAATATCGTATTCTTTCAATTATAATTCTCGCATTATAAACCTCTTGTCTTTTATCTGTAAAAGAAATAGGAACACTTTGCTTCGAAATTGATTGTATATAATTCAATCCGTCCTTAATTCTATTACTTTTAAAATACTTAATTGTTCTTCTGGCACAACGTATGGCACTTTTATATTCATCCTTTGAAAAAGACATATCTTGTGCTATAAAATCAGATCCATAAATAACTTTCATAATTTCATTTTTTGTATCTCTTTTCATTTTTTGAGCAAAGTCCTTTCTTTATATACGTATTATAATTATCACTATAATAATGAATTAAGAACATTTGATTAATAACTGCATCTTTTTCACTGACAAATAATACTTTTTTGCAAAAGCTATACAATAAATTTAATATTGCATAGCTTTTGCAATTTGTGGATAAAACGTTTTTGAACTTACCTGTATGCTAAATTAGGTATACCATCTGCCTGTCCAATCAGACCATCCGCTGTCATCTTTTGATGAACCCGTAAGTTCAGCAATACAACCAATTTCAAAAAACTCTGGCTTCGTATACATGTTCTTCACTCCTTTTCTATTTTATTATACATTGCAGTTATTCTAAAAGAATAACTGAATATATCCTCAGAAATTAAATCTAATTCCAGCATGTTCCTAATATAATATCTGGAACTTTTTGTTCCATCACGAAACAATATGTGTCTTTCCACTTAAACTCGGACTTTAAAGCTTCCTGGTTAAGGGTCATAATAACATCGTTTGGAATCATTTTTGGAAAAACTTCATTAAATATTTTTAAATACAAAGATATAAATGAAGATGTATTACTTTCACAAACAAATAGAATAAATTTATACCAATTGATTTCTTCAAGTAATATAATTTGAGCCACATCATATAATCTTTGTAAATTAACCCTAGAATTATTTGATAATATATATGAAGTATAGCTTAGATGTTTTATACAATGATACATTAGGTAAACTATATTCTCCTCTGGTTCAAATAATGAAAAATTTAAATAACCAAATTCCTTTTTTTTTGCATTCTCAATCATAGAATTTCTATCAAAATTCAAAATACAACTTTTACATCTACATATATTGCCATGAAGTTCTAATTCAATAGGGAAAGAGTCAACATTTTTTTTTAAAATTACATGATGTGTTCTTTTAAAATATTCTGATTTCATTAAAGAAATTGCCCAATTTTTGTTATCAACAAGTCCTCTTTTTTTCTCTAAATCATACCCTATGTTTTTCAAAAAGCGATATGTGCTGTATCCTAAATGGTCCTCTACAATTATATCAATATCATTATAAAAACGTACTATATTTTGGGGATAATATGCTTTTTCTATAAAAAATCCTTTCAATCCCACCACATGATCTGAATATTTAAAGATTTCAATAATTTCTTTTTCCATTGATTGGTGCATTATCTTTTGCAATCCTATTTTTCGTTTAATACCACCTGCCAATACTTTTATCTCTTTCAGAACATCATATTTATATAGTTCAGACAAGAACCAATTACTTTCGGCCTTCATATAATCAATAAATTCAGGTCTGCAAACTAAATTATTTAAGCAATAATATATTAATTTTTTTGAATTATCCATAACTAAACCATATTAATAATTTCAATATTTTAAACTATATTGCAATTATCAAATATTCTCCTTTAATCAATTTATAAAACCGTAGTTAATATATTTAATCATAAACATATTTAAATAACTTTTTTTAATCACCTAAGCACTATTGAAACCTTTACCAAATGATTAACACTATCTTTAATTCATTTTTACTGTTTGTTAAAATAAATGTCAATATATAATATAAATTTATAGAATATCATGGTAAAATTATTGAAGTCCACTTTTCATCTTACCGCAAACAAGCAGAAGACTTTCAAATATAAGACTAATGCAG
>OIZV01000598.1_pt1 | contig 16221 bp, 11 predicted proteins | sample 1588681 | NCBI WGS metagenome assembly OIZV01 (sample SAMN03283281) | human gut metagenome | biome: human-associated habitat; material: feces | host: Homo sapiens | place: Peru | collected 2012
AGTAATATCCTATTCCTGTATCAATTACAGGAGATTTAATCTGTCCCGTAATCTCTGTTACAGCAGTTTTAGCATCGCTATCAGCTGTACTGAAAAGCTCAAATCCGTCAAAGGTAAATCCAAAGCCTCTTGTATCTCCGGCTTCCTGTCTGTAAGACACCTCGTAAAGCTCTACAAGTGCAGCTTCAAAATCTCCGTTTTCATCGCAGGAAATAAAACTGCCGTCTTTAAGAAGAACCTTGTATATGAAGTTTCCTGATGCGGCAGGATCTTCTTTCTTTTCTATGACATAATGAACATCTTCTCCCGCTGTTCCCGAAAACGGAACTTCACTCCAGCCATCTTCGATAGTGTATTCCGAAATAAGCTTTCCGTCTTTATCGCAAGGCTTCCAGAGCATATCCGATTCATTGTCAGGGTTTATTACTCTGATAATATATTCCTCACCTTTAGCCGCTATAAGGAGGGCTCCTGCCTCTACTTTTCCGCTGTATGTATAACCCTCAGGAATCTGTACATTAAGCACCTTTTCATCGGGCTTTTCGGCATCAGGTATTGTAATTTCCTTCGCCTTTACAGGCGCTGCCGTATAATCTGTCACCTCATACCTCTGTTTGCAGCCAGTTGTGAAGTCTGTCAGATTGCCGTTCCAGTCTTCTTCGGTCTTACCGTCTGTGGCAAAGATATATGTATGGTATGCGTGATTGAGCCTGGAGCCTGTCTCTCCGCCATATGACTGCAATGTTGTTTCGATCCAGTTGCCGTCCTTGTCTTTGCCTAAATACTGCTTAGGCAGTGTAAGTCCTCTTCTTTCTGTTACAGGGTTTCCCTCATCATCAAGAATAGGGCTTCCTGCATTTTCTCTTTTCAGGGTTTCTCCGTCAGCTTCATATACAGGCTCTCCGTTTTCGTCATATACAATATCCCCAAGCTCATTTACAAGGGTCTTATCCTCTCCGATTATCGGAAGTCCGCCTGTCTTTGGAATTGTAGTCTTTATTACATTAAGCTCGGTAAGATTATCACCGCCTGCCTTGTATGTAAGCTTCACATCAATATCGTATCTGTATGTGTAATCATCATCTTCTGTTTCGTACACATACGAATATGTGGTATCTTTCTGCTCCGGTGATACATACATTGTTCTCTTGATGTTTTTCTCCGAGGCTGCTCTTTCAAGCATATACCAGAGTTTTGCACCGCTGCTGTGGCTGAAGCTTCCTGTCGAGTATATAGCAGCGCTGTGGTTTTTACCCATCAGATCTGTTATCACTTCCTCAATGGAATCTTCCTGAGTCTTTTTATCTGTCGGAATTGTTATAAGCTCATCGGTGGCTGCATCATAAATCACAGGGCCGTCATTTCCATCCTGCAGCAGCACATCTTCTTCTGCAAATATGCCAAATGTTGCGCCTGCAAGAAGCTTCCACGAATCATATACAGGAACCGATACCTCTTTTCCGTTTTTAAGTATCTTTTCCCAGCCTGTCAGAACTTCTCCCTTTTTTTCTATTTCTATCTTACCTTTGACCTGATTGTTAGGCATAGGCACCGTCTTGTAATAGATTATATAAGGGAATTTCTCGCCGTCATAATTTGAATCGGCAGCGGTTATATTTCCTTTGTAGTCTACCATCTGCCCGAAGTTACCATCTTCGTGCTGCTCCTGTTTTTCAACCACAAATGTGTAGTAATTGAATACATCACGTTTTTCTTTGAACTCAACGTGATTTCCTTTTTCATCATAAATCGGAACAAGAACAGAATCATCAAGAGCCGGGTCTCCCCAGTCCATTCCGTTCCCTGCTTTTCCGTCGTCATCTTTGCCATATTCGCCTCTGGTGCCGTAGTCCGCATTTGAGGCATTGCCGTCTTTATCGTATCTGCCTACAAAATATCCGTCAGGCACTGTAAATTCCTCAAGGCGATATGTGCCGAATTTAAGCTGATACGGTACGGTTATCTCTCCGTTTTCATCGGCCACAAATACATCATTGTATCCTGTTTTATCCGTAATTGACGCCGCATTAGGAATAAGTTTTCCATAATTCTTTGAGGTTTTAGGGTCAGCAAGAAGCTGATTTCCCATATACCTTATGCGGAATTTTGCTCCTGCCAGAGCAGAAACGGTCTTTCCTGTTTCGGCATCTGTTTTGACAACCTTTATTTTATTCTCTTTCTTCTTATCTCTTATATCATAATCATATCGGTTATCATAACGCTCATCTACAGAGTAAGCTCCACTGTGCTCATCAATTACCACAGTGAATTTCTCAAGTACAAAGGAAGTATCATCAGCTGCGATCTCCTCCATATAGTACTCACCGTATGGAACATCAAGTATGAGCAGGCTTCCGTTAGAGCCAATCTTCATATCTTCTGTAGCATTGTCTTTGCCGCTTGTATCTCTGGTAGCACGATATACAGCCGTACCATCGGCAAGGTCTGCCTCTCTGTTAAAGCGTATATACTTTGTATCTTCATACCCATCTTTTAAATATAGCTTCCAGAGCGACTTTGTGGATTTAGTCTTGCCGCCTGCTGTCGGCTTGTCATCAAATACGTTTTCGTCTTCTAATGACTTCGTTAAGGTTATTTTTCCTCTGTAGCAGTCATTGATGAATGTTCCGTATTCTAGTGTAAAGTGCAGAGGGTCCTCATCTGATACTTCTTCCAGAGTGCCTGTTACTGTCCCTTCTTCAAACTCAGGTGTTCCTGTAATCGTATATTCATTTTCCGACCAGTTTTCCGGGTCTGACGTACACCCCTGTGAGTTTTCAGTATGACAGTTATATTTCACCTTATATGTTCTCTGCCCGGTATCAGGCTCAATAAATCTGCCATCAGGCCTTATTTCCTTTACGGTATATGTTACTTCACCGTCCCAGTCTGTAACCGTAGGAGCAACAGTGCAGTGCTCTCCCTCATCGGTAACGTGTGTGTAAGATCCTGACTCTGTCATTGTAAGGTCATCTTCCAATTCCCACGGCTGGTCTGTGAATACTTCTTCACTTCCGTAATCGTCAAGTGTTATTCTGTCAATCTCCTTGCCGTCTTTGTAAAGCACATAGGTTGCGCCAAGTGAGGCATCGCCCATTCCTGTATGGACATCTCCGTCCCATCCCGGATTAAGGTCCTCTTTCTGTATCGGGATTTCAATCTCAGGGAAGTATTCCGGGTTCTCCCTCTCGTTGGTTGGTGGTGGAGGCGGCGGAGTGCTTACTGCCTTGAGCTTAAAATAAAAAGGAACAGGGTCTGTAGCGCCTGTAACTATTGTCTGTGCGTGGTCAAGGAATGCCCCGCTTCCCTGATTGCACTTCCAGAAGATGAGGGGGTTATCCTCTTTGTATTCCTTTGAGGTTGTCATAAGACGTCTCACGGCATATAGTTCTTTACTGTCAGGTTTATCACTTGCATTTTTTCCTGTCCACGTCACCTTATATGCAGGCTTACCTTTGTTTGATACAGCCTTTATTGAAATCTTGCTTTTGCCTTTGCCATTTGTAACATCAAGAATCCTGAAAGTGTTTTCAAGCTTTGATTTGCTCATAGGATACTTGCCGTCATCCTTAACTGTAGCTGACCATATATTTGTAGGATTTCCTGCTGAGTCTGTTTCCTGCACAAGCTCTATTGTTTGTGCATCTGCCCTCCTCTTTGCTCTAAACGGCTTTGCAATCTTTTCGTGATTCTTTACGCAGGAAGCCATATACATATATATATCCTCTGCTCCGTGTCCCTTCAAAGGCTGCTTATAGTGATATATGCTTACAGGTTTTCCTGACGAGTATGCAAGATACTTATGGACAGGATTACTGTCAGAGGCCTTATTGTAGTCCATATCAGATGTTCTGTATTTCTGCTGTATCTCCCATACAAGCATCTGCGTTGCTATATACCAGTCATCATTATTATACTTTCTGCTTTTTTTGTAGTATTTTGATTTTGTAAACAGCGTGTCTTTGGTATCATAGATATCCTTGCCGCTGCTCCAGCCATACAGCAGTGTCGCCTTTATGTTATCCTGCTGTGAATCTGAAAGACCTGTGTAAAAAGGAATCTGCCCCTTTCCCGTCATACCTGTCATAGTATTCTGGTCAGAGGAGTACACTCCGTGCTCTATACAGTATCCCCTGTAGGCCTTTCCTCCCTGCTTTATTACCATCGAATGTCTGGGAGTCTGGTTCTCATTATTTAGAACAATCTTCTGATGTGTCCCGTCATTTCTATACTGGTAGACCTGAATATAAAACTGCTGACTGTACTGATATGTCCTCCCATTGGCGTCTCTCAGTATGCCGCCGTCATCATATCTTGCCGACCTGTTTGAATTGAGCGCTGCAAAAGCGCTTGCAGGAAACAGTGTGACAATCATAATGCACACCATCAGCACTGCTCCTGCTCTTTTAAGTAAATTCATCGTTTCTCTCCTTTCTGTCTGTATTTCTTAAATGAATTTAAGTATAAAAAAAGACAGGTTTTCCCTGACTTATATATATTTAAAAAGAGAACGCTTTTGACGTCCTCTTTTTAATCAATTTATCTTATTAACTGGTTGCCATAAAATAAAGCTTTACCCAATTATCTCCGCTGTCTTCTATATATACACAAAAGATATCTCCTATAAGTTCCTCCTCTGTGTATCCCCATTTCTTTTCTTCCCTGATTTTCTTTTTCATCATTTCCTTTGCCACTCTGTCAATATCATCATAGCGGCATATTTCAACAGGCCACATTACTCCCCATCCAACATCACCGTCCCACGGGTTTATCAGTTTCCCGTCAGTGTCGAGACCCCAGTCCCCGTGGCGATCTGTAAATTCCCATTTAAGGTTTTTAATACAGTAGTTTTCAATAGCCTTTTTAAGCTCCGCATCTGTCCATAGCTTCCTGTAGGCCTTGTCTGACCACGGACCATATACCTTTTTGCCGTCTACAAGCCTGTATGCTCTCACTTTATAGTCCCATTTGCCGTGAAGCTGACACAGCACTCTCATTGAGTTTGTCTTTGTAAAGCAGTCATACTTCTTGTAGTTCTTGCCGTTTTTGTAGCAGAAGTGATACTTGCCTGTATCCTTGTACTTTGTTCTCCACTTGGTTTCGCTGCGGAGTTTTACAGCTACCTGATAGCCGGAAGCTCCGTCAACCTTGTTCCACTTCAGCTTGAAATATCCGTTGGCGAATGATTCACCTGTTGTCAGGTATTCTATCTCCGGCTTTATCTCTGTGATTTTTGTCTTGGCAAGCCTCGTCTTTGCACTCTTTATATCTGAATATGCTCCGTACTCTCTGCTGCTGTCAGAGACTTTGTATGCCCTTATTTTGTAGTAGTATGTCTTTTTAAATTTAAGGCCTTTGTCGGTATATGAATTTTTCTCTGTTTCACCAATCTTTTTATAGTTGCCGTCTTTTTTCGCAGCTCTGTAGATTGCGGCTCCAGAAACACCATCGGCTTTGTTCCAGCTCAGCTTAACCTTTGTTGCAGAGGCTGATACTGAAAGCGACAGCTTCACAGCTGAAATATCCACCGATGCGGCTGTATCACTGCCATCTGATACAACATCGTCTGCCACAGCCTGTCCCGGAAACATTGCTATACAGACTATAAGGCTTAATATTACGCTTAATATTTTCTGCATTTTGCACCTCCCCTTACTCCTGATTATACCAAAAATCAGGAGTAAAGAAAATGTGCAATATATATTAAAAAAGCCTACCGAAAGAAAAATATAGATTATCTTTTCGGAAGGCTACAAGGAGGGCTATATGTTTATATATTATCTACCTTACGTCTTTTTGACGTTGTCTTGCTTTAGCATAATACTTCAAGGCATCTACGATATACTCTTCGCGCTTTTGCATAGGCAAATCCTTTGGCAGATATTTTTTTACACGTTCGCTTTGAAGTGTTATTTTTTCTTTCTGGTTAGGCTTCTGCTCACGCATAATTGCGAGGATTACCTCACCCGTAAGCTTATCTTCTGCAAGCATACTCCTCATACGCCTGGTCTGGTCGTGAGAGGGAGTACAATCCTCTGACTGTATCGCTTCAAACAACATCTTTTGTAAATTCTCCGGTATATATGATATCTCCACTGCCGGTGTCATTTTCATTCTTCCATCATCAACGAGCTGCAATAGTTCAGGGATAAGATAGGTCAAGCGAATATATCTACGAATTTGATTTTTACTTTCACCATTTTGAATTCCTAATATTTCTGCACTTTCTAACTTCCGCCCAAGTTGGGTGGAAGTTAAATCTGTACGCTTACCTTGTCTTTTCATTGCTTCAAGTTTCATCTTATACGCAAAACCCTTTTCACTAGGCAAGAGATTTTCACGCTGCAAATTACTATCAACCATAATAATTACAGCTTCATCATCAGTCAGGTTTCTTATAATACACGGTAATGTATTCATTTCTGCAAGACTGCTTGCAAGTCTTCTTCTGTGTCCTGCAATCATCTCGTAAAAGCCTTCTTTGTTTTTATCAGGTCTTACAAGTGCCGGAACTAAGACTCCATTTTGTTTTATGCTTTCCACAAGATGTTCCATTTCGTTATCAACATTCACATGGAATGGGTGATTCGGAAAGTCACTTATTTTATCAATTTCAATGTCTATTATTTTTTCTCTGCTATTGTCTTCTCGTTGCTCTTGAGTACTGAACAACTCATCTAGTGACGGAAGCGGAATGTCGAGTTCTTTGTTTTTCGCCATTGTCCATAACCTCCTTTGTAAATCTGCTATAGGCCTCTGCTACAGAGCTTTTAGAATCATATTTAAAAATGCTTTCACCTTTTGCTGGTGACTCGGCAGTTGCTATGGCTATTGGTATCTTCGTATCAAATACTCTTATCTGACTGCCATAGGTACTTTTTATTGTGTTTTCAACTTCTCTTGCAATATTCGTTCTTCTATCGACGAGAGTTATGAGTATACCACCTATCTTTAATTCGGGATTTGTGTTTTTCCGCACTCTACCAATTGTCTTTAGCAGCTGAGTCATACCTTTTGCCGGCAAGAATTGTGCCTGTACAGGTATAATGACTTTGTCTGCTGCTGTCAGTGCATTAATTGTAATCATTCCAAGTGACGGCATACAATCTATAAGAACATAATCATAATTAACTTTCATTCTGTCTATGTAGTTCTTCATAATTCTTTCCCGATTCATAGCATTAACTAAGCTCACCTCCATAGCTGACAGCTCAAGATTTGACGGTATCAAATCTATTCCCTCTTTCTGATGTATAATACCCTTTTCTATGCCAAAGTCTTCTTCTGTAATTATATCCTGCATTAGGTTTGCAAGTGTAATATCAATATTGTCGCCATTAAAATATCCAAGATGTGATGTCAAATCTCCTTGTGGGTCTGCATCAATAAGGAGTACTTTTTTCCCTTCTTTCGCAAGCCCGACACCAAGATTTACAGCAGTCGTAGTTTTCCCCACACCACCCTTTTGGTTGCATATTGCAATCACTTCTGTTTCTTTCATTTCCTCACCTCCGGAAAACAAAAAGAAGCCTGTTTCGGCTTCCTTATAGTTTCATCTTATTTTTTGCTTGTCCAAAATATTTTTTCTATAATTCTGCAACACAGTTATAGGAACTCACTCACGACTTTATTAAAAATCCAGCCTTTGCAATAATAAAAACAACTTACAGCTATAGGTTTATATGGGACTATAGTACATAAATTATTTGTTGGCGGTTGTATCTTTAACCGGCTCGGTAGAGCCGGTACATTCTATAAATACATCTCCCTGAATTTTTTCACCATCTGCAAGAGTGATGCTTTCTATGCACTCTCCTGCCATTTCCACGTCTACAGCTCTGCTCACAAGCCTTATATCTATCCCCTTTTCTCTGAGAAGCCTCCTTACCTGAGGCTCCACCTTTATAACATTGTAGAGGCTGGCGTGACTGTGGCCCGGAAAATCTATATTGACATGCGTTGCGCAGCTGTCGGTTATGCCAAACAGCTCACTTGCTCCCAAAGCGATGTTTTCCTCTGCCGCCGTATATCTGCCGTTGTTTCTCATTATTCCGCCCACATTGCCAAGCCCCAACAGCATATCTGTTTTTTCAAGAAGAGTGACCTCTGCGCCCGCTTTTTTTGCACCAAGGGCTGCTGCAATTCCTGACCAGCCTCCACCTATTACTACTGCTCTATACATAAAAACCCCCTAAAAGTAATATTATTAAAATCTATTACTTCCGGAGGGTGTTTATTCTACTTATATGTAATATTCGCCGCTACACGCCTATGAGGCCTTTTCAAGCTGGGCCAGCTCCCGCAGCTTTTCTTTTTCCTGCGGCGTAGGATTTTTAGGAACAGAAACCTGCACCATTACATATTCGTCACCGTACTGTCCCTTGTTTTTCATTGATACTATGCCCTTGTTTTTTATCCGTATTTTACTGCCGGACTGAGTTCCCGGCGGTATACTGCATCTTACTTTGCCGTAAAGTGTAGGGAAAACCGCGCTGCCGCCTAAAACCGCAGTCGTATACGGGATTTCCTCCGTTGTGTAAACGTCCATTCCCTTTCTCTCATAGCCCGGCTTTTCGGCTATATGTATCTTTATATACATATCACCCGCAGGCATACCATCATCGCCCGGATGTCCGTTGCCCTTAAGTCTGATGCTCTGACCTTCGTTTATGCCTGCCGGAATTTTAACCTCAAATGGCTTCTTGGTGTTTCCTTCAAAGTACAGTTTTTTGGTTGCGCCGAAAGCCGCCTCATCAAAGGATACGGTAAGCTGCGTCTCTATATCTGCGCCCTTCGAAGCTCGCCTGTGCGAATGTCCGCCGAAAATGTCTTTAAAAATATCTTCAAAGTCACCGCCTGTAAAATGATATTCCCTGTAGTTCTCATTTTCGGGCTGCCTGTAATTCATGCTCTCATCAAATGCCGCATGACCGAATTTGTCGTACAGCTTTCTTTTTTCAGGGTCCTTGAGTATATCGTAGGCTTCTGAAAGCTCTTTGAACTTTTCCTCTGATTGCTTGTCGCCCGGATTTGCATCAGGGTGATATTTCTTTGCCAGTTTTCGATATGCAGATTTCAGTTCTTTTTCGGAAGCGGATTTATCAATCCCAAGGACTTCATAATAATCTCGTTTGTTCATTTATCAGCACCCCCTGTTTGAAAAAGGCGGAAGTATCTGCCTTACAGTTCCTCCCGCCTTAACTTTCATATATCTGATTACTCCTTATCCTTCTATTGCAATGTATTTGCTTTCCTCGATTTCAGGTTTAGCCTCTTTTTTCGGTACGAAAAGTTTCAGAATACCGTTTTCAAATTTTGCTTTGATATCTTCCTGATCAAGATTTTCGCCTACATAAAAGCTCCTGCTGCAGCTACCGCTGAACCTTTCTCTTCTGATGAATTTACCGTCTTTGTCCTTATCCTCTTTTTCGGTATTGGTTGATGCGCTGATTGTCAGTGTGCCGTCTTTGAGCTCTGCCTTGATGTCTTCTTTTTTGTAGCCCGGCAGGTCTACATCAAGCTCATAGCCTCCGTCTGTTTCCTTGACATCTGTACGCATTACCGCTGTCTCGTTTGCCGAATAGTTTGCAATTCTTCTCTCAGGTCTTGCAAAATCATTAAAAAATCCATCGAATAAGTTTTCCCCTAAAAAGTTTGTCATTAACATTGTATTTACCTCCATTACCCATTGTGGATATCCACTATATCAATTTATGTTTTCCTTTTCTATGGTTTCATTATATACCTTTTGTTAGCACTCGTCAATAGCGAGTGCTAACAAAATTTAAAAATTTTTTCTCCCCCCCATAAAAAGCGGGCAGACGGTAATGTTTTACCTCTGCCCTGATGCCAAATTATTCAACTGTTACTGATTTTGCCAGATTCTTTGGCTTATCTATATTGCAGCCTCTTAGTCTTGCAATGTGATATGCAAGTATCTGCAGCGGTACTATTTCAAGCACCGGTGAAACCTCGTCTATGCAGTCCGGTATGTAGATTGTCATATCCGACTGCTTTTCAATAGCGTCTGAATTATCCTTGGCAACACCGATTACCAGCGCGCCTCTGGCTTTGATTTCCTGTATGTTTGAAAGCATTTTTTCATACAGCTTCTCCTGCGCCGCAAGAGCTATAACCAGAGTGCCCGGCTCTATCAGCGCGATAGTGCCGTGCTTCAGTTCTCCCGCCGCCATGGCGAAAGAATTGATATATGAGATTTCCTTTAGCTTGAGTGAGCCCTCGTATGCTATGGAAGCATCCATGCCTCTGCCTATAAAGAATACATTGTTGTTTCTGTATATCTTCTCTGCAATCTGCGCTATATGCTCCTCCTGCTCAAGCACTCTTTCAAGCTTTTCAGGAAGCGCCTTGAGCTGATTCATAACTGTTTCAAAGTAAGCGTCATCTATTGTGCCCCTTACCTGACCCATATGAAGCGCCAGCAGATACATGCACATAAGCTGGGTTGTGTAGGCTTTGGTGGAGGCAACTGCAATTTCAGGTCCTGCCCATGTATAGAACACATCGTCAGACTCTCTTGCAACCGAGCTTCCGACTACATTTACAACGGACAGAACTCTGGCTCCCTTTCTCTTGGCCTCTCTGAGCGCCGCAAGAGTATCAAGAGTCTCTCCCGACTGGCTTATGGCTATAAAGAGGGTGTGCTCATCTATGAGCGGATCTCTGTATCTGAACTCTGATGCAACATCCACCTCAACGGAAATCCTTGCAAATTTCTCAATTACAGCCTTGCCTATAAGGCCTGCATGATAAGCTGTGCCGCAGGCAACTATGTACACCTTTGATATATCGTCAAGATCCTCTCTTGTAAGACTGATGCCGTCAAGCTTAATCCTGCCGTTTTCGTCAATTCTTCTGTTCAGGGTTTCGGAAACGCCCTTAGGCTGCTCGTAAATCTCCTTGAGCATAAAATGCTCAAAGCCTTCTTTTTCGGCAGCATCGGAATCCCATGTCACATGAAATACATCTCTTTTGACTTCATTTCTGTTTTCGTCATATATTTTAATTGAGTCCTTGTCAAGAACAACGGTTTCGCCGTTTTCGATAAGGTACACCTCTCTTACATATTTGAGAAGCGCCGGAATATCAGATGCAATAAAATTGCATCCCTTGCCTATTCCTGCAACCAGCGGAGCATCTTTTCTTACCGCAACTATTTTGTCAGGGTCCTTTGATGAAATTACACCTATGGCATAGGCTCCTCTCATCTTGCCTACAGCCTTGAATACGGCATCTACAAGGTCACCCTCATTGTATACGCCTATAAGGTGGGCGATAACCTCTGTATCTGTTTCTGATTTAAAAACAATACCGTATTCGGTTTCCAGCATCTCTCTGAGCTCTACGAAGTTCTCTATGATACCGTTGTGAACCACGGCAACCGTATTATCCATATTGCCGTGAGGATGGGCATTGATATCTGACGGCGCGCCGTGAGTTGCCCATCTGGTATGTCCTATACCTATGTTGCTTTCAAAGCTGCTGTCACCTATTATTTTTTCGAGGTTTTTGATTTCACCCACGTGTTTTCTTATTTCAATATGATTATTTATATTAAGAGCTATTCCCGCAGAGTCATATCCTCTGTATTCAAGCCTCTTGAGTCCGTCTATTATTACTTCTTTGGCATTGTCTGCGCCTACATATCCTACTATACCGCACATAAATCCGTATAATCCTCCCTATGCAAACTTTGATTCTATAAGCTGTGCAAGTTCCTTTGCATCCTGTGCAATCTGCTCTCTGTCCGTGCCCTCAAGCATAACTCTTACAAGAGGCTCTGTACCGGACGGTCTGATAAGGACTCTGCCCTCTCCTGCCATTTTGTCCTCAAGGCTTCTGATTGCATCAGAAATCTGTTTATCTTCCATATATATTGATTTGTTTTCGTTTCTGACTCCGGCGTTAACCAGCACCTGCGGATAAAGTGTAATCTCATCTGCAAGCTCCGATACTTTCCTGCCGGAATGCTTAACAGCATTTATAAACTGAACAGATGCGAGAGTTCCGTCACCTGTTGTGGCATAGTCAAGGAATATTATGTGTCCCGACTGCTCTCCGCCTATAACGCCGCCTGTTTCAAGCATACTTTCAAGCACGTATCTGTCGCCGACTTTGGTTGAAACAGTCCTGCAGCCCATAGCCTCAAGGTGCTTGTGAAATCCCAGATTGCTCATAACCGTACCTGTAACAAGATCGCCTCTTAGCATGCCCTTTGATTTAAGCATTGCAGCGCATATACAGATAACCTTGTCGCCGTCAACTATACGGCCTTTCTCATCGACCACAATGAGCCTGTCGGCATCTCCGTCATAGGCAAGCCCGATATCCGCACCCGCATCAATTACTGCCTGCTGCAGTTTTTCGGGGTGGGTTGAGCCGCACCCGCTGTTTATGTTAACGCCGTCCGGACGGTTCGCTATAACGGTAAGCTCTGCGCCAAGCTGTCTGTATACCTCAGGCGCAGTCATATATGAAGCGCCGTTGGCGCAGTCCATAACAACCTTTAAATCTTTAAAGTCACCGTCTGCCGTCTTTGCAACGTGTCTGACATAAAGCTCTCTTGCCTGCTCCTCTTTGCAGGAAACAGTACCTATCTGCTCTGCTGCCGCAAAAGCCTCTTCATTATCATTTAATATGAGGTTTTCGATTTCATCTTCAATGGCATCACTTAATTTAAAGCCCTGTCCGTTAAAGAATTTAATTCCGTTGTATTCAAACGGGTTGTGTGAGGCAGATATTACAGCCCCTGCATCAGCACCGTACTCTCCTACCAGAAATGCAATGGCAGGTGTAGGTATTACCCCGGCTTTGATTACATTTCCTCCCGCAGACATCACGCCTGCAGCAAGGGCATTTTCAAGCATATCTCCTGATATCCTTGTATCCCTGCCGATTACAATAAGGGGGCTTTTGTGCTGCTGTCTGCCCAGCACTTCTGCACCCGCCTTACCGAGTTTGTATGCCATCTGAGGCGTAAGCTGGCTGTTTGCCACACCTCTGACTCCGTCTGTTCCAAATAATCTGCCCATAAAAACTCCTTGTTTTATTCTATTTCGGAAATTCTGACTGTCACCGTATCAGGCGCTGAGGTTACGGTCCCTCTTCCCTTGTATTTAACTGTCAGCGGAACCTCGTGATCTCCTGCATCAAGTCCCTTTACATTTATACTTAAAGTAAAATCGTTTTCGGTGGCGCTGTCACTTCCGGTCACCGATATGCTTATATTTCCTGATATTATTCTGGCATCATAGCTGCTGTCATCAAGATTTCTGATATTTATGTTGCTGCTTTTGATTCTTACAGAAGATACAGCCTCACCCTCTATATAAATCTCCGCAGCAGGAGTTTTCTGCTTGGAAGAAAGCTCCACTCCGTCAGGAAGCACAAGATCAAGCTTAACCTCTGTAGTTGCCGTAAGCCCGCTTATATCTATATATTCAGTGCTGACAGAGGTTATGTCTCTGAGCGCAGCCTCGCTGCCTCTCAGCACTACCGTATCTTCGTTTTTGATGCCCTCATACCTGTATCCCGCAGGAGGATCTCCTGTAATGTTTACGGTAAGCGGTACTTTTTTGGTATGGTAAAGCGATGCTTTGATTTCGGCAGTATCCTGCGAAAGAGTGATATTGTCCACAGTATTGTCACTGCTGTCCACAGGCTCAAGCTTTGCAGTCATAGTCTGATCTGTGCTTTCGATTCTGGATATATCCACATCTGCCGCCACATATGAAACCTTAGCCACAAGTGACTCTGCACCGGATATGTTAACGGTCTTATCTCCTGTCAGATCTGCTTCAACCTCTCTGCCGCTGCCGGCTTCACCTGTATATTTAACCTTTACGGCTCTGCTCTCTGTAACAAGCTGCTCCACATTTATCTGAACCGTAACCGTACTGTCGGAAGCAAGGCTTGCATTTTTGTTTATTTTAATGTCAACAGCCACACTGTTGGTCCCTGCAATACACTGCGAAACATCCGCAGTTGCCGTAAAGCTGTTTATATCCATTGCCGCCAGAACCTTACGGCTTCCTTCAACCGCCGCATCGACAGTTATGGCTGTGTCGTTGGCTACAGCCAGTCCTCTTTCATTGAGAGCCTCTGTATTTACAAGCTGTACAGGAATCTCTCTGAAGGTTTCTTTTTGGATCGGGTTTACGGCATACACCACATAGCACCACAGACCTATGGATATTATGAAGGCAAGAATGACATTTGCGATTTTGTTGTTAAACATTCTTCTTACCTCCCAGCAGTTTGTTAATCCATGACGGCTTGGAATTCTCCTGAGGGATATACAGATCAAGAAGTGTTTTTTCTATTGTTTTGGTGTCAAGATACCTGGTTATAACGCCGTCCCTTGCCATAGAAATAACGCCTGTCTCCTCAGACACGATAATAGCTATGGCATCTGAATGCTCTGTAATGCCTATGCCTGCTCTGTGTCTTGTGCCAAGTTCCTTGTCGAGATTTTTGTTTTCGGTCAGCGGAAGCACGCAGCCTGCCGCATAGAGTCTGTCGCCTCTGACTATAACCGCGCCGTCGTGAAGAGGCGCGCCCTCATAGAATATATTGCCTATCAGCTGTTCTGAAATATCAGCATCTATTATTGTACCTGTTTCGACTCTGTCATTTAATGCTGTCTGGCGCTCAATAACTATAAGCGCTCCTGTTTTTTCTGAGGAAAGGTTCTGAAGCGCAGTTACAAATTCGTCTGTAATCTTGATGGCTTTTTCTTTGCCGATATTGAGCATGCTGCCTCTTACGAATTTGTTTCGTCCTACATACTCCAAAGCTCTCCGCAGTTCGGGCTGGAATACAACAACCAGCGCCAGTATTCCCATCGTGGTAATGCCCTTAAGTATCCAGTTGAGAGTGTTCATATTAAGAAAATCAGATACAAAAAACGCAGCAGCAAGCAGGAGAAGTCCCTTGACAAGCTGTTCCGCTCTGGTTTCCCTTATAAATTCAAGCACTTTATAGACTATAAAGGCTACTACCACTATGTCCAGAATATCCGCTATTCCTATATTTGAAAATACTGTCTGAAAAAAATTGCTCATAATTATCCCCTTAGGTTTATTATATATTATTTTACCTAAGAAATATCCCCTTTTCAATAGAAAACACATAAAAAACAAACACAGCAGGGAATATTTCACCCTGCCGTCATATACATCACATATTAAGAATTAGTAGGTTGTTTCCAGTAAGCCATAGCTGTTGTTTTTTCTTCTGTAGACAACATTTACGCTGTCTGTTTCCATATCAAGGAATACAAAGAAGTTATGTCCCAGAAGCTCCATCTGCATGATTGCTTCTTCGGCATTCATAGGCTCCAGCTGGAATTTTTTTGTCCTTACGATGTCGATTTCTTTTTCGGTTTCGTCCATTTCAGGAAGCTCTGCAAAGAACACGTCCTTGTTGTCCTTGTGCTTTCTCTGAAGCTTTGTCTTAAATCTTGACATCTGATTTGACAGCTTATCTACTATTCTGTCTATGGAGTCGTAGATATCATTGCCGGCTTCTTCTGCTCTGAATATAGTTCCCTTGTTTGATATGGTAGCTTCAATCTTATCTCTTGAGCCCTCTGAAGAAAGTTTAACGTTAGCATTAATCTCGTCTGAAAAGTACTTGCCCAGTTTGCCAAGTTTCTTTTCGATTGTTTCTTTAAGCGCATCGCTTGCATTAAAGTTCTTAGTAGTTATTATAATCTTCATTGCAACTACCTCCTCTAGCCTTTCTTTGATGTCTATATTATACCACACTGCAGTGAAAAAAGATACTGTATTTTTATTTTTTCTGACTATTCTCAAAACTTTTGAAGTTTCATACTGTGCCACCTACAGTTTCTCTATCTCATCTTTGGATAGTCCTGAGGTTTCAGATATAATGTCAATATCAATACCCTTGTCCTTTAAAGCCTTGGCAATCGCAAGTTTCTCTGCTGCTCTGCCTGAAGCCTCGCCCTCTGCAAGGCCTTCAGTTCTGCCTTGTTCAAGGCCTTTTTTCTCTGCCTCATCAAGCATATGTCCGAATGTCAATTGTCTTTCCCTCCATTCCGGCGTGTTGTATTTTCTCACACGCTTATCTATATCCTCAACCAGTTTGCTGTCTATCTTAGTAGGGTCATTTATGTATTTATAAAACGCCCTGAGCTTCTCCGGAACCTTATCCGGAGAACATTTTGTGTTCAATATC
>OIZV01000600.1_pt1 | contig 16206 bp, 14 predicted proteins | sample 1588681 | NCBI WGS metagenome assembly OIZV01 (sample SAMN03283281) | human gut metagenome | biome: human-associated habitat; material: feces | host: Homo sapiens | place: Peru | collected 2012
GTAATTCACAGGATAAGGATTTTCTTCAACAGTGATTTTTATAACATCAAGTCCGTTTTCAGTAATCAAATCAACATCAACAATCAATCCAAGCGCATCACGAACTTTATTGGGAATATCTTCCATAAGCTTCTTTGAATCAGCAACGCCATAAACAGAACCGTCATCACGCTTACCGATATAAAGCACTCCGCCCTGAGCATTTGCAAAACCGCAAATCCATTTGAGATATTCATCGCGCCATGATTCTTTGTATTCGATTAACTGGGATTCGGACATTATCAGAAAACTCCAAAAAAATTATCAATCTCTTCAGTAGTGATTCTTGCCTCTTTTACAAATAACCTGCTAAAATCTGCAAATGCTTCCAAATCATTTTGAGTACCAACTGCTTCCATAAAGCTTACTTCCAAAACATATAAGGCTGTAAATGCATAACTAACATTCTTCAAATTTGCTTTGGAATAATTTATTTTTGAAGAATCGCCATCAACAGCAGAAGTTCTATTATGTTTTACCTTATTATAATCAGACCACCAAGATGGAATTGAAGATTTATCTTTCAACCGAAAACGGTGACTTTTATCTTTAGCTACATAAGTTTCTGTTCTAAATTTTTTCCACGGGGCAATTTTATATGTATCAAGAAAACAACATTCTACTTCTTGTATTTTTTTTCGTTCAATAGAGCTATCTGTTTTTACTGCATCATTATATTCTTCCGTATAAGTGAATGAATCCTGAATTTCATACCACCATTTATAAATACTGTTGCTTTTGTCTTCTGGATTAAATGAATTATTTATTTGTGATGCCATCATTTTACCAATAACATCAATTTCGCTACAAACAGCCTGATATAATTTCAAAAACTCAACAGAATAAGTTGAAAAATTATCTTCCGTAAATTCTACATAGCGAGATACTAACTGGAACTCCTTTTCCAATTCAATATAATATTTCCAGTAGTTTCTGATAAAACTATTGAATAATTCTGTGTTTCTTATCATCAATCGACTCCGTTATCATCTTCTACATTAAATTCTTTCTTTAAGAGTTTAAAGAAAACCTGATTTCTGCTATATGCAAGTTCATAAATATCTTCAAATGAGTATAATTCTATCCGTATTGATTTTCTTGCAGTAGGATTATTCGCATTTATTGAAAACTTTTCATCTTTATAATAAGAATTACGCAAAAAAGGAATCTGTTCAAAATCCCCGCTTACATTGTTAGATGACAATTCTTTATTTATATCAGATTTTCGAGCTAAAATGATACCTATGTATTGCACACTGTTTGTATCAATATCCCAGTTTAAAACATTTTTTGGGTTCTGATAAAAATCTTGTGCATATCTTTTTACTTGGGCAATCATTCCTTCCTCTCTCTTGCCTGCATTATGAGCTTTTGTTGTTGATTTCAATTCTAAAATCAGAATTTGTTTTGTTTTCTCTGGATCGTCAGCCCAAATATAAATATCAGAAGCCTTTTGTCCTTGCTTCGTGCTTTGTGCTTTAAAATTACTAGAAAAAATTGTAAATTTATCATCCAAAATCCACAAATTATGAAGATGATTCACATTTTCAGTATCATCACCGAGAGTTGTTCCTCTTTTAAAGAATAACTCATGAACAGCACTCTCTAATTCAGGTTTATCATTTCCTTCTTCATCAAATGTTTGAATCAAAGTATGCAAGTGTTTTAAAACTCGCTCACGGTGTTTCACATAAATTTGCAAACTTGAATTCAAAAGTTTCGCACATTCTGGAGAATCTGTAAAATCATCTTTTGTTTTGTTATTAGTGTTTTCATCATCCTTTTGAGTCCAAAATTTTTTCTCAATTTTCGCTTTCTCTTCAATAGCAGTTTTTACTATTTCATCAGCCTTCACAATATTTTTCCCTTGAATAAGGCTAGCATCTTCAACAAACGCTTCAAGAGATGGGTATTGTTTTCTGAATTTTTTTAGATTTTGCTTCGTTTCTTCCCGATTTTTACTAATTACGGTTTTAAATTTCTCATCTAAGACTTCATCAATTTTAGAATTTATCAGAGAAACTTCAATCTCAGAAATATCAATTTGTTCCCCTTTTGTATCAACTTGCTCATCAAAAAATTCCGATGTCAAATAAAAAAGATAGCCATCATCATTGTCAATAGAATAGCTTAATTTTTTATTTGAAAGTTCTGCTCTTAAATTCCTTGCAAAACATACAATAGAATTTTCTCCATATATTTTTTCTTCCTTCTTTATCAGCCAAAGTTTAAATCCAGTTTTCTTTTCTTGATTTTCCTCAAAGAATGAAACATCAAATGAAATTACATCTGATTCAGATTCAATGTCGTTTTTATTTATACTTTCTGAATTTCTATTAAAATTTATATCTATTTCCAAATTCTCATTATTCACAATAAAGGGAAAAAATGTTTCAACGAACCATTGTTTTAGAGTAGAAACATCCGAATGTTTGTTGAAAAATGTCTTTGCGCGACTAAAAGATTGATGCCTATTTATTTCAAGCACAAGTTTGGTATATGAATCTTTTTCTTGGGTATCTTCATCCGCAAATAAGTCAACAGTAAAAAGCGCATTAGTATTATCAACAGGCGAAGGATAAGGAATTCTCCGTTTTTTAAAAATTCCGTTTTTATTTTTATAAACTGTTTCGTATTCAGCAAAATCACTAAAATAGACTATTGCTAAACGCCCTTGTCCCAGCGGATGAAATTTGAATTGCTCTTTTTCTTCATTTCTTTTGTCCAGCGCATTGAAATAATCGCTATTTTGTTCGGTAAAACCTTCTCCGTTATCTGTCAAAACGATAGAACATTTCTCATTTTCTTCGTCAAAATCAATATCAAGGCTTATTTTGGGAGTAAAATTCTTTTCTTTGTTCTGTCGAATCACGACTGCATGAATAGCATTTGAGATAACTTCACGCAACAGCAAAGAGAATTTTTCACGGCTATTTTTGTATTCTTTTTCCGCTCTATATTGTACATCTGATTTTTGTTCCATAATTCTACATCTCCCTAACTTTGCTTTCAATGAAGGAGGTTTCTTCTGGTGAAAGATTGCATTTTTTATACAACTGCTTATCTATTTCTGAAACCGACTTGCTCCAGTCAATATCATTTTCAACAGTAAAATTTTGTAATAGAACATTGAGCCAAGTTTTACGAGGATTATCTTGTGTTACTTTTAGGGTACCGAACATTGCACGATCAAATTTAGGCTTGATGCACTTCATGCAGTTTTCAGTTTCGTCTTTGTTTTTAGTATGACAATTATTGACCATTATAAATTTCTCCAAAAGGCATATTCATTACATCAATATCCCTATCTAGTTTTTCACACAATTCTAATTGTTTATCTAGTGCACGAATATAATGATTTATTTTCTGCATGGCAGAATCATCAGCATTCTTGGCATTTTCTAAGATTTTATCTTTGTAAAATAGCAAACGTTGCCTTACATTGTTATTACTTTCCTTTGCATAATCAGACATAATATCTTGACTATAAATCAATTGAAATGGAAATATTGCTGTTAAACCATCTTCTGTTCTGGTGAAGCGGTGAAACATCATTCTTACTACTTCATCAGTTTCTTTTTCTACATATTCACAAATCGTTGAATTAATTTCAACGAAAGGCGGTGCATTCTTCTCATTTTCTTCTTTCATAAATGACACTTTCGATTCATTTATATATGCTTCATTGTACGCTTGCCCAATAAACTGGCTACCCTCATGGTATATATTGCCTTTTGTTATATACCCACGACACAGTACACCTCTTTCTAAGAACTGCAAAACTATTTTCCAACAGAATTTTATCAAATTTATAATACCAGCAGGAGAAATTTCTGCTGAAACTATAACACAATCAGAAATTTGGGAAACAGCAAAATTTAAATCTTTCTGAATATGTTTGCTACAAGGAGCTATTTCTGCTCCTGATGTCTTATAAAACCGTTGGTCTTGCTCGTTTCGCAAAATTGATTGCAAATTTTCAAGTTCTTCTATACTTGGTTTTCCGGTTGCAGAAGAAGATGCTACCATATTTTTGAATCCGAGAATATCTATAAAGGCAACAAATTTTTCTGTGTATTTTTTCATCTTACTACTCCATTGATTTTACTTTGCTTTCGATGAAGGCGATTTCTTCTGCAGAAAGTCCGTATTTCTTGTACAACTGTTTATCTATTTCGGGAATAGATTTGCTCCAGTCGATGTCGCTGTTTGCAGTGAAATCTTGAAGAGGTACATTAAGCCAAGTTTCACGAGGATTATCTTGTGTTACTTTTAGGGTACCAAGCATTGCACGGACAAATTTTGTTTTTATATACTTCATGCAATTTTCGGCTTCATCTTGTGTATTGAATTTTCCAACACTTAAAAATGTTTGCGTAGAGCCGACTATCGGCTCGCCGACTATCGGGGTCGATAGTACTTCGCCTATCGCCCCCGATCCATTTGCTTTTGGAATGAAAATTTTATAAAACTCAAAATTTTCTGGGACAACCAAATATTCACGATTTATCCATCTGAATACACGCTGATTGTCTACTCGACCATAAACTTGTACATATTCATTTTTATCATTTGGTTTTTCTGTAACAAAAACTTCTGGCAATTTTTCCAAAACAGGAGATTTCAAATCAAATAAATGCCCCTTACTCAATCTTTCAGCGAGTTCAGGGTGTTCATCGTGCATTTTCTGTTTGAACTTATAGCTTTCAGCTGGATAAATAATACTTGCAAGACTTTTGAATTCTTCTTTATCCAGAACTTTCGCTAATGCAGTTCGAAGAGGTTCGTGCGCAACAAAAGTTCCAATCTTTTCAAAGGCCTTATTCTTATCCCAATATGTAACTGCAACACCGCCTTTTATATCTACAGTTGGAAAAACATCTCCACTGTTTGCCCAATATTGAACAACTTTATAATGTTCATCATTAAGCATTTTTTCGTTCCAGTCTTTCGGTGTTTTTCCGGCATTAAATAAGAATCTTGCAGGATGAATGAAGCTTACTTTTTCGCCAAGCTTGCAGGCAGCATCAATAAAAAGATGATAAATCGGATCTGAACCGTTTGCGTCTCCTGTTGCCATAATCTGATATGGTGGATTACCTACTATTGCATCAAATTTCATATCTTCATTTCCATCCTTTTTCCAGTAATTTGTTTGGCTCACTTTGCTTATAAAGTTTTCTGGTTTGTTTTTCAGCTGATTCACAAGGTCTTCAAAGTAGTGAGCATTTACTTTTGTTCCTGTGAATCCGGCTAAAGTTCTTTGAGCAATCTTTTTTGCCATAGGCGTTTTACAAATTAAGAAAATGTTTTCTGCAAGAACTTTCTTCCACAAATCAATTTCCATTTCTCGTGTAGGCTTAGGGCCTAGCTCAAGTTTTGCCCGAGTACGATATACGCTGTAAGCACAATATAAGGCATACAAACCGCTTTTAGAGTTTATTTCCAAAATATGTGTATTCTTTTTAAAAACTTCATCAGTAATTTCATTTTGTTTTATTAATTCTGGTTCAAGTATTTGCTCATTATAATCTTTATCATAGAAACACCATCCTCCAAGACTTTGAGCAAGGTGCATATTTACAACACGCCAAGGAGTAAGAACAGTTTCTTTATCTGGGTTTCGGAATGTAGCAAAAATTGAACTTATCCGCTCAATTCTATCTTCAATACTAAGTTTGTCCGCAGCGCGCGCCATTTCCCGGATTTTTACACCAGACTCACGGAACACATCTGAATCATAATATTTTTTGAACTGCCCAAAGATTTCTTTAGTTACACCTTTTGGCATGAACTCTTCCCATGAAAGGTCATCAACTAAATTGCAAAAGTTATCAAGAGTAATCGCTTCTTCTGTTCCATCAAGATTTTTCTGCAAATCTGCTCCGTACATCAAAAGCGGCATTCTGATAGAAATTCCTCGTAAAATGGAAATAGCTGTATCACGATTTTTCTTGATTTCTTTTTCTCGCGCTAATGCTTCCTGCTGCTCTGGAGTGAGTTCTTTAATAGGTTTTTCTCTAATTTCAGGCATCTGTAATAATTCATACTGCTCATCAGTTAAACCTTGAGCGTTAATGTTTATATCACCTGTACTTCCTTGAGCTTTTGTTGAACCAATTATTTCTTTAAGTTTAGAAAACTCTTCAAGAGCAAGTTTATCCATGTGAAGAAGTTCATCGTTATAAAGATAACTGTCTTCAAAACCATTTTTAACAACCCGCTCAATATAAGCCTTTTTAAGCTGACCAAGCATTTTTTCGGTATTGTAGGCCTTCATCTGACTGCCTTCAAAACCTATGATTGGACAGAAGTTTAAGAACTCGCCCAATATCTCACGGTCATTGTTTGTTGTTTTACCTGCCTTACTGCTGATTTTTGCAGTTTCAGCAATTACTTTAAGAGTACGGTCTGGAGCAAAGTCGAATACAAAACATTCTTCTTTCTGCTTTCCCCCAATTATAGCTGGTGTTTGTACTCTAAATATTGTCTGCATATAAGTGCTTGCAGCAGTATTAAAGCTACCAGACAGCATAAAACAAGCTGTCCATGGTTTCACGCTTACGCCGGTTGTGAGTCGTCCACAAGAAAGCGTAATTGAATATGAATCCTCAGGATTTGGACCGATTGCTTTTTCAACTTTCTTTAAAGCTTCTTTTTCTTCCTCTTCTTCGTCTCCGTCACCTGCTACATTTGCAATTGCAAATTGGCTAAAAACAGGATGCTCTTGCAAAAGTTTACTTAAAGCTTTTGCTTCTTTTATCCCTGGAATCATCCAAAGTGAATGACGAAAATTCTGTCTGTATTCTTCTGTTGAATATGGATAATTTGAATCAGTATCTTCTTTCGTTAATAAATCAAGAAACTGTTTTACATTTGTTTCGTGTATAAAGTCTCCTTCTTTATCAACTCTAAAGAACTCACGGAAATTAAAAGCAATATCAGCATCTGCATATTCAGGATAGAGTTTTCCCAAGTTATATGTATAAATACTGAGTTTAGGCAGTACAGAATATGGGTTCGGGTCTCCCTGATGGATTTTATCCCATTCGGCTTTTGCCCGCTGTTCCATCACATAATCCCAGGTGTAAATTTCATCTTCTTTAAAATCATCCATAAGATTAAATGGAGTTCCAGAGAGATGAAGAACTCTCGTGTTTTCTTTGCGACATTTTGAAAGTACAGCTTTACCAAGTTCTGTTTGAGTTCCTTCGTGAGCTTCATCAATGATGATTAAATCCCAATTAATATTGAAGATTTCTTCATTCTTAGCAAACTTACCACCAACAAGTTCAGAACCACGCATATCTTGTATTGAAGCAAAGTAAATGAAGTGGAAATCCTTCATGCCGTTATCGTCAGCCTTATGAATCATTTCATGGAAGTTTTCTTCTTCAGTCGGATCACCACCATTCTTTTTTGAAAAGTAGTAAAAATCATTTCGGTCATAAAAGATTTTCCCATAATCTTCAAACCAACCAGAATCAACTACAGGTCGATGTGTCAAAATGAGAGTGCGATTGTAATTCATGCGCTTAACAACTTCCAATGTAGAAAGTGTTTTTCCAAATCTCATTTTTGCATTCCAGAGCATCTGATGACTGCCACCAGATTTTTTGAATTGCTTTATTGTCTTTTCAATAGCTTCCGTTTGTTCTGGTCTGAAAATTACAGGACTTCTATCTTTAGTTATTTCGTTTGCATTGAGAGAGGTTCTTCCTTCTTTCGCAGCTGCAATTGCTTTCTTTACAGTTTCAAGATCTGTGTAAAACCATTCATTTGCATTATGTTCTGTATCAAAAATTTTTCTTTTAATACCAGAGCGTACAAGGATGTCATGAATATCATGATCTTGGAAAACTATAAGATTTTTTCCTTTCATATAAGCAGTAGCTTCGGTATATAGAAGTTCAAAAGTAACTCCGGCTGTTTGTGTCTGGTGGCGGATTCTATCTTTTGCAGCAGCATTTAATTCCTTACAGTTTGGCTCAAAAGCAAAATAAGCCATTCCTGCATTACAAGAAGCTTCACCAATTTTAAGAATTCCTTCATGGGCTGTATCGTTAATGCGATAAACATAAATCAATTTTTGCTCAAATGCCTGATTAAAAATCTGTGCCATTTACAAAGCCCCCTCATTTTCAACAAATCTATCAAAGTCGCTCTTGTATAATCTGTCCTGTACAATGCGGTATTTTTCAAACTCTGTTTCTGCATGAAGCTTTGCAATTTCTGCCGTTACTTTTCCTGCATCCTGCAAAAGTCCGTATTCAAACATCTCTATAAACTTATTCAATCGTTTTTCCCAATCTGCCATTGTAAGCGGAATATGACGGTTCGCCATGTTTTCGGCAAAATCAAGGTATGCGGAAACCATGCGGTTCAATTGTCCTAATTCTTTTTCTGTAAGATAGTTTTTTGCAACTGTTACATCGCTTTTCTTTATCTTTCCATTTGGGGCATCCTGCCATATCGTAAGCCCCATATGTTCTTTTCTTGCATCAGCTCGTTCTACAATCAATTCCGCAGCAGTGTGTCCGTGAACCGCATAATGCATTTTATTTTGGACAGTGGAATAGAATCTTTTTGTAGCCGCTGCATCTCTATCATAATCAATTGCTGTTGCATATATATCCGTAATTTTTTGATAAAATTTGCGCTCACTGGAGCGAATCTCTCGGATACGCTCCAGCTGTTCCTCAAAGTAATTTTTTGTAAGAATTGAACCATCATTTTTAAGGCGCTCATCATCCATTGCGAAGCCTTTGATTGTGTATTCTTTTGCAATATTGTTGACCCATTTGCGAAACTGCACAGCCCTTTCAGAATTTACTTTAAAGCCGACGGCAATTATCATTTGAAGGTTATAATGCTTTGTATCATAAGATTTACCGTCCGAGGCAGTTATTCGAAAATTTCGAATAACTGAATCTTCTTCCAATTCAGAATCCTCAAAAATCTTTTTTATATGATAATTAATTGTATTTGTTTCAACTTCATATAAAACGGCAAGCATTTTTTGAGTAATCCAGATATTTTCATCTTCGTATCGGACTTCTACACTTTCGTTACTGCCGCCAGTCGCCGCAACAAAAGTCAAATATTCTGCGGCTGAACTACGGATTGTAACTTCTTTTATTGTTTTTCTTGCCATTATTTCCCGCCTCCAAATACCATATCCACAAAGCGAATATTTCTATGAGTTTCCCAGTCTTTAATAATGCAGTAAATGCCATTGTGTTTTCGATTGTCACCTTTTATACATCCAACACAAGGCTTTGCAATTATTCTTCGTTCAAACAAATCTTCATCTATAATTTCTTTTGTACAACAAGAATTCGGAATCACAAATTTAAGCCCGTCCATCTGCCAGATATTCCATGCAATTACTTTTGCAAAACCAACCAAATCTTGAGTTTCGAGTTTTTCATTAAATTTTGCCTTATAGTGTTCAGCAATAGTAAATAAAAGATTTTCCCTTGCAATAAGAACATTATCACCTTGCCAGTCAAAGCCGTAAACATTTTGAACGGAACGATAAGCCCATTTCAGCCAATCCTCATGCGTATCTGTGTTTTCGCTAACAATTCTAAGTTTTCTGTCTAATATACCAATTCTATTCGAAACTTCTATATATTCACCAGTTACTGCATCATAGCGGCTTGTTATATATGGAGCCTCACCACAAGTCATTTCAAGTCTTTTAGAAAGAACATAATCTTGCCAGCTTTTTTTTTCAGAATCAGAGAATATAATTTTTTCTTTCGTTACTTCCCAAGAATTTTCTTTTTCTAAATTAAAAACATCTTTTCGCCCAAACCATTCTTCATCAACCTTATTGTTTTGCATATTGCAAATCCAACTTGGTGTAAAAACTTCAGCTTTCTGGCGAACTCTTTGCTGTTGCTCTGTTTTTGATTTTTCAATTCGAGGCTTTATAATTCCGCCATGACGTGAGGTAATTAATTCTATTTTGATTTCTTTCTCAGCAGAATAAGAAAAACCATATTTGGAATAATTATCAGTTGCCCATATTATGTTATTGCCTGTTGTTTTATCTTTTAAGAGAATTGCCAATAATTCCGGATCTATTTTGAGAAGGTCATTTTCTTTTATATCAATACTTTTTTCAGGCAACATTTTTTAGCTATTTCCTTCTACTTTATTAATTACACATATATCGCCCACATCACAATTTAGGGCTTTACAAATACGTTGAATACTATCCATGGAAATAAACTCTCCCTTAGTCAGTTTGGCAAGGATATTCGTTGAAATTCCTGCCATTTCAATAAGGTCTGTTTTATTCTTGTGTCCCATTTCTTTATAACGAGCCCAAAGCTTTGTATAGTCTACTTGCATATTATAGAAGATTATACCACAACTTTGTGTTTTAAGTGTGTAAAATATCACGATTTCGCAAAATATTTTTATTCCCGTTATTTGTAGAAGTTTATCACACAGCAGTGTCATAGAATGATTTTTCTGGTTGGGCTGCTTTGGGGTTAGCAGCAATTGCACTAGGTGTAGGAATTGCACTGGCTGCAACTTCTGGAAATAAAGATGGATTCTATCCCCTTAATACTGATGAAAAAAAATTTTATGCTGCTCCACAGTACATGGAAGAGCTTACAGTAATGGACTTGGCAAAGGATATTTCCGATGCTTGTACATTAAACGTAACTGACGTTGAAGCTGTTCTTACATCTTTGGTAAGAAAATTGCCTCAGTATCTTAATAATGGTTTCAAAATTCAGTTAGGTAACTTTGGTCGCGTAAAACTTTCATTTTCATCCAAAGGCTTCGAAACATGAAATAAAGAATAAACATAGTAGAATCAAAGAAAAGATTTTTATAGTTTTTCTCATTTGCTTGTCCTCCGGATTATTTTAATCCAGGCTCATCAATTATTTCAACCAAAAAACTCAATGACCTGAATCCATCATTACAAAACAAAACGAAGTTTTATAGCCACCTTGCTCTATATGTCCTAACGGAGTGAAGAATTATAAAGTTTTTTAAAGCATATAATAACTAAAATATTAAAAATATAAGATTTTTATTGATTGAAAAAAAAAGAAAAGCGTTTAAAATAAAAATACGGCAGCTTCCTACTTTCCCGCGTTAGCAGTATCATCGGCGTAGAAGAGCTTGACTTCCGTGTTCGGTATGGGAACGGGTATTACCTCTTCACTTTGGCTACCGTGGTTAAGAAGATATACTTTCCAAAAAAAAATGTCAATATGAATTTGCAAAAATATCAATTTTTTTTAGAAAAATATTGAATTTTTCAGTATGAAAACAGCTAGATTGCATGTCGTTAAAGCGGTCTAAAATCCGAGGCTGGATGCTTACATACAGGGCAAATAAAATCGTCAGGCAAAGTTTCACCTTCATAAATATATCCGCAGACAGTACAAATAAAGCCCTTTCTCTTTTCCGTGGAAGCTGGCTTTGGCTTTATATTATTCTGATAAAATGAATATGTTGCTGAAGGAACTTGCGACAAAACTTCGCCGTCTGTAACATCGGCAATAAAAAGAGTGTGCGTTCCCAAATCAAGTGTGGAAACAACTTTCGCGCTCAAAAATGCGTTTGTTTCATCCGCAATATAAACAAGGCCGTTTGCAGATCTTTTAAAAGAAATTGATTCAAGTTTATCTGTATTTCTACCGCTTTGGAAGCCCCAATGCCTGTAAGTTTCAAATTTAGAATTTTCTGCCAGAACGGAAACATTGAATTCTTTTGTTTTCAGAATCATATCGTGCGTATAATTCGCTTTGTTTACCGTCAAAGAAATTCTGTTAGGTTGGGAAGTAACCTGCCCTACAGTATTCACAATGCAGCCGTTGTCTTTTTCGCCGTCTTTTGCAGTCAAAATAAAAAGACCGTAAGACAAATTGAACATAGCCTTGTTATCCATAAAAAACCTCCGTTAAGAAACTGAATTACTTTAAATATAACAAAAGCTATAAAATATGCAAAGCTATTTTAATTTTTTTTCGATTTCATGAATTTTTTCAAGAATAACTGGCTTATTTTTTTTGCTATAGGATTCCGCAAGTTTTCCAAGCGCAAAAAACTCATCTTTTAAGGCAAGAAGTTTTTCCATGGGTAAATTTTCTGAAATATATTCAACAAGCACGCTGCCAGTTCTTTCATTGCGCTCAACTTTTTTTACGGCAGAATGGCTTCCGACAGCAGAATACAATGCGGAAAATATATCATCATCTTTAAAAACATCATTGCGTAAACGGATTCTTCCTGGGAAAAAACTTGAAACAATCATTTTTTAGTCCAAGGAACTCATTGCATTCACGCTGATTGCAACTGTGGAGCTGTTATGAAGCAAGGCAGCCATTTGCGGTGTTATGGAACCAGCAAGTCCGCCGGCAATGAGCGCAGAATTTATTCCGATTATAGCTCGGTTGTTTCCGTGAATTCTTGAAATCAAGTTTCGGCTTATTTTCCGCAAAACTGGAAGAGAATCCAAGCCGTCGTCAGGAAGAAGAATATCCGCAGTCTCGCTTGCAATTGAGCTTGCCTTTCCCATTGCAATTCCAACATTTGCCGCAGAAAGAGCCGGAGAATCATTGATTCCGTCTCCAACCATAACAACTTTGTGCCCTTCTTTCTTAAGCTTTTCAATCCAGGATACTTTTGTGTCTGGAAGAGCTTCAGCAACAAAATCTGTTACGCCAGTTTTTTCCGCAACTTCTTTTGCAGTATGCTTATTGTCGCCTGTAATCATAATCACATTCTTAAAGCCAGAGTCTTTCAATTTTTTTATTACAGCGCAAGATTCTTTTCTGATTGGATCTTCAATTACGATTATAGCGGCAAGTTCTCCGTCAATTGCAAAATAAAGCTGGGAACAGCCAGTTATTGTATTTATGCAGTCATCGGCTTCTTTTGTAAGCGGAATTTTTTCGTCATCAAAGATAAAATGCGCGCTTCCTATGCGGAGCTTTTTTCCGTCAAGGCTGGAAGCAATTCCATGCGCAAGAATATATTCGACCTTTGTATGCTCTTCCTTGTGGTTCAATCCCCTGGACGCAGCTTCATTTACAACAGCACGCGCCAAAGAATGCGGGAAATGCTCTTCAAGGCAAGCAGCAAGTTTTAAAACTTCATTTTCCTTTCTGCTGCCAAAAACAACAATCTTTTTTACAACAGGGTTTGATTCTGTCAATGTTCCTGTCTTGTCAAAAACAATTGTGTCAGATTCCGCAAATTCCTCAAGAAATTTTCCGCCTTTCGCAAGAATTCCGTTCCGGGCACAATCTCTCATTGCAGAAAGAACTGAAATCGGAGCAGAAAGCTTCATGGCGCAGGAATAATCCACAAGCAATGTTGAAGCCGCCTTTGTAAAGTTACGTGTAAAGAAATACGCAAGACCCGCAATTAAAAAATTGTATTTTACAAGATTGTCAGCAACACGTTCCGCTTTTTCCTGACTTGCAGCCTTAAGTGAATTTGATCGGTCAATCATATTTGCAATTTTGCTTACTTTGGTTTCGCCTCCGCAAGCCTTCACTTTTATCTTTATTTCGCCTTCTTCAATAATTGTGGAAGCAAAAACAGACGAGCCTTTTTCACGCTGAACAGGCAGAGCTTCTCCAGTCATTGAAGCCTGGTTTACCATTCCAACGCCGTCAACAACAGTTCCGTCAACAGGAATTACAGAGCCAGCGCGAACAATAACGATGTCGCCCGCCTTTAAAAGCTGTGTGGAAATTTCTTTTTCTTCTCCATCCTGAACGATTGTAACGGTTTCATCACTTATAAGAAGCGACTGAGTCAAATTGTCATGGGACTTTCGCTTTGTGTAATCTTCGAGAGTATCGCCGATATTCAAAAGGAAATTTATAGTTCCAGCAGTATCAATGTCGCCAGTTAAATATGAAAGAGAAATCGCGGCAGCATCAAGAGTTTCCGCACAGAACGGCTTTCCTCTCACTACGCTTGCAATACCCTTTTGAACACGAGGAACAATTGAAACAAGAGAAATGATTTTTCTCAATGGAAGAGGAAGAAATTTTTTTAGAAAATGCTCAACTGTAAGGGACAGCAACGATTCCAAAAGACTTTCCTGCACAGAAGGAACAGAAACGCTCGAAAGCAGATTTTCATCATTGAGATACTTCCCGTCAAGAGCCTTTACGTAAGAAATAACTGTTTCCAAGGAAATATCTTTGTATTCAATAAGAATGCTTCCTGAAACTGTATTAACAGAAATAGAAACTATTCCTTCTTGAAGACCAACAAGCATCTGAACAAGCATTGCCTGACGCAAAGACAGAATATGACGCTCATATCTAAGCCTTACTCTGCCTGGAAGACTGTGAGAAATCTTAAAATCCATTGCAATCCCTTTTTAAAAAGATATTTTTAAATAATTTAAGACTGATTTTTAAGCATTATCTTTTGCTGCGTTTTTATTGTAAGCGGCCTCTGCCTTTATATCTTCCGCGTCTTCTTTTACAGTTTCAACAAAAGAAGCAGCGTCATCTTTTAGCTGCATTCCCGCGCTGATAACTTTAGAGCAGACTTTTTTGAATCCAGCTGTTTTTACCAAAGCAAGAGTTACTCCGCCAACCGCAACACCAATAGCAAATGCACCTAATTTTGTCATAAAAACACCTCGCAAGTATTATATTTTCTTTCATTATATAAACTGAATAATTTTTTTCAAGTCTACATTGCAGCCAATAAAATAATCATTTTCAAAGTAAAAGCAACTTTCTCACAAAATATCAATAAAAAAACAGAAACTAATGCAAATTAAAGAAAAAAATTGTATATTTAAATTAAAACTTTTTACCGGAGGATTTTTTATGAAAAACAAGGAATTGAAAATTGCGTTTTATGATGCCTGCAGCTATGACAAGGAATCTTTTTCAGAAGAAAACAAGAACTTTCTATTCAATATTGATTTTTTTGACTTTCATCTGACAGAAAAAACCGCATTGACAGCATCCGGCTATGACATTGTATGCACATTTGTAAACGACACCATAAACAGAACCGTTATTTCCATACTGAAAAAATGCGGTGTAAAAATGATTGCATTGAGATGCGCAGGCTTTAACAATGTGGATCTTGAAGCTGCAAAAGAATTCGGCATAAAAGTCGCAAGAGTTCCAGCGTACTCGCCTCATTCTGTAGCAGAACACGCTCTTTCGCTTTTGCTTTCCCTTACAAGAAAAATTCCTCAGGCATATTTAAGAACCCGCTCTGGAAATTTCACATTGAATGGGCTCACAGGCCGGGATTTGTGCGGACTTACAGCCGGAATCATTGGAACTGGAAAAATCGGAAAAGTAATGGCAGAATGTCTTTCTGGAATCGGAATGAAAATCGTAATGTACGACGCATATCCAGACAATGACTGGGCTGAAAAAAAAGGCTTTACATACATTCCGCTTATTGAATTGTTCCAAAAAAGCGATGTAATCAGCCTGCACTGCCCTTTAACAGACGATACAAAGCATCTTGTAAACGAAAAGTCTCTTTCCATAATGAAAAACGATGCGGTTATAATAAATACAGGACGCGGCGCTTTAATCGACACTCATGCGCTAGTAAAAGCTTTAAAGAAAAGAACTATCGGAGGAGCGGCGCTTGACGTTTATGAAGAAGAAAGCCGATATTTCTTTGCAGACTGGTCTGCAGACGTTATAAAAGACGACATGCTTGCCCGGCTTTTAACTTTCCCGAATGTAATTATAACTGGACATCAGGCATTTCTTACAAAAAATGCGCTTAAAGCAATCGCAGATACAACGCTTCAAAATATTCTGGATTTTACAGAAGGAAAAGAACTTAAAAACGAAGTCAAATAAAAACTAATAGATTTTCATTATTTTTAATGCCTTCTTTTTTAAGAAGGTATTTTTTTTCAGTTTTAGGAATTTCAAACTAAAGGAATACTTCCTAAGAAGCTAAGTGATACTTCCTAAGAAGCTAAGTAATACTTCCTAAGAGGCTAAGTAATACTTCCTAAGCCCCTTAGGAATACTTACTTCAACCCTTAGGAATATTGACTCAGGGTCTTAGGAATACTCACTTCAGGTCTTAGGAATACTGGCTTTAGTATAAAATTAACTATTATACAGGGCAAACGCATTATAAATAATTTAAGTAAAGTTTGCGCGAAGGAACGGT
>OIZV01000602.1_pt1 | contig 16161 bp, 10 predicted proteins | sample 1588681 | NCBI WGS metagenome assembly OIZV01 (sample SAMN03283281) | human gut metagenome | biome: human-associated habitat; material: feces | host: Homo sapiens | place: Peru | collected 2012
GGTATCAGACGCTGCGGTAAATCAGTGCTGCTCAGGGACATATTCGGGCAATGGCATTACACTGCGATATAATGAATTGACCAGCAGTCTGACGAATAATAATACAATCGGTATTATTGCAACCGGTACAGCGGTTAATGCAAAAGAAAAAGAAAACAGAAATTACGAAGGTGTTCGTCAGGATCTGTATGTTACTAATTATTATACAAAATTGTTGCTGCGTCCGGTACAGGTGCGGATTCGTGCAGATAAGAATGCCACAAGGATTTCTCCGGTGTTTATGAATTATCGTAATGAGGAGATTCGTGCAATTCGTGCGGATGTAGAGCTTTCTACCTATTATGATGAAAAGATCGTTCTGCGGGATATGGATTTTACGTTTGAAAAGAATAATGTATCACAGCTGGAAGCAGACTGGATTGAATGCGATATTAAGGAACGAGAAGTAAAGATGATCAAAGATGCTAAAGTTGTAGTGCGGAAGTATGTAACGGCCAGAAAAGTAATCAGTTGCGAGGAACTTCCAATCACAACAGACTTGTCATATCGTCGGTTGGAGAGCCTGAAGAAGAAACGGGGCATTGATGCGGTTGTGAAGTATCAGTCTAACGGTATGATCTGGACTTGTGTATGTGGTTGCATTAATAAGGTCAGCGATGCAGAGTGTGATGTCTGCGGAAGAAAAGAAGCGGATATTAAGAAAGATCTTGGCTTCAATTATGAAGAAATGCTGGATAAGATGGCGACAAAGAATAATGTGACCGAAATGAAGGATGTTGTAATTAAGGATTATATTAAACAGATTGATCCGGAATCCCGTATGGAGTTGCTTCAGACGCTGGAGTCTGCACTTCAGTATGAGAAGACACGTGGTGATATGAAAGAGGTTGTTATCGAAAAGGTTCAAAATATTTTTGAATCCTAATTGTTTGTTGTATTGGGTACAGGGAGAGAAAAAGGGCGAAGCAGAGAAGTCTTCGTCCTTTTTTAAACTTTGAAAAGCGAAGGAGTAATATGCATGGAAAAATATTTGATGGCACTGGATCAGGGAACCACCAGCTCCAGATGTATTATCTTTAACAGAGAAGGAGAAATTGTCAGTGTTGCACAAAAAGAGTTTCAACAATATTATCCTCAAAGTGGATGGGTAGAGCATGATCCGATGGAAATATGGTCCACCCAGATGGGAGTTGCAAGAGAAGCACTGGAGCGCCTTGGTATAACCAGTCGTGATATTGCAGCACTTGGAATTACAAATCAAAGGGAGACAACCATACTTTGGGATCGGGAGACCGGAGAACCGATTTATCCTGCAATTGTCTGGCAATGCAGACGGACTGCAGATATCTGTGAAAAGCTGGAGATAAAAGGATATGGAGATATGATCTTTCGGAAGACCGGACTGAAGGTGGATGCATATTTTTCGGCTACGAAAATACAGTGGATACTGAATCATGTGGATGGAGCCAGGCAAAAGGCAAAACAGGGAAAAGTTTTATTCGGAACAGTTGACAGCTGGCTGATCTGGAAACTGACGAAAGGTACGGTTCATGCGACAGACGTTACAAATGCAGCACGCACCATGCTCTATAATATCGTTGAAAAAAGATGGGATAAAGAGATTTTAAATCTATTGGATATTCCGGAAGAAATCCTGCCTGAAGTCCATGATTCTTCCTACATATATGGTGAGACCGACAGCATGATATTCGGCAGTCCTATACCAATTGCCGGAGTGGCCGGCGATCAGCAGGCATCTCTGTTCGGACAGGCCTGTTTTGCAAAAGGCGATATCAAGAATACATACGGAACCGGCGGTTTTTTATTGATGAATACAGGAGAGACACCGGTATTTTCCAAGAATGGATTGCTGACAACAATTGCCTGGGGAATGGACGGAACGATAAATTATGCACTGGAAGGCTCTGTGTTTGTGGCGGGGGCGGCTATACAGTGGCTCCGGGATGAAATGGGGCTGATATCATCTGCAGCGGAATCGGAGATGGCTGCAGCTTCTGTTCCGGATACCAATGGGGTCTATATGGTGCCTGCTTTTGTCGGACTTGGTGCACCGTATTGGGATCCGTATGCAAGAGGGATTCTGACCGGACTGACCAGAGGAAGTAATCGTAATCATATTGTCCGTGCAGTTCTGGAGGCGTTGGGATATCAGACATATGATGTAGTTAAACTGATGGAACAGGAGGCCGGAATTGAGCAGGTCCGTTGCCTGAAGGTAGATGGCGGAGCGTGTGCAAATAATTTCCTGATGCAATTTCAGTCGGATATTTTAGATACATTGATAGAACGGCCACAGTGCATAGAAACAACTGCACTCGGGGCAGCCTGCCTGGCCGGATTGGGAATTGGATATTATGAAAATCCGGAAGAAATCTCTGCAAATTGGAAAAGGGAGCGGGTATTTGAACCGCAGATGCCGAAGGCAGAACGGGAAGCCAAGTTGAATGGCTGGAAGGAAGCGGTAGCACAGACGATGTACAGAGAACGGTAAAAAGTCTTTGAGGTTTTTTGACGGGAATGGTATAATGGGCGCAGATAAAATCTAAATGCAGCAGGAAGGATATGAGAATATGGAATCAAAAGTTAAAACTGTGATTTTTGATTTGGATGGCACCTTGTTAAATACCTTGGAGGATCTTTGTGCAGCAACTAATTATGCACTTCGAGAATTTAATTATCCACAGAAAAGTCTGGAAGAAGTCCGGCTGGCAGTTGGGAACGGAGTGGCGAAGTTAATAGAACGGGTGATTCCGGAAGGAGTTGAAAATCCGGATTTTTCACCGTGTCTGGAATGCTTCCGCGGTTATTATTCAGAGCATTTGCAGGATCGGACAGCGCCGTATCCCGGAATTATTGAGATGCTTCAGTGGCTGAAAATGCAGGGATACGGTATTGGAATTGTATCAAATAAATTTGATTCTGCAGTTAAAAACCTGAGGGATGATTATTTTAAAGAATATATTCCGGTTGCGATCGGAGAGTCCTCGGATGTTCGAAAAAAACCGGCACCGGATTGCGTTTTTAAGGCGATGAAGGAGTTAGATTGCACGGCAGATACAGCTATTTATGTCGGAGATTCGGATGTGGATATACAGACTGCACATAATGCGGGATTACGGTGTGTGGGTGTTTCGTGGGGATTTCGCGGACATGATTTTCTGGTGGCAAATGGAGCTGATTGGATTATTGAGAAGCCAATGGAATTGTGTGAACGATTGAAAAACAGTTTATAATGGCGGTTGATTATGACAGAACAATATTTTATACGAATGATGCTTGACAAAGGATATCGCCGGGAATGGGACCGGGAACCATATATATTTACCAGACGGGCAGGACAGGAGTGCTATGTTGTAATGGTAAGTGATGCGGCAGTTTCATGGAATGGTATTATGCGGAGAAGGCAGGAGTTGACTGCGTATTATCGGACGCAGGGAATAGAGCATGTGTATCATTTGTATATTATGTGCAGAAAGGATGCTATGTTTCCGACGGAGACCCTGCAGCTGACGGAGAAGGTTCCGAATTTCTGGATCTATACCAGGGATCAGAGAAGATTCTGGCAGTACGAACATCAACCGGTGGAGTTTGACGGACTGAATGCAGAGCTTGAGAAACATCAGAAACGAAGCTGGACAGATAAGCTCCCCTTTACTGCCCGGACGGCACCGTGGGTAACCGGGACGCTCATAATATTAAATTGCTTTTGTTTTTTCTATCCGGTGCTGACAGGAAACTATAGCACATGGGTTGAAAATGGCATGAACAGCCGAACGTATGTGTTCGGAATGCATCAGTGGTATCGGTTATTCACCAGTATGTTTCTGCATGGCGGGTTAGAACACTTGCTTAATAATATGCTGGTGTTACTGCTTATGGGAATATACTTAGAACCGGTTCTTGGAAAAATAAAATATCTGCTGATTTATATTATATCAGGGTTGGTCGGAAGTGTGCTGTCATGCATTTTGTGGGGCGGGACAACCGGCTCAGTAGGAGCGTCCGGAGCTATCTTTGGTTTAAGCGGAGCAATGCTGGCGTTGGTTTTGTTTTGCAGAGAAAATGTGTCGCAGTTATCACCCCGCCGGGTAGTATTTATGTGTATAGCATCATTATATAATGGTTTTACTTCTGTCGGAGTAGATAATGCTGCCCATATAGGAGGAATGGCTGCAGGCTTTGTTTTAGTAATAATTACTAATAAAATCCATAAAAAATGTATATAAATAGTAAAATGTGAAGGATACAGGTTGTAAATGAAAATTTAATGTGTTACACTGGAAATAGTGAAAATTGTGGGGTGTTATAATTGGGCATCAGTTATGCAGTGGTTACAAAGGTAAAAGAACTTACCGAAACAAGGCAATATGGTGAAGCTTTGGATTTACTGGAAGGAGAAGATATTTTCCAGTCGCTGAATCCGCAATTCTTACGATGCTGTGGTGAGGTGTATCTTGAGAATGAACGATATTACGAAAGCAGAAAAGCTTTGGTTCAGGCACATATAATGGCACCGGAGGGCAATCGGATCGTATATGATCTGATTTATCTGTATTTGAAGATGGGGTATTTTCATCGTGCAAAGCGGTACTATGAGATTTATCTTCATAATGCAGGACCGGAGGATTCCGGAAAGATGTTTCTGGAGTATATGATCCAGAAAGCACAGCGCGTAGAAGCGGAGAAGCTTCTTAAAATATTAGAACGGGCATGTGAAGAGCATTATACCGATGAATGGGCATTTGAACTGGCATTACTATATGCAACGCTGGGAATGGAAAGCCAGATGAAGGAAGCGTGTATCCGGTTAATGGCCAGCTTTCGAAATTCACCGTACTGTTCATTAGCGGAGGCTTTGAAGCAGGGACAGTATGATACGAGTAATTCTAATTTCCGGTTCCCAATCATGGAAGCGGAAGAAGATACGGAATTGTATGCTTCTATTATGGAAATTGAAGAGAAACAGCTGGAAAAGGACGATTTAAAAGTACATCCGCCGGATCCTGTTATCTTACAGATGGAGGATGATGACGGTAAGGATGAGGAAACGGCTTCGAAGAGACTTCTCGGATTGAAACTTCCGTTTGGAAAAAAGCATGAAAAGACAGGCACTCAGCCGGAAAAAGAGAAGGCAGAGCAGACAGAAAGTCAAATAGACGAGGCGACTGCGGAAAAGATTGAAAAGCCGGAGCCGGAACATGTGGAGACATCGGATGCAGATGCTGCAGCCGGAGAAAATCCACAAGCCGATGAAGAGAATGTATCTTCCTACATAGCATCCGTTCTGCAGTCAGTTGCAGATATAGAAGCAGAAGTAGAAGCGGAATGGAAAAAAGACTCGCCGGAAAAGAAGCCGTATCAATCCAAACTGATGAATGTTGAAGAAAATTTAAGTCCTAAAGAACGATTGGAGAAACTTATGAAACTGATAGAGGAGGACCGGGAAGAGGAACCCCCGAAGGCGGAGCCGGAACAGGAAGAACTGGATCTGGATGAGTTTCTTATGAATCTGGTTGGATCAAATACAATTACGCAGGCAATGGTAAAATCCTATCATGATGAAAATAATTCGGAGGATTCGTAATGGTGCTGAAGCAAACTATAATGACAGAAAGGAGCGCCTAAGAAGAGAGTATGAATGAGAGAGATGCGATTATAGCGGCAGTAAGAGCTCAGGTAGAAAAAGAAAAAGCTGCAAAAGCAGAAAAAATGAAAAAAGAGCAGGAAATGCAGGAAAAATATTCTGGTAAAACGGCGCAGACGCAGACAACCCAGAAATTCCGACCTTGGAATCCGGATGAGGATAAAAAGAAAAAAGAAGAGGCGGAGAAGAAAGCAGAAGAACAGAAGATTCAAGCTGCGGAAGAAACAAAAACAAAGATTTTTGAGGGTATCTCAGGAAATCTTTCTGATGGACAAACCCTAGAGGATACATCACCGGATGGAGTTACATTAGAGAACTTTGGGCTGGAAGGAGACAATCTGGAAGAAGCACCGAAAGAAGGCTTGGGCCTAGGCTTGAATTTTGCTAAAAATTCAGATGTGACAGATGATCCGGTTTTAGATGAACAAGGAAAAGTTATAAATGTAATTCCTGTAGAACAGAAGGGGCTCGATCCGAATAATGTTAAGAGTATGTATGACATTGAGTTTTCGGATGACGAAGATGAAAAGAAATATGAAGCTGCCAAGAAACAGGAAGAAGAGCGGTTAGCGAAAGAAGCTGAGCGGGCTGAAGCGGTACGACAAAGAGAAGCAGAGTATGCGGAAGCACGTCGGAAAGCAGAAGAAGAGGCACGTCGGAAAGCAGAAGAAGAGACAAGGCGTAGAGCAGAAGAAGAACGAAGACGAGCAGAGATGGAACGCCGGAAGGCTGAGGAGGAAGCAAGGCGTAGAGCGGAAGAGGAAGCAAGACGGAAGGCTGAGGAAGAAGCTCGACGTAGGGCGGAAGAGGAAGCAAGACGGAAGGCTGAGGAAGAAGCCCGTAAGAAGGCGGAAGAGGAAGCAAGACGGAAGGCTGAGGAGGAAGCTCGACGTAGAGCGGAAGAGGAAGCGAGACGGAAGGCTGAGGAAGAAGCTCGTAAGAAGGCAGAAGAGGAAGCAAGACGGAAGGCTGAGGAAGAAGCTCGGAAGAAGGCGGAAGAGGAAGCAAGACGGAAGGCTGAGGAAGAAGCCCGTAAGAAGGCAGAAGAGGAAGAAGCACGTCGAAAAGCATATGAAGAAGCACGGAAAAAGGCAGAAGCAGAGGAACGGATCAGAGTAGAAGCAGAGATCAAGAGACGTGCAGAAGCTCGAAAGAAAGCTGAAGAAGAGGCTCGTAAGAGAGCAGAAGAAGCAAGACAGCGTGAATTAGAGGAACGACAGAGAAGACTAAAGGCCGAAGAAGATAGACGGCGAGAGGAAGCTCGGAGAAGAGCTGAGGAAGAAGCAAGAAAGAAGGCGGAAGAGGATGCTCGGAAGAAAGCTGAAGAAGAAGCTCGTAAGAAAGCTGAGGAAGATGCTCGTCGCAGGGCTGAAGAAGAGGCTCGAAAGAAAGCTGAAGAAGAAGCTCGAAAACAGGCTGAAGAAGAAGCCCGTAAGCAGGCAGAAGAGGAAGCAAGACAGAAAGCGGAGGCTGAAGCGCGTGAAAAGGCTGAGCAGGAAGCTCGGAAGAAGGCTGAAGAAGAGGCTCGAAAGAAAGCTGAAGAAGAGGCTAAAGCTGAGGAAGCAAGGCGTGCGAGGGCTGAAGAAGAAGCTGTAAAAGCTGCACAGGAACAGTTAAGACAACAGGCTATGGAAGAGGAATCCGCCAGAATGGAAGAATTTGCAAAGAGTCGTTCGGCAGGATTACCAAAGGGTGCGGAAGAATTTCTTGGCAAGTATATGTCTGTTGATTCTATTAGTAGTCAGATGAAGAAGGCAATTATTTCTATTGACGAAAACAGAGATGAACCGAAAAATCTGGTAATTTTATGTAAGCATGGATTCGGAACTACAAATATCGGGGTTGATTTTGCGAAGAGTTTCTATGCAATGGGTGTATGTAAGAACAGTACAGTTGCAGTAATTAAAGCAGCAGCTTTTAATAAGGTAAATCTGGGTGATGCTGTTTCAAAATTGCAGGGCGGTTGTCTGGTAATTGAAAATGCGGGAAATGTCAGACCGGATAAGGTGGCAGAACTGGCTGATGTGATTGCAGATCCAAAGAATGATATTGCTGTCATATTAACAGGAGAAATTGATTCGCTATCAAGGCTGTTCTCGGCCAATGAAAAGATTGTGCCATACTTTAAGCATTTGATTCAGATGCATCGTATTGACAATGGTGCTGTGTTTGAAATCGCACAAAACTATATTAAACAATTGGGTTATGAAGCAGATGGAAGGGCACTGTCAAAATTGAAGAATTTAATGCTGGGTGTAGAAGATGGTAATCTGGACCGGGTATTAAAAATGATCAATGAGGCAGTAGGAAGAGCAGAAGAAAGAACCATTCAGGGATTGGGAAGTTCAGATGCGTCCGATAAAAAAGTGTTGCTGGAATCAGATTTCTAAATGTAGGAAATGGAGGGTTGTCTGGGCATTCAATTACATTGGTGTCCGGAACAACCCTTGTTTTATGTTCGGACAAATCCGGCATATAATTAAGAAAGATAGACATCAACGGAAAGAAAGAGGAAAAACAATGTTTGATATGGATATAGGAATAGATCTCGGAACTGCAAATGTACTGGTGTTTGTAAAGGGAATGGGCGTAGTGATCAATCAGCCATCGGTGGTTGCGTTTGAAAAGGGAACCAAAAAGCTCGTTGCAATCGGGACAAAAGCAAAGAAAATGATTGGACGTGTTCCGGAAAATATTGAGGTGATCAGACCGTTAAAACAAGGAGTTATATCTGATTACACTGTAACTGAAAAAATGCTGAAAGCATTTATTAAACAGGCAATGAGTAAAAAGTCAACGTTTCGAAGACCTAAAATATGCATCTGTGTGCCGAGTGGAGTTACAGAAGTAGAACGCAGAGCAGTAGAGGATGCGGCATATCGTACAGGTGCGCGTGCTGTCCTTATTATGGAAGAACCGGTAGCGGCAGCCATCGGTGCCGATATTGATATTACACAGCCATGCGGAAATATGGTGATTGATATCGGAGGCGGTACTACAGATATTGCAATTATTTCATTGGGAGGACTGGTTGTAAATCGTTCTCTGAAAGTGGCCGGAGATGATTATAATGAAGCTATGATCAAATATATCCGGAGAAAGTATAATCTGCTGATCGGAGAACCGACTGCGGAGGAAATCAAGGTGGAAATCGGAAGTGTATTCCCGCGTGCAGCCGATGATTATATGGAAGTGAAGGGACGGAACCTTGTAAACGGACTTCCGGACCGTGTGCAGGTATCAGCGAATGAGACGATTGAAGCATTCAGTGAAGTGACGGCACAGATTATAAATGCAGTACTGGGCGTGCTGGAGACCTGTCCGCCGGAGCTGGCAGCCGATATTTCCCAGCGTGGCATCATTCTATCCGGCGGTGGCAGTCTGATATATGGAATGGAACAGTTAATTGAGGCAAAAACCGGCATACATGCGATGGTAGTCGATCAGGCACTGGAAGCAGTTGCGCTGGGAGCCGGTAAATCCGTAGAATTTATACATAAATTGCAGAAATAGAGAAAATGAGTGAACAGAAATTTTTACCAATCACATATGAAGAAATGCAGGAACGCGGCTGGAAACAGGTGGATTTTGTGTATATTTCAGGAGATGCCTATGTGGACCATCCTTCGTTCGGACATGCAATTATCACCAGATGCCTGGAAGCGCATGGCTACAAAATAGGAATCATAGCGCAGCCGGACTGGAAAAAAGAAGAAAGTATCCAGATATTTGGAAAGCCGCGATTGGGATTTATGATTTCGGCAGGAAACATGGATTCCATGGTAAATCATTATTCCGTATCAAAAAAACGAAGAAATCAGGATGCGTATACGCCGGGTGGTGTTATGGGAAAAAGACCGGATTATGCGACAATCGTATATGGAAATCTGGTGCGGAGAGTATATCATGATGTACCGATCATTATCGGAGGCATTGAAGCAAGTCTGCGTCGACTGGCACATTATGATTACTGGTCTAATACGGTCAGGCGGTCTGTGCTGCTCGATTCGCAGGCAGATATTCTGATCTATGGTATGGGAGAACGGTCTGTGATCGAAGTTGCGGATGCATTGGATAGCGGAATTGATGTAAAGGATATTTCGTTTGTGAATGGCACGGTCTATAAGACGAAAAGCCTGGAATCCGTGTATGATTATCAGACTCTTCCGGAATATGATGTGATCAAGACGGATAAACGGGCTTATGCACAGAGCTTTTATACGCAGTATTGCAATACGGATCCGTTTTCCGGTAAACGGCTGGTAGAACCATACGGAAAGAAGCAGTTTGTGATACAGAATCCACCGTCCAAACCGTTGTCACAGATGGAAATGGACCGGGTATATTCATATAATTATATGAGAACCTATCATCCGAGTTATGAAAAAGATGGAGGTGTTCCGGCGATTCAGGAGATTAAATTCAGCCTGACAAGCAACCGGGGATGTTTTGGCGGATGCAGTTTCTGTGCCTTGACGTTCCATCAGGGAAGAATCATACAGACAAGAAGTCATGAGTCTATTCTGGCAGAAGCGGAGAAGATTATATGGGATAAAGATTTTAAAGGATATATCCATGATGTGGGAGGCCCGACGGCAAATTTCAGGCATCCGGCATGTAAAAAGCAGCTGGTTCATGGAGCATGTCCGAATAAGCAATGCCTGTTTCCAAAGCCTTGTCAGAATTTGGTGGTAGATCACAAGGATTATTTGGAATTGCTTCGCAAGTTACGGGAGCTTCCGAATGTGAAAAAAGTATTTGTTCGTTCCGGTATCCGGTTTGATTATGTAATGGCGGATTCAGATGACCGTTTTTTGAGAGAACTGTGTCAGTATCATGTCAGCGGACAGCTGAAGGTCGCACCGGAGCATGTGGCGGATGCGGTCCTTCAGAAAATGGGCAAACCTGAAAATCAGGTGTATCGGAGTTTCGTGGAAAAATATCAGGAAATCAACCGAAAACTTGGAAAAGAGCAGTATCTGGTACCGTATCTGATGTCGTCTCATCCGGGTTCCACGCTGAAAGAGGCTGTAACATTGGCGGAATATTTGCGGGATCTTGGTTATATGCCGGAACAGGTGCAGGATTTCTATCCGACGCCGTCCACAATTTCTACCTGTATGTATTATACAGGACTGGATCCAAGAACGATGGAACCGGTATATGTGCCGACCAATCCGCATGAAAAAGCTATGCAGCGTGCATTGATCCAATACCGGAAACCACAGAATTATGAACTGGTGAAAGAGGCACTGATCAAGGCCGGCCGGACAGATCTGATAGGATTTGATAAAAAATGTCTGATACGTCCAAGGAAGTCGGGAGACGGAGAGAAGGGCGGCTATTCCGGCGGAGACAGGAAAAATAGCAACCGGAACCGGGTGAACAATAATAGCATGCAGGCAGAAAAGCAAAACGCAAGAACCGGAAAAAACGGGAAAAAGAAAACAATTCGAAATGTTCATAAAAAGAATATAAAATAAAGATCGAGACAGGAAATACCAGGTCAGTTCCTGTTGCAAAAAACGTTGAAATATGCTAAGATGCACATAGCTTATGTGCAGGCTTATTGCATATAAACCATGCAGATATGCATGAAAAAGAATAATGGAGGATGATTGTATTATGTCAAAGAAAGTTGTTTTAGCAGGCGCATGCCGTACAGCAATCGGAACCATGGGCGGTCAGTTAAGCACAGTACCGGCAGCTGAACTGGGTTCTATTGTTATTAAGGAAGCATTAAATCGTGCAGGAGTAGCACCAGAGCAGGTTGATCAGGTATATATGGGCTGTGTTATTCAGGCCGGTCAGGGCCAGAATGTAGCTCGTCAGGCATCTATCAAGGCAGGTCTGCCAATCGAAGTTCCAGCAGTTACTATCAATGTTGTATGTGGTTCAGGTCTGAACTGTGTAAATATGGCAGCACAGATGATCATGGCAGGAGATGCTGACATCGTTGTTGCAGGTGGTATGGAGAACATGTCTATGGCTCCTTACGCATTGAAGCAGGCTCGTTTCGGTTACAGAATGGGTAACAATACTGTTGTTGATACGATGGTAAACGATGCATTATGGGATGCATTTAATAACTATCACATGGGTATTACTGCAGAGAACGTAGCAGAGAAGTATGGTATTACAAGAGAAGAACTTGACAAGTTTGCAGCATGGAGCCAGCAGAAATGCGAGGCAGCTATGAAAGCTGGTAAGTTCAAGGATGAAATTGTTCCTGTAGAAGTTAAGAAGAAGAAGGAAACAGTTGTTGTAGATACAGATGAGGGTCCACGTCCAGGTACAACAGCTGAAGGTATTGCAAAGCTTCGTCCTGCATTTAAGCCGGATGGTATCGTAACAGCAGCAAACTCATCAGGTATCAATGATGGTGCTGCAGCTATCGTAGTTATGAGCGAAGAGAAGGCTAAGGAATTAGGCGTAACTCCTATGGCTACATTCGTAGCCGGTGCATTAGGCGGAGTTGATCCGGCTATCATGGGCATTGGTCCTGTTGCAGCTACCAACAAGGTAATGGCTAAGACCGGTATGAAGATTGATGATTTTGATCTGATCGAGGCAAATGAGGCATTCGCTGCACAGTCAATCGCAGTTCAGAAGGACTTAGGCTTCAAGGATGAAGTTCTGAATGTAAATGGTGGCGCAATCGCACTTGGTCATCCGGTAGGAGCTTCCGGATGCCGTATTCTGGTTACACTGTTACATGAGATGCAGAAGAGAGATGCCAAGACTGGTCTGGCTACTTTATGTATCGGCGGTGGTATGGGTTGTGCAACCATCGTAAAGCGTGATTAATCCAACTGAAAATACAGAAAAAGGAGAAAACGTAGATGGAATTCATAACATATGAGCAGGAAGGACAGGTTGGTATTGTTACCATCAATCGTCCAAAAGCATTAAACGCATTAAACAGTCAGGTGCTGGAAGAAATCGAAGCTGCATTCAAGGCAATCGATCTGGATGCTGTACGTGCAGTGATCTTGACCGGTGCTGGCGAGAAGTCTTTCGTAGCAGGTGCAGATATCGGTGAGATGTCTACGCTGACAAAGGCAGAGGGAGAAGCTTTCGGAAAGAAGGGTAACGATGTATTCCGTATGATCGAGACCTTCCCAATCCCTGTAATTGCAGCAGTAAACGGTTTTGCATTAGGCGGTGGCTGTGAGATTTCCATGAGCTGTGATATTCGTATCTGCTCAGAGAATGCAGTATTCGGTCAGCCGGAGGTTGGTCTTGGAATCACGCCTGGATTTGGCGGCACTCAGAGACTGGCTCGTCTGGTAGGCCCTGGTATGGCTAAACAGATGATTTATACAGCCAGAAACATCAAGGCTGACGAAGCATTCAGAATCGGTCTTGTAAATGCAGTATATCCACAGGAAGAGTTAATGGCAGCTGCAAAGAAGATGGCAGCAGGTATTGCAAAGAACGCTCCAATCGCAGTTCGTGCATGCAAGAAGGCAATTAACGATGGTCTGGAAGCAGATATGGATGATGCAATCGTAATCGAAGAAAAACTGTTCGGCAGCTGTTTTGAAACAGAGGATCAGAAGTACGGTATGGCATTCTTCCTGGATAAGAACAAGGAAAAGGTAAAGGAACCATTCCAGAATAAGTAATATTGATAAACTGTCCGGTGGTCTTTCCGGCTTTTAAAGGAGTTGGAAAGGCTGACCGGATGAAATATATGTTAGGAGGACAAAAAACATGAAGGTTGGCGTAATTGGTGCAGGTACCATGGGCCAGGGCATTGCTAAGGCATTTGCAATGGTTGACGGTTATGAAGTAGCTCTTTGCGATATTAAGCAGGAGTGGGCACAGGGTGGTAAGGACAAGATTGCAAAAGGTTATGCAAGACTTGTTGAAAAAGGCAAAATGACTCAGGAGAAGGTTGACAGTATTCTGGCAAGTATCACTCCGGGACTGAAAGAAGATCTTTGTGCAGACTGTGATTTGATCGTAGAAGCAGCATTCGAGGATATGCAGGTAAAGAAGACTACATTCTCTGAGTTAGATAAGATTGCAAAGCCGGAGTGCATTTTTGCATCCAATACATCTTCTCTGTCTATTACAGAAATCGGAAATGGTCTTACCCGTCCTATGATCGGTATGCATTTCTTTAATCCGGCTGACAGAATGAAGTTGGTTGAGGTAATTGCCGGTGTAAATACTCCACAGGAGACTGTAGATCAGATCATTAAGATTTCAAAGGAAATCGGCAAGGAGCCTGTACAGGTTAATGAGGCAGCAGGTTTCGTTGTAAATAGAATTCTGATCCCGATGATCAACGAAGCAGCATTTATCAAGATGGAAGGTGTATCTGACATCGCCGGTATTGATGCAGCTATGAAGCTTGGAGCAAATCATCCGATGGGACCTTTGGAGCTTGGTGATTTTGTAGGTCTGGATATTTGCCTGGCTATCATGGATGTTCTTTATAAAGAAACAGGTGACAGCAAGTATCGCGCATGCCCATTACTTCGTAAGATGGTTCGTGGCGGTAACCTTGGTGTTAAGAGTGGTAAGGGATTCTACGTATACAACGCAGACCGTACAAAGACACCTGTTGATGCTCAGTAGAATATGAGTATTACAAAATAATATGGAGGAATAAAACAATGGATTTTACTTTGGACAAGAAATATGAGATGGCGCAGACCTTATTCAGAGAGTTTGCACAGAATGAAGTAAAGCCACTTGCACAGGAAATTGATGAGAATCATAGATTCCCAAGAGAGACCGTTGATAAGATGGCAAAGTATGGTTTCTTAGGTATTCCGGTTGCAAAGGAAGATGGCGGACAGGGTTGTGACCCACTGACATACGTTATGTGTGTTGAGGAATTATCAAAGGTTTGTGGTACTACAGGTGTTATTGTATCTGCACATACATCATTATGCGTAGATCCAATCCAGACATTTGGTACTCCTGAGCAGAAGGCTAAGTACCTGCCGGATTTAGCTTCAGGCCGTAAGCTTGGCGCATTCGGTTTAACAGAGCCGGGTGCCGGTACAGATGCTCAGGGACAGCAGACAAAGGCTGTTTTAGATGGTGATGAGTGGGTATTAAACGGTTCTAAGTGCTTTATTACAAATGGTAAGGAAGCAGATGTATATATTATCATCGCAGTAACAGGTACTGTTGAGAAGCGTGGCAGAAAGCAGAAGGAAATTTCTGCATTTATCGTAGAAAAGGGTACTCCTGGATTTACATTCGGTACTAAGGAAAACAAGATGGGTATCTGTGCTTCTTCTACCTATGAGCTGATCTTTACAGATTGTCGTATTCCAAAGGACAACCTGTTAGGTGCTAAGGGTAAGGGCTTTGGTATTGCTATGCATACACTGGATGGCGGTCCAGATCTTGTGCTCGTCCCATTTTTCCAGACGGAGGATATTGTCCTCGTAATGGTTGTTCGGGTCGAAGTTGGTGATGTAGAATTCGCCATTGTCAAGTACTACCAGGATGCTTTCATCATCATTGAATTCACCGAGGAATCTTCCGTTCTCATCATAGTTGATGCGGTTTACGTCTGGGTCAAACCACACCTTTCTTCCTCCCAAGGTGCTGTGACCGTGACTCTTCAGTCCGATGCGTTTGATGGTACGCTTGGTCAGGAGATTTCCCTTGGCAGCACGTCCCTTGATGAGTATTTCGGAGAAATCCTTCTCCAGGAAGATGCTCTGTCGTTTCTTCGACAGGTCTGGCTCCATAGTTATCTTGATGATTTCCGCTTCGCCATTAGGGTTGGCGGTGAAGTAGATGACGCGGCTGCCAGGAGTTCCCTGGGTGATGTCGTACAACTTGTCGCGGGTCATCGCCGTCACGTTGAATCGCTTGATGAAATAATCACCTTGTTTTCCGTCGCGATAAACGCAGTTGTAGATGGTGCGCTTGTCGTTTTTCTTGAATACCTGTACGTGGAGGATGTTCTTTCCTACGAATATCTTGTCGGCCACCTTCATGACCTTGAATTTTCCGTCTTTATAGAAGACGATGATGTCGTCGAGGTCGGAACAGTTGCACACAAACTCGTCTTTCTTCAGGCCGGTGCCCACGAAGCCGTCCTGCCGGTTGATGTAGAGCTTCTCGTTGGCCTCCACCACCTTGGCGGCCTCGATGGTGTCGAAGCTGCGTATCTCGGTGAGACGTTGGTGGTCGGCGCCGTAGGTCTGCTTCAGGTGCTCGTACCATGCGATGGTTACGTCGACCATGTGGGCCAGGTCGTGGTCGATGCCTTTCACCTCGGCCTTGATCTTGGCCACGAGTTGGTCGGCCTTGTCCTTGTTGTATTTCAGGATGCGCTGCATCTTGATCTCGAGCAAGCGCAGGTAGTCGTCGTCGGTGATGGTGCGCACCAGTTGCTCCTTGAAGGGCTCGAAGCGCTTGTCGAGGAACTTGAGCACAGCCTTCTGGTCGGGCGCTTGCTCGAACGACTTCTCCTTATACATGCGCTCCTCGATGAAGATGCGCTCGAGCGAGGCGAA
>OIZV01000603.1_pt1 | contig 16106 bp, 12 predicted proteins | sample 1588681 | NCBI WGS metagenome assembly OIZV01 (sample SAMN03283281) | human gut metagenome | biome: human-associated habitat; material: feces | host: Homo sapiens | place: Peru | collected 2012
TCAGAACGTCGTGAGACAGTTCGGTCCCTATCTGTCGTGGGCGCAGGATATTTGATGGGAGCTGTTCCTAGTACGAGAGGACCGGAGCGGACGTACCTCTGGCGCACCAGTTGTTCTGCCAAGGGCATAGCTGGGCAACTATGTACGGATCGGATAAACGCTGAAAGCATCTAAGCGTGAAGCCGACCCAAAGATAAGATATCCCATTGTTTCAAACAAGTAAGACCCCTTGAAGACTACAAGGTTGATAGGCACGATGTGTAAGTGGAGTGATCCATTCAGCAAGCGTGTACTAATAGGTCGAGGGCTTGACCACAATTCGCTTGAGACTTTTAAGTCAACGAAAAAATGTCAGCAGTGATTATTCAGTTTTGAAGGCACGTCCTTCTAAGAAATACTGGACAGAAGCACAGAAATGTGTTATACTGATTCAGTCAAATCGGTCGGTGTCGATGACGGTAAGGTTCCACCTGTTCCCATTCCGAACACAGAAGTTAAGCTTACTTGTGCCGAAGATAGTTAGCTGGAAACGGCTTGTGAAAATAGGTAGTCGCCGACTTAACAAAGAGCTCTGAGAGAAATCTCAGGGCTTTTTTGTTGCATAAAAATATGGCATGATTTTTGGTTGTAATGCCAATAGGTCAGGACTTGACAGAAACACTACTATGTAATACAATGTAGATAAGCTACTACGCATTACATACTAGCAGAGAGGAGGACTTATGGAAAACAATGCACAGCTTTTAAAGGGTGTTCTGGAATATTGTGTCCTGAAATTGATCGCGCAAGAGCCGACCTATGGCTATGAGATCGTGATGCACCTGAAGCAGGTTGGCTTTTCTGACTTGAGTGAAAGCACGCTCTATCCGCTGCTATTGCGTTTGGAGCAGCAGGGAAAGGTTACGGTAGAGCGCAGACCTTCTCCCAAGGGGCCGAGCCGAAAATACTACATTGTAACGGAAGAAGGGCGGCAGGCGCTTCTTGAGTTTCGGCAGGATTGGAGCCAACTTTGCCAGCTGGTGGAAAAAATTTTTAAGGAGGAGCCAGATGAATAAGTATTTTGCATTGCGAAAAACAAACCGGATGCGTACTAAGCTGCTGACCGAAGAAAGTCAGGCACAGCTTAAAGAAGTAATTCGCTATCTTCGCCGGGTCAGCTGGGACTTCTGTGGCATCGAACTGGTGCGCAGCGATTTGCTTGATATTGCAATCCAAGCCAACAAGGAAAATCAGGAACTGTTTCATTCGATTTCGGACGCAAAGAGCTTTGTGGACGAGGTCAAGCCCAGCTTGAAAACACTGAGAGCCGGGGATTACTTCTGGTATGTTGCACCTCTGTATTTCTTTTTTGGGTGGGGCATTGAAGGGTTGCTGCTCTATCCGATTATTGGAAATTGGGTTTTTGAGCTTTCGGTAGGCTATCTGATGCAGCTTGTTGTTGCAGTGGCGGCGTTTTGCATACTGTTCCGCCGGATGATGGAGCAGGTGGGCTTTCCGCCGCGGGAGCATTGGCTGAAATATGCTGCATGGCTGGTGCTTTATATCGTGATTCTGTATGGAACGGGCTGGTTCTTTACCCAGATCGCGGGTAAGATTGTACTGCTACGGCTTCCGATCCTTAGCTATTCAATCTTTTGTCTGCTTCTGGGTGCGGGACTGTATGCAATCCATTTCTGGAGATATGGAAAAGATTCGCGTCTGAGTGCTCGCATATAAAACCAAAAGCGGCCCCGCTGCACTGTGCATAACAGTGCGGCGGGGCCGCATACTTTATTGGGTGGTGTACCGGTTAGGATACGAGCTTTTGCTTAGCCCTTGCCTGCGCAGCCGAACAGCTCGATCTTCTCCTTGCACTTGGCCTCGATGGCCTTTGCGCCGGGAGCCAGCAGCTTGCGGGGGTCGAAACCCTTGCCCTGCTGATCCTTGCCCTCTTCGATGTACTTGCGGGTGGCCTCAGCAAACACCAGCTGGCACTCAGTGTTGATGTTGATCTTGGAAACGCCCAGGCTGATGGCCTTTGCGATCATCTCGTCGGGGATGCCGGTGCCGCCGTGCAGAACCAGAGGAATGTTGTTGGTGGCCTTGTGGATGCGGTCCAGAGCCTCGAAGTCCAGACCCTTCCAGTTTGCGGGGTAGACGCCGTGGATGTTGCCGATGCCGGCAGCCAGGAAGTCGATGCCCAGAGCGGTGATCTTTGCGCACTCCTCGGGATCAGCGATCTCGCCAGCGCCTACAACGCCGTCCTCGACGCCGCCGATGGAGCCGACCTCGGCCTCGATGCTCATGCCGTGAGCGTGTGCCAGAGCAACCAGCTCCTTGGTCTTTTCCACGTTCTCCTCGATGGAGTAGTGGCTGCCATCGAACATGATGGAAGAGAAGCCGGCCTCAACGCAGGCCTTGCAGCCCTCGTAGGTGCCGTGATCCAGATGCAGAGCAACGGGAACAGTGATGCCCATGGAATCAACCATGGCGCTGACCATAGCGGCAACAGTCTTGAAGCCGGTCATGTACTTACCTGCACCCTCGGAAACACCCAGAATGACGGGGCTCTTCATTTCCTCGCAGGCGGTCAGGACTGCCTTGGTCCACTCCAGATTATTGATGTTGAACTGCGGCACACCGTAGTGGCCATCGCGTGCCTTGAGCAGCATTTCGGTTGCATTTACCAACATTATTCATTACCTCCAAAAATTATCGGGGTTCCGGCTCTGCCACACACCGCATTGTGCATGGTTTAACGAGCCCACATGGTTAGTATACCCCAAACTGCGTCTAAAATCAATCCGAACAGGCGCTTTTTCTTGCATAGAGCTGCTGCGGAACAGGCACGGCACAAAGCGGCTGATGCAGCAGCGGCAGAAATGTTCTGCGCCTGGCGACAAAAATCCATAGATGCTGCAACATCTGCCTTGCGCATCGATGACGCGGGTTTTCAACACATTTTAACATTCGTCAAAATGATGTTGGAGAAAATTGCAAAAGCGGACAATTTCCGGTTCAAAAAATTGTCATAATTCCGACTTGAATTTTACAAATTGTAAGGCTTTTGCCAAGATGTGGAGGAACCTGCTGTTGAAAACCCGGTGGAAACTGTTTAATTCCACCCGGAAAACGGGCGCTATGGCTGGACTTTTACACACTTTCCACCGAGTTTTCAACTTGTGGAAAAATTACAGAGCGTTTACGGAATGTATAGACGTTTTTTGTGGAAAACTTTTGACCTTGGCAAAACGGCGGAATTGCACCCCGCCGACCGGGCAGCGGGCAAAACATTTTTACAGCTGCCGAAATCGGCAGGAAGGAACGCTTTTTACCGAAAAAATTTTAGCGCCGGGCAATAAAATCTCTGCAATTTGTGGCGAAGCCGGGCGAGATATGGTATACTTTATCTTGGATTATCATAAACAGAATAAAACGCTCCGGCGCGGCACCGCCCGCCCGGAACGGAAGGAGCATAAAAAAGATGGAAGAACGTAACCAGCCGCGCCGTCCGCGCCGCGATGCAGAGCAGCCGCAGCAGAAAAGCGAGAGCCTGATCTACGGCAAAAACCCTGTGACCGAGCTGCTCAAGAGCGGCTCCGGTGTGGATACCGTGCTTATTGCCGAGGGGATGGCTCCGGCAGTGGCGGCATACTATACAGCGTTGGCCAAAGAGGCCGGTGCAACGGTCAAGCGGGTGCACCCCAACAAGCTGCGCCTGATGACCGGCACCGAGAGCCATCAGGGCGTGGCGGCCTTTGCAAGCGAGATCGAGTACGCGACCGTGGAGGATCTGCTGGCAGCAGCCAAAGCCAAGGGCGAGCCGCCCTTTTTGGTGCTGAGCGACGGCATTGAGGATCCCCACAATCTGGGCGCAGTCATGCGCAGCGCCCTGCTGTGCGGTGCCCACGGCATCGTCATCCCCAAGAGGGGCGGCGCATCCGTCACCCCTACCGTCATCAAGTCCAGCGCAGGCGCTGCCGAGCGCCTGCCGGTGGCGCGTGTGGCCAACATCGGCGAGACCATCCGCCGCCTGAAGGAGCAGGGCGTGTTCGTCTACTGCGCCGACATGGACGGCGTCTCCCTGCGCAAGAATAACCTGACCGGCCCCATCGCGCTGGTACTGGGCAGCGAGGGCAGCGGGGTATCCCAGCTGGTAAAGAAGCTGTGCGACGGTGTGGTGCGGCTGGATATGGCTGCACCCGGTACCGGCGTGGACAGTTATAACGTTTCGGTGGCGGCAGGCATCATTCTGTACGAGATCCAGTCGCAGCGCGCCGTAGAAGAATAAAACAAGCGGTAAACTCCATCCAGAACAGTGGGAGGGACAAGGATGCCGAACAATAAAAATGAACGCAAGGGCAAGCAGACGGGAGAGCTCTCGGCTGAAGAGCGGTTCCGCAACTTTTTCAGCACCAGTGTGATCGATCTGCCCGAGGAGATGACCCACCGGGACGAGCCTGCCCCGGTGGAGGAAAAGCCCAAGGCCGGGCTGCTGGGCAAGCTGTTCGGCCACGATAAAGAAGAAACGTCCGCCGCGGCACAGCCGGTGCTGGAGATCCCCACCGGCGAGATCCTGCTGGGGGCAGATGCAAGGCCGGTGCAGCCGGAGCAGGAGGACATGGCGCTGGAGCTGCGCACCGCAGACCCTGTTCCGGTAATGCCGCTGCAGTTTGCCCGGACAGAGCCGGTCAAGGCAGTGCCGGCAGAGCCGGTGCCTGCACCCAAGGCGGCTGCTGCTGTGAAGCCACAGCCGAAAAAGCCTGCACCCCAGCCGGAGCCGCAGCCTGCTGCAGCGCCCCAAAAGCAGCCCAAGGCGAAGAACGCCCCGGAGACGCTGCTGCCGCAGGAGGAACTGGAACAGCGGGAGATGCAGCAGCTGAAGGATATGCTCAACGGCATGAGCGGCAAGGCAAAGCCTGCCCCGCAGCCGGCAAAGCCCGTGCAGGCAGCGCCGCAGCCCAAGGTGCAGCCCGCGCCTGCACAGCCTGCGGCAGAGCCGGAAAAAGCCCCGGCAAAGGCTGCACAACAGGCCGCCGAGGAACTGCCGCCGGTGGTGTTTGCCAGCGCTCCGGCAGACCCGGAAACGCTGCCGAAAAAGCCTGAGAAAAAGTCGATTTTCCAGATGTTCGGCACGGCAGAGGACGAAAAGCCCGCTGCCCACAAGCCGGAAAAAGAGGATACCATGAGCCTGCCGCTGCTCCCGCTGGAGCAGGACGGCGCTCCTGCTGAACCGGCTCCCGCACCGGCAGATGCTGCCCCCGCCGCCCCGGCACAGCCGGAGACCGCGCCGGAAGCAGCTGTTCCTACTGAGGAAGCTGTGCCGGAATCCATCGCTGACAAGCTGCACCACATGGCCGCAGAGCTGACCTTGCGGTGTGTGCTGGCGGGCATTCTGGCCGTAGTGCTGCTGCACCTTGGGCTGACAGCAGAGCGTCTGCTGCCGCCGCTTTCGGTGCTGGACCCGGACGCTGCCCCGGCGGCGTTCTATGCCGCCAATCTGCTGCTGTTTGCCGCCAGCCTGTTTGTGGGCTACCCGGTGCTGCGGGACGGTCTGGCCGGTCTGCGCGGTCGTCCCAGTGCGGACACCATGCCCGCGCTGGCTGCTGTGGCAGCGCTGCTGCAGGCAGTGGTGGCCATGCTGAATGCCAACGCCTACCGCAGCACCGAGGGCATCGGTCTGCTGACCGGTATGGCGGCGCTGGGACTGTTTCTGGCGCTGGTGGGCAGCCGGGTGATGCTGTCTGCCGTGCAGGGCGGCTACGCGCTGGCGGCAGAGGGCGGCGAACTGCGGGGTGCTTACCGTACCCGCGATAAAGACCTGATCCGCGCCCTCGCCCGGGATCTGGAGCAGAAGGATCCGTGGGTGCTGCTGAGCCGCCCGGTGCAGACTGCCAGCGATGACTTTGTGGAGCAGAGTCTCAGCGAGCGCGCCAGCGAGCGCCGCGCCCGCAAGGTGGCCTGTGTTCTGCTGGCGGCAGCAGTGCTCAGCGGCGTAGCCTTCCTGCTGTTCGGCGGCGGCATCAACTGCGCTGTGGCTGCGGCTGCTGCCGTGCTGTGCATGGGCGCACCCCTTTCCTCGGTGCTGGTGCCGGGTCTGGCGGCGCTGCGGCTGCAAAGAGCTGCCGCCGCTGTGGGCGCTGTGGTGCCCGGCTGGGCAGCCATTGAGGAGCTGGGCGGCATCGACACCATTGAGCTGGATGCCGATGACCTGTTTACCGCTGACAGCGTGACGCTGGAGGATATCCGCATCTTCAAGGGCGGCCGCATCGACCGCGCCATCCTGTATGCGGCCAGTGTACTGAACGAGAGCTGCGACACCCTGCGCGGGCTGTTCCGCCAGATCATCGAGGACCGCACCGATATCCTGTTCCCGGTCAAGGATCTGGAGCAGCACACCGGACTGGGCTTCTCGGCGTGGTGCGACAATAACCGCATCCTCATCGGCACCCGCCGCTACATGGAGCAGGAGGGCGTTACCCTGCCGGAGCAGGATTACGAGGACAGCCACTCCAAAAATGGCGAGCTGCAAATTTTGTATCTGGCAGTGTCCGGCAACCTGCACGCCATGTTCGTGCTGCGTTATGTGGGCGGCCGCAATGTGGCACGCAGTCTTGCTTCTCTGCAAAAGGAAAACATCCGTCTGCTGGTCACCAGCAAGGATCCCAGCCTGACGGCGCGGCACATCACCGAGACCTACCACCTGCCGGAGGGCATGGTCACGGTACTGGACGGCGACCAGTGTCAGGCCATTGAAGCCGCCGATGCAGCCCCGGCAAAGCCCAAGTGCTGCCTGTACCACCACAGGGGCTTTGCCAGCCTGACTGGCGGCTTGCAGGCCGCAGATCAGGCACAGAATGCCGAGACCAGCGCCACCACGGTGCAGCTGGTGTCGGTATGCTTCTCGGTGTTCATTGCGGTGCTGCTGACCTATGCGGGCAGCATCTGGCAGCTGTCCATCGCCACGGTGCTGATGTATCAGGCCGCATGGAGCGCCTTGAGCATCGCTGTCTGCGCCCTGAAGCAGCATAGCTGAAAGTTTTAGCATATTACAAAACGGGCTGTTGCACAGAACCTTGTGCAGCAGCCCGTTTTTGTGATCTTATTTTATTTTCTTGCGCATTTCGTAGTCGTTCAGGGCGGCCAGCGCCTCGCCGGAAAGGGGAACGAGCGCCAGCATATTGAAGATGGTCATCAGCCCGATGCCCACATCGCCCAGATCCCACACCACGGTGTAGGCCTGTGTGCCGCCCACCAGCAGCATGGCCAGCGCCAGCAGCTTGTAGGCGGTCTGGCTCCACCAGTTGTCGCCGCACAGGTAGGCCACATTGCCCCGGGCGTAGTACAGCACCCCCAGAAAGGTGGAAAAGCTGAACAGCGCTAAGATCACCGCAATGAACACGATGCCAAAGCTGCCCAGATGGTACTGCATCGCCTTCTGCAGAAGGTCCATGCCCGCCATCCCGGCGGTAAGCTCCTGCGGCACCAGCAGCATCAGAAAGGCGGTGCAGCTGCAGATGACCACCGTGTCGATCAATACGCCCAGCGCCTGCACAAGACCCATCTTTACCGGGTCGTCACACTCCGCAGCGGCAGCGGCGCAGGGGGCAGAACCGCTGCCCGCCTCGTTGGAGAACAGCCCGCGCTTGACACCGTTCATCAGCACTGCGCCAAAGCCGCCTGCGGCCACCTGACGCAGGCCAAAGGCCTCGGCAAAGATGCGTGCCAGCACGGCGGGCAGCTGCCGGATATTCAGCACCACGATGCCCACCGTGATGACAAAGTAGCACACCGCCATGACCGGCACGATGAAGTCAAGGCTTTTTACGGTGGCGTTTTTGCGCAGCACGATCAGCGCCGCCAGCAGGGTAAGCACCACGGTAGTGGCTAGCGGCGGGACGTGAAAGGCGTTTTCAAAGGCAGAACTGACCGAGTTGGAAATCACCTGACTGATGCCGCACCAGCAGATCAGACCGGACACTGCAAACAGCGCTGCGCACACCGAGCGCTTGAGCTTTTTGCCCCGTTTGCGCTCTGCCAGCACATGAAGGTAGTAGGCCGGGCCGCCCCGCCAGCCGCCGTACAGCGGGTCCGGCACGCGGTACTTCTGCGCCAGAGTGGACTCCACAAAGGAGGTGGAAGCACCCAGCAGGGCAGTGACCCACATCCAGAACACCGCGCCCGCACCGCCCGCCGAAACAGCGGCCACCACGCCCACAAGGTTGCCCATGCCCACCCGGGTGGCGGTGGAGATGACCAGTGTCTGGAAGGAGGAAAGCCCGCCCGCAGCCTGCTTTTTTTCGCACACCGCGCCGATCATATCCCGGAACAGGCGCACCGGCAGCAGCCTTGTGCGCAGGGTGAAGCCGATACCGGCTGCAAACAAAAGCACCACCATGAAGGAGATGCCAATGCCGCCCGCCACTGGCAGGGTGAATAAATCGCCCCACAGCAGGCGGTAAAGCGCTTCGATCAGATCAACTATCAAGAAAACAGCCTCCTGTACTTTTGAGAAATAAAGTTGCTACTTCATTATAGTACAGCACAGAAGAATTGTAAAATCTAAAATATTGATAGAATAGATTGACCAAACTGAACGCAGTGTGGCAAATGCAAAATAATAATTCCACTGAATATGCCGCAGCTCGGCAGCGGAGGGCATTTATCGCAATTTTCAAAAATAGTGCCTGTCAAAACGGCATATTTGCGATATGCAGTTTGCGGATGTTGCTTGGGCATTAAAAACGCAAACTGCTATAAATCGTCCCACAAAAAAGGGACTGCCGCACGATTGTGCAGCAGTCCCGGAGGAAGAAGCGCCTTTCAGCGCGGGAAAAGCTTACAGAATGTCGATGTATTCACCGGCCAGCGCCTTGTTCATGCTGCGCACAGCGCAGAACTTGCCGCACATACTGCAGGTGTCGCTGTGGTCGTCCTCGGGCAGGCGGGCGTCGCGGATGGCCTTGGCGGTCTCCGGGTCCAGTGCGCAGGCGAACTGTGCATCCCAGTCCAGTACGCGGCGGGCATCGCCCATCTTGTCGTCAATGTCCCGGGCGTGGGGGATGCCCTTGGCAATGTCGGCGGCGTGAGCGGCGATCTTGGAGGCCACGATGCCCTGCTTTACGTCTTCCACATTGGGCAGAGCCAGATGCTCGGCGGGGGTCACATAGCACAGGAAGGCCGCACCGCTGGCGGCTGCCACTGCGCCGCCGATGGCAGCGGTGATGTGGTCGTAGCCGGGGGCGATATCGGTGACCAGAGGTCCCAGCACATAGAAGGGTGCGCCCATGCAGATGCTCTTCTGCACCTCCATGTTGGCGGCGACCTGATTCAGGGGCACATGGCCGGGGCCTTCTACCATTACCTGCACGTTGTGTGCCCATGCGCGCTTGGTCAGCTCGCCCAGACGCACCAGTTCCTCGATCTGGCACACATCGGTGGCGTCAGCCAGACAGCCGGGACGGCAGGCATCGCCCAGAGAGATGGTCACATCATGCTCGGCGCAGATCTCGCAGATCTCGTCAAAGTGCTCGTAGAAGGGGTTCTCGTTGCCGGTCATGCTCATCCACGCAAACACCAGAGAGCCGCCGCGGCTCACGATGTTCATCTTGCGCTTGTGCTTGCGGATCTGCTCGATGGTCTTGCGGGTGATGCCGCAGTGCAGGGTGACAAAGTCCACGCCGTCCTCTGCGTGCAGGCGTACCACATCGATGAAGTCCTGTGCAGTCAGCTCAGCCAGATCCCGCTGGTAGTGGATGACCGAATCATACACCGGCACAGTGCCGATCATCACCGGGCACTCGTGGGTCAGCTTCTGGCGGAAGGGCTGGGTGTTGCCGTGGCTGGACAGATCCATAATGGCTTCTGCGCCCATGTTCACGGCGCTCATCACCTTCTGCATCTCAATGTTGTAGTCCTTGCAGTCGCGGGAGACACCAAGGTTCACGTTGATCTTGGTGCGCAGCATGGAGCCTACGCCCTCGGGGTTCAGGCACTTGTGGTGCTTGTTGGCGGGGATGGCTACCTTGCCCTCGGCGACCCACTGGCGGATCTCCTCGGTAGTGCGGTATTCCTTTTTGGCTACGATCTCCATCTCCGGGGTGATGATGCCCTTGCGGGCGGCATCCATCTGGGTGGTATAAGTCTGCATACGCTGTGTTCCTCCAAATGACAGTTTATCTCTGAACAGCAGGGTGCTGGTCATACAGTGATACGGGGCAGCCTGTGTGCCAGGAGCTTTCTCCTCGGACACGAATCGGGCCATTCCATCGCCCGCCCTACTGCCTGCGGCAGCAGGGTCCCACCCCAGCGGACGGTCCTCGGAGAAACTTCTGCACACGCCCTTCCCTGCTGTTTCCCGCACCAGCACGGCGGTCTCCTCGATACAGGCGTTAGAGCAGCGCAGTCGCTTGAGTACCCGGCGGGTGTCGGTCTCGCCCAAAGCGCTCAGCAGCGCCGCCCAGCGCACCGGCAGATTTTCCTCTCCCGCCGGGCAAGCATCCACCACCGGCTTTGCGGCTTCAAGCGCCGCCGGGGTCAGCTCCGGCAGTACCACAGCCAGCACTGCGGGCTCCAGATATGCCCCCGGCTGCGGGGCTGCCAGCAGCTTTGCAAGTTCCTCCTGAATGCGCTCGGCAGAGATGCAGTCCAAGTGCGGTGCCAGCTGCCGCGCCGCCCGGGCGGTGGCTGCGTCCAGTGCAAAGCCGAACCTTGCGGCAAAGCGGTACAGCCGCAGAATACGCAGCGCATCCTCGGTGAACCGCTGCTGCGGCTCGCCTACCGCCCGCAGCAGACCGTTCTGCAGATCTTTTTGCCCGCCAAAGGGGTCTACCAGACCCTCGGCTTCATTATAAGCCATGGCGTTGATGGTAAAATCCCGCCGGGCAAGATCCTCCCGCACGTCCGGGACGAACTGCACCGCGTCCGGGTGACGTCCATCGGTATAGCTGCCCTCGGTGCGGAAGGTAGTAGTCTCGTACAGCTGCCCGCCGTATTTGATGGTGACCGTGCCGTGCTGCAACCCGGTGGGGATGCACTGCTCTGCCCCGAACAGCTCCATCACCTGCTGCGGCAGGGCGCTGGTGCACAGGTCCCAGTCGTGGGCGGTGCGCCCCAAAAGGCTATCCCGCACGCAGCCGCCCACGGCATAGGCTGCGTAGCCCGCTGCGTGCAGGGTGTCCAGCAGGGCAGCTGCCCCGGGGTCAAGTGTCAGCTTCATTCCTCGTTCTCCTCGTAATGCAGGGTGATGCGCTTGCCGTCAAAGCCGCATTCTGCCGCAGGGAATACGCTCTGCGCCTGTGCAAGCTGCTGTTCCGGGTCGGTGATCATGGGGGAATAGTGCACCAGCCACAGCCGCTTTGCCCCGGCCTTTGCAGCCAGCGCCGCGCTTTGGCCAAAGGTGCTGTGCCCCCACTGCGCGGCCTGCTCCTGCTGCTCCGGCAAAGCATAGGTGGCATCGCAGAGCAGCAGGTCTGCGCCCTGCGCCGCCTGCTCCAGCGTCGGGCAGGGCGCACTGTCGCCGGAAAAGACGAACCGCAGCCCCTTGCGGGGTGCGCCCAGCACCTCGGCGGGCTGCACCATGCGCTCTGCCAGCGGGACAGCCTGTCCCCGCTGCAAAAGCCGCCACTGGGTCACCGGTACGCCCAGCGCCCGCGCCTTTTCCGGGTCGAACCTGCCCGCCCGGGGCAAGTCCAGCCGGTAGCCCAGACTGCGCACCCGGTGCTTTGTTGCCACCGGCAGCAGCGTTGCCCCGGCGGGCCATCCATCCGAAAGAGCATCCAGCGCCACCGGCTGCCCGGCGCGGCAGATAAGCGGCTTTACCGCATAGGGCAGCGGCCCGGTCAGGGCATACACCGCCCGCCAGACCTCCAAAAGCCCCTCCGGCCCCAGCAGCACCAGCGGGCGGGTGCGTCCCTGCGCCCCAAGGGTCTGCAAAAGCCCGGGCAGGCCAAAGATATGGTCCCCGTGGTAGTGGGTCAGGCAGATGGCGTCCGCACGCATCAGGTTCACCCCGGCGCGGCGGGCGGCGGTCTGGGTGCCCTCGCCACAGTCCAGCAGCAGGCTGTGCCCGCCGCACTCCGCCACTGCGGCGGTCAGGGCGCGCTCCGGCAGCGGCATGGTGGCAGCCGTGCCCAGCAGTGTAATGGTCAGCATAAGCAGTTCCTCCGTGGTTCTTCCCTGTTATCTTACCACAAACCCCGCCGGTGCACAATTCTTTCTGCTGCGGCATAAGCTGGGCAGAGCCTTGAAAAAGGAGGGCACAGCCTATGCAGCGCGACCGCAGAAAACGACATCCCCCCGCCCGGCACCCGGTGCTTTTGCGCCGGGTGCTGCTGGTGCTGTGCATTCTGGCGGTGCTGTGGCTGGGGTACAGCTGCATGATGCCGCAGCTGCTTTTTTCCGCCCGGGGCACCATGATCTTTGTGCCGGACCCGCCGCTCCGGCGGTAAACGGAAAACACATTCCTTCAGCACCGCGCCATCCCCCCGCCACACAAGTCCATACTTGAAGAAAAACGCAAAATAGTGTATTATATAGTATTATGAGTATAAGGGGCACGCTGTGTGCCCTGACAGGGGGAACCTATATGGCTGATAAAAACTTTCTGACAGATATCATCGATGCCGACCTTGCCGAGGGCAAGGTGCAGCAGATCCACACCCGCTTCCCGCCGGAGCCCAACGGCTATCTGCACATCGGCAGCGCCAAGGCCATCTATATCAACTGGTCCATTGCCAACCAGTACGGCGGCAAATTCAACCTGCGTCTGGACGACACCAACCCCGCCCGCGAAGGCGAGGAGTATGTCAACAGCATCATCGAGGATCTGCACTGGCTGGGTGCCGACCCCAACGGCGGCATCTTCTACGGCAGCGATTACTTTGATAAGTGCTATGAGTACGCCGAAAAGTTGATCACCGAGGGCAAAGCCTATGTGGACGACCTGACCCGCGAGGAGATGCGCGAGTACCGCGGCTCCGATGCCGGCAAGCCCTCCCGCCCGTCCCCGTGGCGCGACCGCAGCCCGGAAGAGAACCTTGATTTGTTCCGCCGGATGCGTGCCGGTGAGTTTCAGGAGGGCGAAAAGACCCTGCGCGCCAAGATCGACCTGGCCAGCCCCAACATGAACATGCGCGACCCGGCCATCTACCGCATCAAGTACGCCGAGCATCACCGTCAGGGCAGCAAGTGGTGCATCTACCCCATGTACGACTTCGCCCACCCCATTCAGGACGCCATCGAAGGCATCACCCACAGTATGTGCAGTCTGGAGTTCGAGAACCATCGCCCGCTGTACAACTGGGTCATTGAGAACATCTTCGGTGCCGAGTTCCCCAAGCAGCGCGAGTTCGCCCGCCTGAACATGACCAACACGGTCATGAGCAAGCGCTACCTGCGCGAGCTGGTGGAGATGGGCATCGTGGACGGCTGGGACGATCCCCGTATGCCCACCCTGTGCGGTCTGCGCCGCCGCGGCTACACCCCCACCTCCATCTTCACTTTCGTGCGGGAGGCCGGTATCTCCAAGTCTGACAACCTGATCGATATGCGCCAGCTGGAGGCCTGCATCCGCAGCGAGCTGGACCTGACCGCACAGCGCCGCATTGCCGTGCTGGAGCCGGTCAAGCTGGTGGTGGACAACTACCCCGCCGACAAGACCGAGTACTTTGACGTAGCCAACAACCCCAACCGTGAAGCCAACGATACCACCACCCGCAAGGTCGCCTTTACCCGTGAGCTGTGGATCGACGCCGAGGACTTTGCCGAGGTGCCGCCTCCCAAGTTCAAGCGCCTGACCGTGGGCGGTGAGGTGCGTCTGATGGGCGCTTACATCGTCAAGTGCGAGAGCGTGGAGAAGAACGCCGACGGCAGCATTGCCGCCATCCACTGCACCGCCGACCTCGAGACCGGCAACGGCAACCCCGCCGACGGCCGGAAGGTCAAGGGCGCGACCATTCACTGGGTGGATGCGGAGAACTGCTGCGACGCGGAGGTCAGACAGTACGACAATCTGTTCAATGACCCCGACCCCGACGCGGCGGGCAAGGATTTTCTGGCCTGCCTGAATGACAAGTCTCTGGAAGTCCTCACCGGCTGCAAGGTGGAGGCCAGCCTCCGGGACGCCAAGGCGCCCGCGTCCTATCAGTTCATGCGTCTGGGCTACTTCTGCCCGGACAGCAAGGACTGCGCCCCCAGCCATCTGGTGTTCAACCGTTCCGTCAGCCTGAAGGATTCCTTCAAGCCCGGAAAGTAATTCCTCATAGTATTGAAAATCCCGCTGCAACAGGCGGGGCGTATCAGACAGTTAACAGGCACAGTAGGTTAATCTACTGTGCCTGTTCCTGTATAATTTAATGTAATGTATGGGCCATATTTATTAGGAAAACTCACAAACCGTTGTTCTGCTGTGGGCATCAGCCCACAGCCAGTTGGGAATTGAGCTCGATATACTCAGCCATACGGCGAAACTCATCGGCATATTTGAATTTTACGCTGATGTTTCCGCCTTCGTAAACCTTGATATGGTCTACAAGTTCAATGAGTATGTCGCGTGTCAGCTTTTCGATGTTCTGATATTTAAGGAACGCCGTCAGAAACGGACTTTCCGCGTCCATACCATTTTCAAGCTGATCCCGTTCTGCTCGCAGGGTGCGGAGAACGGCATTGATGGACTCGGCCTGCTGTTCGTAGTCCTCGCTCATGTGCCGGTAATCGGTATGAGTAATCTCGCCGTCTTTCCAGTCTTGATAGAGAGCCTGTTTGTAGCGCATGATTTTGGACAGCTCTTTTTCCTTAATTGCTATCATATCTTCCAGACGGCAAGACTTGCTCTTTTTCAAGGGAGCGGCATTGATACGGGAAACAAGCTCCGAATAGGTGACTGCCAAATGTACCTGCTGTTGGATGGCGAACAACACGCCAACCTCCAGACGGGTATTTTTTATGGAGTGCATCGTGCAAGCGGTTTTTGAAAGGCTCTTGTAAGTCCCACATTGATAATAGACATAAGTGCCTTTTGAAGCGATCCGGGACATAGCCCTGCCGCAGTCAGCACATTTCAGAAAGCCGCTGAACAGATAGAGTTGTTTCTGCTTGGGTGCTGTACGGGTGTCCCGCTTCAGCAGCCCCTGCACTTTGTCAAAGGTTTCCCGGTCTATAATGGCCTCGTGGGTGTTTTCCACGATAAACCATTCTTCCTCTGGCACACGCTCTTGAATATGGATTTTGTAGCTTTTCACCCGCTGGCGGCCTTGCACCATATCCCCCACATAAACACGGTTTTTCAAAATCGTGTCAATGGTGATTGTGCTCCACATAGGATTTCCCTGGGCATTGGGGGCATTGTATTTCAAGCCTTGGCTTTGCTTATAAACGGTGGGACAAGGAACGCCGTGGTCGTTGAGGTAGAGGGTGATGCCTCGCTTGTTCTTTCCCGACAGGAACATGGAAAAGATGCGTTTTACAATTTCAGCGGCCTCCGGGTCTACCAGTAAAGCGTGTTTGTCCTGCGGGTCTTTGATGTAGCCATAGGGAGCATAGGAGCCGATAAACTCACCGTTGCGCCGTTTCATATCAAATACCTGTCGGATCTTCTTTGAGGTCTGATAGCAGTATTGATCGTTCATAACATTGGTGATCGGCACAATGATATTGGAAACACTATCCGGGTTGCGGTAGCTGTCCACGCCCTCGGCCAGACTGATAAAGCGAATGTTGAGCCGCACAAACAGGTTTTCTATCAGATTTCCTGCGTCGGTATAGTTACGGGAAAGCCGGGAAAGGTCTTTGACAATTACGCAGTTGATTTTCCCGCTGTAAATATCGGCCAGCAATCTTTGAAAATCCTCGCGGTCTGTGTCCGTCCCGGTCTTGCCGTCGTCAACATACACATCGTTTTCGTCCCCCTCATAGAACTCGTCCATGTGGGTTTGGTGATACTGTTCCAGCAGAAGCCGCTGGTTGACTACGCTGTTGCTTTCGTCCCGTCCACGGAGCAAGTCCTCTTTGGAAAGGCGGATATATTTACCCAGCCGCCAGCGCATCGATTTATAAGAAGTAGGGGAATTGGCGGTGTTGTTCCCCCGGTTTTTGGTTCGTGCCATTTGTCCTCCTTCCCTATCACATTA
>OIZV01000604.1_pt1 | contig 16062 bp, 19 predicted proteins | sample 1588681 | NCBI WGS metagenome assembly OIZV01 (sample SAMN03283281) | human gut metagenome | biome: human-associated habitat; material: feces | host: Homo sapiens | place: Peru | collected 2012
AGTGGCCCTTATAGGGCCTGATCAAACCACCGGTTCAACCGGTGGTTTTGATTCGAAAAGCGCGGCGCATCCGGGGCGGCTTTGAACGGGAAGCGGCGAAAAGGATTAGGACTTGACATTATCAAAAATGAGAATATAATCTATAACAAGAATGGTTGAAGGAGCGGATGACCGATGGAAACGGCGGAGCTTGTGATGAACCCGGTGCGGCAGAGAATATTTCAGTATCTTCTGCTCCACGAAACGGGAACGGTCAAGGACCTCCGGAAGGCTATGCCGGACGTTCCGAGCGCGAGCCTGTACCGCCATGTGAAGCTTCTGGCCGAGCACGCCGTTCTGACGGTCGCGGGCGAAAACCGGATCCGGGGGACGGTGGAGAACGTCTACCGGCTGAACAGAAGCGCGCTGGAGATCGACGACGCGGACGGCGCCGGCGTGCAGGCGGCGCTTCTCGGCATCTGCGCGTCGTTTGCCAAATACTTTGCGGGCGGCGGGGCCGATCCCCGGCGGGACATGCTGCTGATGACGACCTGCACGCTGACGCTGACGGACGGCGAGTTTATGGATTTCCTTTCGGAGATCAACCGGGTCGCTCTGAAATACATGGACGTCCGGGCCGCGCAGGGAAGCAAAACAAGACAGATCACCCTTATCTCCGCCCCGACGGACGGGAAGGGAGCGTGAGGAAATGGAACAGGAGCTGCGCGCCCTGCGGCCGTTTCTGGATGCGGACGGGCGGCTGACCGCCCTGCCGGCGAAGGAGCGGAAAAAGAGGATGGCGCTGTGGTATCTGGCCGGGAGGCTTGAGGACGGGCGTCTGTATTCCGAGCCGGAAATCAACGCGCTGCTGGACGAATGGACGCTTTTTCACGACCCCGCGGCGCTGCGGCGGGAGCTGTATAACAAGCGGCTCGTGGATCGGACGGCGGATGGCGGACGCTACTGGAAGGAAAAGGTCATCCCGCCGCTTGCGGCGTTTATAGAAGGCCATGCTTGAGCGGCTTTTGCGCGAGCAGTACGGGCTTTCTCTCCGCCATGCGCGGCGGGCCGCGGAGGGGGCCGGCTCAGGCACCTGGTTTCTGCGCTGCGGCGAGGGGGAATACGTTATGAAATTCCCCGCGGCCAGCGGGATAAACCACCCGGAGGAGGAGCCTCGGCTGTGCGCCTTTCTGCGGGCGCAGGGCATTCCCGCCTGCGATTTTCTGAAAAACAGAGCGGGCGGCTGCCTTTCGCGGGACGCCGCCGGGCGCGTGTTTACCGTGCAGCGGCGCCTTCCGAGGCTGACGCCGGAATGGAACAGCGCCTCGGAGGCGCTGCTGATGGAATCGGCGGAGCTGCTGGGGAAGATCCATTGTGTGCTGCGGGCGTATCCCGCGCTCCCGGAGGGCATTGGCGCGGGCTTCTTTGCCGGCATGACGCCGCAGCGCGCGCTGGCATCCTATCGGTGCTCACTGGCGGCGGCCGTCCGGCTTGGCGATACCGAAAGCGCCGAAGAATTAAGATGGCGCATCGATCGGATGGAGCGATTTCCGGCGTGGATGTTCGACCTGAGCCGGCTGACGCTCCGCAATACGCACGGGGACTATTTTATCAGCCAGTTTCTCTGCCGGGACGGGCGGCTGACCGCCGTCATCGACTGGACGGCGGCCTGCGTCCATCCCGTTGTCTGGGAGCTTATGCGCTCGTTTGTCTACAGCGCGCCCTGCTGTGCGGACGGCCGGATCGACCGGCCGCTTCTCGCGCGCTATGTCCGGGCCTACTGCCGGTACGGGACGCTGAACGACTACGACCTGGAAAATCTCTATCGGCTGTATTTCTATCAGATCGCCGTCTGCGACTATTATGGGCAGTATTATACCTCCGGGGCGGCCAACCGGGCGATCTATCTCCGACAGGCGCGGCATGCGGCCCGCCTGCTGAAAAGCATGGATATGGAAGGCTGAGACGGCTTTGCCGGGAGCGTTTGCGAAAAGGCGGTTGACAGCGGGCCGCGCTGTGTTTATAATCTAAAACGCTTGTTTCAAAATGTACGTTTCAAAACGACTGTTTTATTATAAAGGAGAACTCCCTATGCCGCCGAAACCGAAATTCACAAGAGAAGAGATCGTACAGACGGCGCTGGACATCGTGTCCCGGAAGGGCGTGGAGGCGCTCACGGCGAAGGAGCTGGGCGACGCGCTCGGCAGCTCGGCCCGGCCGATCTTTACGGTGTTCGCCGGTATGAAGGAGGTGCAGGAGGCGGTGCGCGCCGCCGCCATGCGCCGTTTTGAAAGCTTCGCGGAGCAGAGACTGCCCGGCATGCCCCTGTTCAAGCAGGTGGGGATGCAGATGGTATTGTTCGGCGCGCAGGAGCCGAAGCTGTATCAGCTTTTGTTTATGCGGGAGAATCGGAACGCCGTCCGCTTTGACGACGTATTCGGAGAGCTTGGCCCCACGGCGGACAACTGCATCAGCCGGCTCCGGGAGGAATACGATATGAGCGAGGCGGAGGCAAAGCTCCTTTTTGAAAACGTGTGGATCTACACGTTCGGGGTCGGCGCGCTGTGCGCCACGCGGATGTGCCGCTTTTCGGAGGAAACGCTTGGACAGATGCTGTCCACGGAGTTTCAGGCGATGCTGCGGTTTGTGAAGGCGGGGACGGAGGAAAGCCATGAGCGGCGATGAGACCCGGTGGCTGCTGTGCCCGGCGTGTCATGGGAAGACCCGGACGCAGGTGCGGCGGGATACGGTTCTGGAAAACTTTCCGCTGTTCTGCCCGAAATGCAAAGGGACCTTCCTGATCTCCGTGCGGGCGTGCAAAACCGAATACAAGACCAAGCCAGACGCTGAGACGCAGAGCTGAACCGACGAAAAGCCGGCCGCTCTGCGTTTGTCTTTTGGCAATTGCACGAAGGAAGGAAAACCGATGAAAAGGGAGACAAAAAGCCTCTGGCTTTATCTGCTGCTGGTGGCGGCCTTCTGGGCGTTCACCTTTGTGACGCTGAATATCTGGCTCCGGCCCTGCGCCGCCGCGTATGCGCAAAGCGGGGAGGTCACGGCGGGCTATGTGCTCTATGCGCTGATCGGCCTGGTGTTTTCCACGCCCGCGCCGTTTCTGTCGGCGCTGCTTCTGGCGCTCCGGCGGGAAAAGATCGGATGGCGGGCCTTTTGGGGGCGGCTGGTCCGGGCGGAGGACAGAGGGCGGGCCGTCCTGCTGACGGCGGGCTTTTGTCTGGCGGCGCTTGTCTTCGCGCTTTGGCGCGGAACGCCGAACGGCTCGCCGTGGTATATGCTCCCCGCCGGGTTTCTGGTGATGATCCCGTTTGTCGGTGTCGCGGAGGAGGCGGGCTGGCGCGGCTTTCTGCAGCCGGAGCTGGAAAAGCGGATGAAATTCCCGTTCAGCGTTCTGGCGACGGCCGCCGTTTGGGACGTATGGCATCTGGATCAGTGGCTCGACCCCGCGTCCAACCACTACGGCGACAGCTTTCTCGGCTTCAGCATCCATCTGTTCGTCTGGGCGTTTGCGCTGGCGGCGCTTTACCGGCAGACCGGAAGCGTCATGGCCTGCGCGGTGTACCACGCGTTCGTGAACGCGCTCGGTGCGGTCTATGACTGGAACGCGCTTTTCGATCCGTTCCCCGGCGACGCCTGCACCAACCTGTACCGCGCCGCGGTGCTGACTGTCTCGGTCGTGCTGTGGCTCGACGCCGACCGGCGCGCAAAGGGGCGCGCCGTGCCAGATAAGGAGGAGACTGTGAGCAAATACGACGCGCTCTGGGCGTACATACGGAAAAGCGGCGCGCCCCAATTGACGCTGACCTTTGACGAGATCGGTCAGATCGCGGGCGCGCCCCTTGACCACTCCTTTCTGCGATACAAAAAGGAGCTGATGGCCTATGGCTATGAGGTCGGAAAGATTTCCATGAAGGCGCGGACGGTGTTTTTTGTAAAAAAGAAAACGGCGCATGGAGCCGCGGCGGCCGGAAGGAAATAAGGCCGTGAGATATACAGACGGAAGGTATAGGCAGACGAGGATAAGGGAGGGCTTATGAAAAAGAAAATTGCTTTGTTTCTGTGCGCGGCGCTCGCCGTGCTGCTGGGCGGCTGCCGCGTCCATGTGCCGCTGGGGCTCGGCGGCTATATCACCGGCGAGGAGTATCCCGACGCCGAAAAATACCGGACGGGCGCGTTTTCCTACAGCGCGGACGAAATAAGCGCCGTCGAGGTCTACTGGCGCTGCGGCGAGGTGGAGATCGTCGAATCGGACGGGGCGGAGCTTGCCGTCCGGGAGAGCGGGAGCGAACTGCCGGAGGGCAGCGCCATGCATTTTCTGCTGGACGGCGGCGCGGAGCTCCTGTACGCCTCGAAAAGCGGAAAAATGCAAACGGAGCTTGTCTGGGAACGGAAGGGCGATCTGTATGTGTTCGGGGCCGGGGAAGGCCGGCTCACGGTCGAGACCGCCAGCGGGCGTCTCAAGATCCGCTGAAGGCGCCGGCAATGCAGCAAAAGGAAGCAGGAGGGGGGCGGGCCGCCATGGGGCGCAATGGCCTGCAAAAGCAGCTGATCCGGCAGTTTTACCGCGGCAATATCCCGGCCTTTGTGCTCGCCGTCGCCGCGGCGCTGGCCGCCGGCTCGCTCAACATCATTCTCTCGTGGATCATTCAGCAGCTCATCGACGCCGCCTCCGGCATTCCCGGCGCGCGTTCGCTCGCGGAGCTGGCGAAGATCAGCGGAGGGCTCGTTGCGCTGTGCGTCGCGCTGTCGCTTCTGAAATACGCCGCGCAGCCGCGCTTCATCGCGCGCGCCATGCGGCAGTATAAGGACTTCGCGTTTCACAAGCTCATGGAAAAAAGCATCGCGTCCTTCCGCGGCGAAAGCATCGCCGCGTATCTCTCCGCCCTGAGCAACGACGCGAGCAGCATCGAGGCGGATTATCTGACGCAGCAGCTGGCTCTGATCACCAAGGCGGTGACGTTTGCCGGCGCGCTCGCGCTCATGCTGTGGTACTCGCCGCTGCTGACCGCCATTGCCGTCGGCGTCACGGCGCTTCCCTTCGCCGCCTCCGTGCTGACCGGCGGCCGGGTCCAGTCCGCCGAGCGGCGCGTTTCCGACCGCAGCCGCGATTTTACCGCCGCGCTGAGCGACTGCCTTGCGGGCTTTCCCGTGGTCAAGACCTTCCGTGCCGAGCGGGAGATATTCCGCCTGTTTTCCCAGAGCAACCGCGCGCTCGAGCGCGAAAAATTCGGCCGCCAGCGCGTGCGTATCCTTGTCGGTATGATCGGCTCGGTGACCGGCGTTTTTGCGCAGCTCGGCGTTTTTCTCATCGGTGCGTATCTGGCTCTCACCGGCCGCGCTCTGACGGCCGGCGCCGTGGTTCTGTTTGTCAATCTGATGAATTTCCTGATCGAGCCCGTTGCGGAGCTGCCGGGCCTGATCGCCGCCCGGCGGGCGGCGGTCGGGCTGATTGGAAAGCTGGCGGACGCGCTGGAGCAGGACGACGCCCCCGCGGGAAGCGTCCGCCTTGAGCGCGTCGATCACGGCATCCGGCTGGAAAACGTTTCGTTCAGCTACGACGGGGAAAAGGAAATTCTGCACGGTCTCTCCGCCGAATTTGAGGCGGGCCGCGCATACGCCGTCGTCGGCGCGAGCGGCAGCGGGCTTTCCGGCGGCGAGAAGCAGCGCATCTCGATCGCACGGAGCCTGCTGAAAAAATCGTCGGTCCTGCTGGCCGACGAGGCGACTGCCGCGCTGGACGCGGAGACGGCCCATCAGGTCACGAGCGACCTGCTCGATCTTTCCGGCGTGACGCGCATCATCGTCACGCACACGCTCAGCGAAGCGCTGCTTCGCCGCTGTGACGGCATTCTGGTGCTGAAAAACGGCCGCATCGACGAGACGGGCCGCTTTGACGAGCTTATGGAGAAGAAGGGCTATTTCTATGCGCTGTTCACCGTGGCGCAGTAAAGCGGCGGGCGGCTATAAACAGGCATAAATAAACCATAAATAAATACATCGCAGGAGGAACACAATGAAATCGCTGAAAACCATTCAGACACTGGCCGGGATCGGAAAAATACTCAGCCGGATCGCGTTCATTTTCTCCGTGATCGGCTTTTGCGGCTGTATCGCGGGGCTGCTCAGTCTGGGCCTCGGCAGCGGCGGCGAGCTGCTCAGGATCGGCGGCATTACGCTGCACGGCGCGATCTCCGGGAAATACGGCGGCAGCGACGGCGGCGTCATCGCCGCGCTTGTCGGCTGGCTGTTTATTTGCGCCGGAGAGGTGGTGCTGGCAAAATTCGCGGAGATATGCTTCAAAAATGAGCAGAAGGCCGGAACGCCCTTCACGCTGACTGGCGCGAAGGAGCTGCTGCGGCTCGGCATTCTGACGATCGTCCTGCCCACGGGCTGCGCGGTGCTCGCAAGCATTGCCGAGGGGATCGCCGCCGGCTTCCTGGACGTTTCGAAGGCCACGGCCATGGATATGCATTTCGACAGCAAAGCCAGCGTCGTGCTGGGGGTCATGTTCATTCTCGGCTCCCTGCTGTGCCGCTATGGCGCGGAGCTTTCCCGCGGCGGCGAGAACTGATCCAGGCGCGGCCGCCGGGGCTTGAACGGAAAAGGTCCCGGCGGCCGTCTTTTGGTTCATACGAATAAAAATCCGTTTCCCGCAAAAACTAGCGGGGAAGCAAAAACAGGCAAGGGAGTAATTCGTATGAAAGCAACGGGAATCGTGCGGCGCATCGACGATCTGGGCCGCGTTGTGATACCGAAGGAGATCCGCCGCACCATGCGCATCCGTGAGGGCGACCCGCTGGAGATATATACCGACGCGGATGGCGAGGTCATATTCAAAAAATATTCGCCCATGGGCGAGCTGAACGGCTTTGCCGCGCAGATCTGCGAGTCCATGACCAAGACCACGGGGCTTCCGGCGGCGGTATGCGACCGCGACAGCGTGATCGCGGCGGCCGGCGCGGGCCACCGCGAGCTTCTGGACCGGCACATCGGGCCGGAGCTGGAGCAGATCATGGAGGGGCGCCGCGCCTATTCGGCGCAGCAGACGGGACGCGCCGTGCCGGCTACGGCGGCGGCGGACGCGCCGCAGGCGGAGATCATCGTTCCGATCCTGTGCGAGGGCGACGTGCTTGGATGCGTGCTGTTTCTGCAGGGCGAGGGAAAGCGCGCCGGCGAGCTGGAGCTGAAGCTGGCCGGGACGGTGGCCGGTTTTCTCGGCAAACAGATGGAGACATGAAAATAACCGCTGCCTGCCCGCGAACGGGAGACAGCGGTTTCTTTATTCCGTAACGATCCGGACGGCGGCGTGAAGATTGCGGCAGCATACGTCGAGATGCTCGCCGCCGGCCTCCCCGTCCCGCGTCCAGGGCGTGGGCTCGTCAAAGAGGAAGCGGACGCGGCTGCTGCGCAGCAGGATCACGTTTTCGCCGGTGAAGTCGCTGGCGAGAACGGCGGAGATCACGTTGGCCAGATCGATCGCGTCCTCCGGCGCGCGCACGAGGAAGATCTCGAACAGACCGTCGCTCAGCGCGCCGTTATCCACATCGCGCAGCCGGACGAGCCCCGCCACGGAGCGGGAATTCGTCACGCCGCCGAACACGAAATCGTCCTCCAGCGTCCCGCCGTCCCACTCCACGCGCACGTGGCGGCTCGTCACGCGGCCGAGCGCGGCCATGCCGCCGAGGATATAGGCCAGCTTTCCGAGCGCCTGCTTCTGATTTTGCGGCGTTTCATAAGATACCTCGGTAAACGCGCCGAAGGCGGCGACGTAGGTGAAGTACTCGCAGTCGTTGAAACGGCCCACGTCCAGCGGACGGGCCTGTCCGGCCGCGGCCGTCTGCGCGGCGACGGCGGGAGTGCGGGACAGACCGAGCGAGGAGGCGACATCGTTGACCGTTCCCATGGGGATGTAGCCAAGCTCCGGCCTTTCCCGGATCTGCATCAGGCCGGCGATGGTCTCCGACAGCGTGCCGTCGCCGCCGACGCACACGATGCGGTCGAAATCCGCGCCGTGCGCCGCGGCCAGAGCCGTCGCGTCGCCGCGGCCGTCCGTGAAGAACACCGTGCTGACATAGCTGTTTCGGTGGAAGGCCTGCAGCATATCCGCCAGCGCGGCCCGGTAGCTCCCGCGGCCGGCGTTGGGATTGATCAGAAGCATCATCTTTTTCATAGCGCATCCATGATACGGCAAGCGGCGAAAAAAAGCAAGCCGGCAAAAGCCGGCCTGCGCAGAAAGAGGAAAGAAATCGGCCCGGGGTTCAGGCCAGCTGCGTCCGCCGCGGGAACAGGCGCGAAAAAAGCACGATGGTCACGCAGGCGAGAAGCACGCCGAGATAGGTCTCCGTGATGGCGAACAAGCCGATCGTCAGCAGATAACGCCCCCGCACGAGCCGCGGGATGAACCAGGCGATGCAGCCGGCGAAGCTGGTCAGAACGGCGATGCACACGCCCTTGTCCGACGCTTTGGACAGGCCCGTCCGCCGGTCGATCCAGTACATGCCGAACAGGATCACGATGAACAGCACGCCGCGCAGCGTGTAGGCGACCTTGACCAGCGACAGGATGGTGGAGGCGTTGGCCAGCGCGATGGCGAGCAGACAGCACAGCACGCCGGAAACGGCCGTTCCGAGGCGGGAGACGCGCGTGAGCTGCCGGTCGGTCGGCCGGGCGCCGGGCCGGCGGGCGTAGATATCCCGCGTGAACATCGTGGCGGAGGCCAGGATGATCGGCGAGATCGTGGACAGGATCGCCGCGAGAACGGAGGCGAGGATGAGGCCGGCGACGACGGGGTGGAAGCTCATGATGAGATCGGTGTAGGCGAGCTTCGCGTCCGTGACCGCGAGCAGCCCGGCGTGGTTCATGGCCTTGGCCGCCATGCCGAGCAGCGTTGTGAACAGGCCGAAGGGGACGACGACCAGAACGGACAGCAGGCACGCCTTTTTGGCGACGCGCTCATCCCTGGCGGCGAGCACGGGCTGGATGCTGGCCTGCGCCGCGCCGGCGGATAAAATGGAGGCGGCGATCTGGCTGACGACCTCGGACGCGCCCATGCCGGTCATGCTGAAGTGGCGCGTGCCCTCCTCGGCGTCCACGGCGCTGATCTCGGCCGTGAAGCCGCTCCAGCCGCCGAGACGGGAAACGGCCAGCACGACGGCCAGGATCATTCCGAAATACATAAAGCCGAGATGCAGCTTGTTCGTGGCCTCCACGGAGCTCATCCCGCCGCTCATGGTGTAGATAATGAAGATGACGGCGAAAAGACAGCACGACAGGCTGAAATCCAGGCCGAGCAGGCTTTCGCCAAGCTTGCCTGCGGCGATCATCTGGCTCAGGCCCACGGCGATCATGACGAAGATCAGCAGCGCCGAGCAGACGGTGCGCGACTTCGGTCCGACGAGCTTTTCGATGATGCCCGGGATGGTCACCTCGTTGTAGCGGCGGTAGCGCGCGGCGAAGAACAGCCCCATCATCAGCATGCCGACGCCGTTGGCGATGGTGTACCACCAGCCGGACAGGCCGGAATGAAAGCCGCACTCCGAGCAGCCGGTGGTGGCGGTGCCGCCGAGCCACTGGCCGCAGGCTACGCACACGATGGCAAAAACGCCCATTCCGGCGCCGACGAAAGAGTCGTGCGAGCGGTTTTTCCGGGACGCCAACACGCCGAGCAGCATGGTGACGGCGAAGTACGCGATAATGATAACAAGCGGCCAGTTCATCCGGTCGTGTCCTCCCTTGATCCTGATTTCCGGGACAAAAAAGGAGGAAGCCTGGAACGGGCTCCAAGCTTCCTCCCGCTGTGATTTTACTCTTTGACCATGCAGCCGACCGTCTCGGGGATGATCAGCTTCGCGCCGGTCTTGGCCTGAACGTCCTCGACGCTCACGCCGGGGGCCGTCTCGAGGAGCTTGGCGCCCTCGGGCGTGATCTCGATCACGGCCAGCTCGGACACGACATAGTTGATGCAGTGATAGCCGGTCAGAGGCATCTTCGTCTTCTCAACGATCTTGGGGTTGCCGGCCTTGTCGGTGTGGGTGGTCATGACGATGGTGATCTTCGAGCCGGTCACCAGGTCCATGGCGCCGCCCATGCCCGCGGCGGTCTTGCCGGGGATCATCCAGTTGGCCAGGTTGCCCTCCGCATCGACCTCGTACGCGCCGAGGACCGTCGCGTCGATGTGGCCGCCGCGGATGAAGCCGAAGCTGCGGAAGCTGTCGAAGCAGGAGCCGCCCACGCGCATCATGGAGGCCTTGCCGCCGGCGTCGACCACGTTGGGATCGGCGTGCTCGCCTTCCTTGGGGGCGCCGGTCAGTCCGACGACGCCGTTCTCGGAGTCGACCCAGACGTCAACGCCTTCGGGCAGATAGTTCAGGCACATCGTCGGCATGCCGATGCCGAGATTGACAACGTCGCCGTCCTGGAAAAAGCGGGCGGTACGGTAAGCAATAAGGTTTTTTCCGGTCAGTTCAGTCATTTCAGTTCCCTCCTTACGCTTCGGTCAGGGCGCGGCCCTGCACAACGGCGTCAACGACAAAGCCCGGGGTCATGACCTCGTCCGGGTCGATCTCGCCGATCTCAACGATCTGCTCGGCCTCGACGATGACATGGTCGGCGGCGGTGGCAAAGGCTTCGTTGAAGTTGCGGGAGGTGCGGCGGTAGACGACGTTGCCCATCTTGTCGGCCTTCCACGCATGGACGAAGCACACGTCGCCATGCAGGGGCAGCTCAAGGATGAAGCGCTTTTTGGTGGGATCGGGAACGATCTCGCCCTCGAGGAACTTGAATTCGCCCTTCTCCTCGTCCCACTCGACGACCTGCTTGCCGTCCATCATGGGCGTGTACAGGCCGGTCGGCGTCAGGACGCCGCCGATGCCGGCGCCGCCGGCACGGACCTTCTCGCACAGGGAGCCCTGCGGAACGAAGGTGAGGTCGATCTCGCCCGCCACGACCTTGGCAACGGTCTCGGAGTTGTTGCCGATGTGGGAGCAGGTGATCTTCTTGATGACGTCGGCGCGCACGAGCTTGCCGATGCCGCGGCCGGGGACGCTGGTGTTGTTGGAGATAACGCTCAGATCCTTGATGCCGGCTTCGATAAGGCCCTCGATGAGAACCTCGGAAACACCGACGTTGACAAAACCGGGCAGCAGAACGGTCATGCCGTCAAAGCAATATTTGCCGATCGCTTCTTCAACGGTCATGACTTTGGACTTGGCCATGTGAATATCATCCTTTCTTGTTTTAATTCAACATTTCAATTATACAAGTACATTTCGCAATTGTCAAACCGGGTCGTCCATAAATTTCTGGGCCAGACGGAAAACCTCGAAAAGCTGCTTGTCGCGCTTGGCCTTGAGCGCGTCGATGTCCTGGCCGGTATAGTCGTAAAAGCCCTTGCCGGTCTTGATGCCGAGCTCGCCCTTTTCCACATGCTCCGCCAGCGAAACAGGCATTTCGTCGCCGTGCTCGGGCATGGTGTAGCTGTGGTTGCGGTAGTTGTTCGCCGTCATGTCCAGCCCGCCGAAGTCGGCGCGCTTGAGAAGGCCCAGGACCACGGCGCGGGGGATGAAGCTGGCCTTCGCCGCCAGGTCGATGGCCTCGGCGTCGCAGTAGCCGTTGTCGAGAAGATAGAACACCTCGCGGTTGAGGCACTGCTGCAGGCGGTTGACGATATAGCCGCGGATGAATTTCTTCATGAACACCGGCGTTTTTCCGCACTTTTTCAAAAGCGCGCACACGATGTCGGCGTACTCCTGCGGCGCCTGCTCGCTTTTGACGACCTCGACCAGCGGGATGAGCTGGGGCGGCGCGTACCAGTGGGCGATGCACAGGCGCGGCAGGATGGACTGCGGCACAAGCTCAAAGATGTTCAGCGCGGAGGTGTTGGAGGCGATGATGGCCCCGGCCGGCGCGCACGCGGCCAGCTGCTCGTACAGCGCGGCCTTCGCGTCGCGGTTTTCCACGATGGTCTCCTGAATGAAGTCCGCGCCGTTCACGGCGGCCTCCACGGTCGATTCAAAGCGGATGCGGTCGAGAATGGCCTCCTGCTCGTCGGCGCGGATGATGCCCTCCTCGGCAAAGGTGGCCAGCGACGAGCGGAGCGCCTCCACGGCCTTCAGCCGCGTTTCCTCGCGGCGCGTCCACATCACGACGTCGTATCCGCCGATGGCGTAGGTCTGGGCGATGCCGGGGCCCATGGTGCCGGCGCCGAGCACGGCGATGGTTTTGATATCCGATAGCTGCATGATAGACCGATCTTCTTTCCTGAAAAATTTTTTCCGCGCCCGCGGGCGCGTGTCAAAAAGGGCGGGGGACAGCGCCCTCGCCCTTATGTATTGCCTTGCTTAGAACGTGCCCTCGTCCCAGGCGACGAGACGGACCATGCCGCCGTCGGCCGCTTCGCAGCGGAAGGGGAACGCGGCGATGATCTTGCGGGTGCCCTTGACGGTGTCGATGTCGCCGCCGGCGTTTTCAACGGCCATGACGCCGTGCTGCGCGAACAGACGGTGGCAGGGCTCGTAGTCGGGGTAATCGACGTCGATGTCGCGGCCGGTGGCCAGCTTGTAGTTCGTGGCCAGCCAGGGCATCTGCTCCTTGACGGGGTAGTGCCACAGCGGGGAGTCGGTCGCGCCCCAGGTGCCGGAAATGCCCTTGATGTGCTTTTCGAACATCAGATACTTGCAGACCTCCGGGCCGAGGCCGGGGTAGTAGTTGAAGTACTTGTCGTTGTTGATGCGCCAGTAGCGGTGGAAGCCGGTATCCATGATGACCCAGTCGTTCTCGCGGATCTCAAGGCCGTCCTTCTTGCAGGCGTTTTCAACATCCTCCGGCGTGATGATGCGCCAGATCTCGCCCATCTTGGCGGGGTCGCCGCCGGCGGCGTTGAACTTCTCCTCGAACTCGTCGTACATCCAGGTCATATCCAGGATGACGCCGGAGCCGATGCAGTGCTCCAGAGGCAGCTCGGCCAGCGTGTAGCCGTAGCGCTCGCGGTCGACCTCCTCCTGATGGAGTGTGTGGTTGGGCGCGTCCATGTGGGTGGCGGCGTGCAGCGTGCCGGTGTAGGTGCAGGTGCGCTTGTGGAAGCGCTCAAGATACTGGCCGCGCGGGAACGTCAGATCGGAGCGGGCGCCCGGGAAGGGCCACAGCGGCGTGTCCCAGCCCCAGGGCTGCGACAGGTCGTAGATCTTGGGCATCTTGCTGGTTTCGAGATAAAACTCATCCTTGTTCAGGGGCATGTATGCCATGATTTCATTCCTCCTGCTTCAAAATTGTTATCATACACCTATAATCTAAACCTTGGAACCGTGCGAAAGTCAAGCCGGATTTGACGCTGCGGGAACGTTTTGAGCAAAAAAACCGTCCAAAAAATAAGAAAGTTTACAAAGATTACGAAAAAATTACAAAAAAGACTTGCCGACAAAAACAACTTGCATTATAATCGGTAATGGTGAAATAACATGAGATACAAGATCGGCGACGTGGCAAGGATACTCGGCATATCGCCGGACCTTCTGCGCTACTATGAAAAAAAGGGCGTCGTGACGCCGTATAAGGACGTTCATAACGACTACCGCTACTATGACGCCTGGGACATCAATCTGCTGATGGACTGCCTGTGGTTCAAAAATTTCGGCTATTCCATCGAGCAGATCGCGGACATGGTCCGCATCCCGTCGGCGCAGGAGCTGCAGGCGGTCTTCCTGGACAAGGAGGATGAGCTTCGCGCGACGATACGCCGGTGCGAGCTGCTGCTGCGCCGCAGCGAGGAGCACCGCGCGCAGCTTGCGCGCATCCCGGCGCTGCTGGGTAAATGCGAGCTGGCGGACAGCCCGGCGCGGCTGCGCTACATAAACCGCGTCGGCGAGGAATATCCGACCGGCGAGGGGCTGGAGCGCTTCGCGCGGCAGTGGCTGCGCGCGCTGCCGTTCAATCACCGCTATTTTGAGATCAGCCGCGAGGCGCTTTTCGGCGGAAGCGAGGACGACTACCGCTGGGGCTTTTCCCTCGAGACGGATTATGTGCGCGAGCTGGATTTCCCCACGGGCGCGCCCATGGAATGGGTGGCGCCGGCGCACGGCATACACACGGTTTTCAAAAGCCGCGGCAAGGGAAATTTCTCCCCCCGCCATCTGGACTACGCGCTGGAATGGGCGCGGCAGGAGGGGTTGACCGTCAGCGGCCCGGCGCAGGGCGTGCTGATGGCGTCGCTGCTCGACGAGGGCGAGCTTTGCGGCTATTTTGAATGCTGGATCCCGGTTACAAGCGATAAGGAGGACTCAGAGACATGACCGACATGGAAGAAGAAAGAATGATCGAACAGGCGAAGGCCGGCGACCCCAAGGCGCAGTTTGAGATGAGCCAGTGGGCGCGTCAGATGAGCATTCTCGAACCGAACGAGGAGCGCTGGAACCGCCTGGCGGCCAAATGCCTCGTGGATGCGGCGCAGGCGGGCTATGAGCCGGCCAAGCGCATGGTGCAGGATCTGATCTCCGGCACGCAGAGCGATTCGGACGCGCCCGCGCCGGAAGCGCCGGCGGCCGAGCCGTATGCCCCCGCTTCGGCGGAGGCCACGGAGCGCTATGTGCCCGAGACGAAACGCTTTTCCGCCGGAGCGGCGCCGGTCCGTCCCGCGCCGGCCAGGGATTTTTACGACCAGGCCGACGAGGAGGATTACTACGACGGCAGCGAGCCTGTCGACGAGGTGGACGCGCCGGAAAAGGAAGGCTTCCTGGCTACGCTGAAGAAGATCGGCGAGGTTTTGAAAAAGGGCGGCTTGCTGGCCGCGGCCTCCATCGGCGGCCTGATCGCCGGTCTGCGCGCGAAGCAGAAGGGCGGAAGCGCCCCGCGCGGCCGTTCGGCGGCCACGGCCCCGACCCCGGAGAGCGGCCGGCGCAGCGGCCCGAAGCGCAGCCGCCGCAGCGGCTTTGCCGCCTGGGTCGAGGATAACTGGAAGGTCGTCCGCATCGTGTGCATCGCCATATGCGTGGTGCTGGCGATCCTGATCGTCATCCTGCTCATCCCGCCCAAAAACACCGAGCCGGAGCCCACGCCGACGCCGCTTCCCACGGCCGAGCCGACGCCGGCGCCCACGCAGGAGCCGTTCCCGAACGAGGCGACGATGCTGGAGATCAGCACGACGTCCACGCTGCTGTACCGCCCGGGCGACAGCGCCGCGAGCGCCTATCTTCCGGCCAGCCAGTCCTTCACCGTGATCGAGCCGGAGGCGGAGAATCTGCGCCAGGGGCCGAGCGGAAGCGACTACCCCAACGTCATCACGCGCATCCCGGAGGGCACGAAGGTCACGGCCTATGCCCGCTATGAGAACTCCGAGGGCACCGTCTGGTATCTTATCAATTCCGGCGGGACCTGGGGCTGGATGTACGGCCCGTCTCTGGGCTGAGCCGGACGGCGGGAAATACTCTGTTTTTTCAGGATACGTCTGGATAAAAAGCGGCGGGCCGAATTTTCGGCCCGCCAAATTTCAGGGTTGTGGGATAAAGATATGAGCCGGTCTTTCAAAAAGACCAATTGGATAAGCTGTGATTAAATAATATACCGCGGATGCGTTTTTGTAAAGAGCGAGGAAAGTCGAATGGACAGAACCTTAGTCGAAAAGCTGGAAAACCGTGCCCGGACGCTGCTGCCGGCGGAAACGGCCATGATGGTCGAATGCTGGGCGGACAGCGGCGACCGCATGTGCGCCGCCGTCCTGAAGCATATCCAGCGCTGCGGGATGTTTGACGAGCCGCTGTGCGACCAGCCGTACCGCCTCATCCCGTTTGACGACCGCGTGCTCCTGCGCTGCCAGGGCTGCGACAAGATGAACGCCCTGCCCAAGATCCGCGGCGTCGGCTACGGCGAAACCGAAGCCGAGGCGCATCGGAACGCCCTCTATGCTCTCACGCTTCCCGTTTCCTCCGACGAGCGCGAATACGGCCGCGGCAGCATCCGTGCCGTGGAGGAGAGCTGTATCTATAATCGCGTGGCCTACGCCCAGCTCTGACCTTCCGGCGCGATCTTTTCGCCCGGAACATCCCCTCGTCGGCTCGCAGTACCTTTGTACAGCGTCGC
>OIZV01000605.1_pt1 | contig 16054 bp, 12 predicted proteins | sample 1588681 | NCBI WGS metagenome assembly OIZV01 (sample SAMN03283281) | human gut metagenome | biome: human-associated habitat; material: feces | host: Homo sapiens | place: Peru | collected 2012
CATCTCCGTCCTTAATGTCAAGCAGCTCTCTGGCATACAGAGCCGCCATATATCCAAGGGCTATACCGCCGCACACATGACCGTGATATTCTACGCATTTATTCCATAATTCTGTATTCATATTCACCTCACCAAAAACAGGATCTACAGCAAATGTAAACCCTGTCCTCAGATAAATCAATTACTATTTAACAACTACTTTCTTGTATCCGCTGTATTTACCGTAAATGTTCTTGCCATCCACTTTCTTGCCTGCAGCAACTTTTACATAGTAAGTGCCTTTTTTAAGCTTTAATGTGTATGAAGTCTTAGTTGTATATTTTACTGTTGATTTCTTGAAGTTCTTAGTCTTTGAGTAAGTAACCTTGTACTTTTCTGCGCCTGCGGTTTTCTTGTATTTAACTGTAGCCTTAGCCTTTGAACCCTTAACCGTCAGGTTCTTAACCTTTAAAGCCTTAGCAGCTGCTGTGTCCATAGCAGTCTTATCAACTGTTACAGCTATACCGGAAATTCCCTGCGCAAGTCTTTTGCCTGCATTATCGTCTGCTGCTAATGAGCCTGCAATTACGTTGTATGATGTGTCTGCTGATGTTGTTGCCGCCATATAGTCTGCAATAGTCTGCTCTGCTGCAACTGTTCCTTTTGCCGCTGTTACTGAAACTGCAAGAGGCTGCTCTGTTGGCGCACCTGTAAATGCTGCATCTGAGCCCTTAGTTTCTCCGTAAAGATAAGCAGGACCGGCAAGGTATGCTTTGTACTCACTCTTAGTATATGTGGAAACAGCTCCATCTTTTACTTGTGTTGCATACAGCGCTGTAACAAAATCCTTGTTAATGCCTGCATCTGCAAGAAGCGTTTCTACTGTTACATACTGGTTTGAAGTAATACCATTCCAAACATCTCCTTTGTAATAGAACCCGCCGATTGAACCTGTTTCTGCAAGTGCTGCAAACTGCTCTGCCGTGTACTCTTTTTCTGCAGTAAGAGTTCCGTCTTCACCCTGAAGATATACTGTAAATGCCGTAGTTGCTGCTGCATCGTCTGCACTTGCAGTTACTGTCATTCCGGCAAATACTGTCATAACCATTGCAACTGAAATGATTAATGATAATATTTTCTTTTTCATATTCTTCCTCCAACAAAATTAAATTTAAATCCATCTATATTCTATCTCTTTGTTTTTTTAATTTCTGTTGTCTTGCCAACACTTTTCGATTTAAAACAAAATAGTTTCACATATTTTTAGGTTTTTGTATGTGATCTCACCTAAAAATAACTATAAATAAAGCTCCCTGCAAGTATCGCAAGAAGCCTTTATATTACCTTTATTTCATACTATTTAATTACATCCGTTCCCATGTATTTAACCAGTGCTTCCGGAACTTTAACACTTCCGTCTGCCTGCTGATAGTTTTCAAGAATAGCTGCAACAGTTCTTCCCACTGCAAGACCCGAGCCGTTGAGAGTATGCACAAATTCAGCCTTGCCCTTAGGCTCTCTTCTGAATCTGATATTTGCTCTTCTTGCCTGATAGTCTTCGAAGTTTGAGCATGATGATATTTCGACATATCTGCCGTAGCTTGGCATCCATACTTCGATATCATATGTCATAGCTGAACTGAAGCCTAAATCTCCTGCCGAAAGCTTAACAACTCTGTACGGAATATTGAGTATCTGAAGCACTTCTTCTGCCGCGTGAGTCAGGCTTTCGAGTTCATCATAGGAATTGTCAGGGTTTGCGAATTTAACAAGCTCAACCTTGTTGAACTGGTGCTGTCTTATCAGACCTCTTGTATCTCTTCCTGCTGAGCCTGCTTCTTTTCTGAAGCAAGGAGTATATGCGGTATAGTATATAGGAAGGTCTGCGCCGTCTAGGATTTCTCCTGCTCTTAAGTTGGTTACAGGAACCTCTGCTGTAGGGATAAGGAAGTGATCCTTTGCAGGTACATGGAACATATCGTCTTCAAATTTAGGAAGCTGTCCTGTGCCTGTCATAGCAGCTCTGCCAACCATAAACGGCGGAAGAATTTCTGTAAATCCGTGTTCCTCTGTATGCAGGTTAAGCATAAAGTTTATAACTGATCTTTCAAGTCTTGCGCCAAGACCCTTATATACTGTAAATCTTGTTCCCGAAAGCTTTGCAGCTCTTTCAAAATCGAGAATATCAAGGTCCTCGCCTATATCCCAGTGAGCCTTAGGTTCAAAATCAAAGGCTGTAGGCTCTCCCCATTTTCTCAGTTCAACGTTGTCCTGATCATCTTTGCCTTCAGGTACTGTAGGGTGAGGTGTGTTAGGCACATTAAGAAGAGCATCTTTGAGCTTAGCCTCAACTTCTGATACCTGATCGTCAAGGACCTTGATCTTATCAGAAAGCTCTTTCATTTCCTCCATAAGAGCGGTGGTATCCTCACCGTTTTTCTTCATCTGAGGTATTTTTTTTGATTCGATTTTCTGCAGATTTTTCATCTGCTCAACTTCTGCAAGTATGCTTCTTCTTTTTTCATCGAGAAAGATAACATTGTCAATGCCGAAGTCGCCCTTGCCTCTTCTCTCCACTGCGGCTTTTACATTGTCAAAATCTTCTCTTAGTCTTTTAATGTCTAACATTTTCTCATCTCCTGTTATAATAGATTTCTTTTATATGAACTATACATATCAATCAGTTTACGGATTTCCCTCTGCGCTTCAAGCTGCAGCTGTGACGCCAGGTTGTAATCCGCCTTATCCAGCGCATCGCTTATCTTCTTGAGTATGCAGAATTTATTCATGGTATTCTTGGCAATCTTATCTCTCTGCGCAGAAATCTTTGCCCACATACCTATATCATAGTCTGTAGCGCTTTCGTTGTGAAGCTTTCTGCAGCTTCTGACCGTATCCATTGCATTAGGAATTATTCTGTTATAAAGCTCGGTAGCCCACTGATTCACTATAGCTTCTTTGTAGGATTCAAGAACTATATCTGTCATTACGCCGCCGCTCTTGAATATCTCAAGCTTTTCGGGATATTTATCAAATGCGGTTATGTTATCCCATACGGTTTCGGGAGGTTTGCCGAATATATCGTCTCTTTCCTCCGGAGTATAGTGCGCAAACACGTCTTTTTCACTTCTGTACTCTCTGCCGGTTTCAAGATAGAAATCCTCTTCACCTTTCTTCTTGGAAATTGATTTTTCAAGATCCGCAGGAGTCTTGCCTGCATTTACGGCAGCTCTGATACCGTCAAGCATTGCCATATATGAAGCCGCAATTACAAGGTATGTATTGCTGTTAGGGTTCGGGGAACGAAGCTCAAATCTTGTGGCAAGCGGATTGCCTGCTTCTCTGATAAGTCCCGCAAGTACCGTTCTGTTTCTTGACGGTGCCTCAACGCTGTGTCCCATAGAAGTTACTGTGCATACAGGAGCCTCAAATCCCGGTTTAAGTCTGTTGAAAGCATCGTTGGTTGCACTTATAAACGGATTTATAACCTCATAGTTGTTGAGAATACCCATAAGCGCGCCATAGCCGATTACATTGAGGAAGTCCTTGCCGTCCTTTGATGAGAACATGCTTACGACTCTGCCGTCCTTAAGCTTTGCCGCAAGACCCAGATGCGTATGCTCTCCGCTGCCTGCAACTCCCTCCATAGGCTTTGCCATAAATGTAACGTCAAGCCCGTGCAGTCTGAATATATCTCTTACTATGTATTTTACCTGTTTTTCATTGTCTGCAGCCTGCAGGGCGTCTGAATATTTCCAGTCGATTTCAAGCTGCTCCATTATGTGATCGTAATGTCCGGAGTGTCCCATCTTGGCCTTGACGCCGCCGACCTCCTTGTGACCCATTTCCATTTCAAGACCGTAGCAGTCAAGAATGTTAAGCGTTCTTTCGAGAGCTGTACGAACAGGACCCACTGTCCTCTTCCAGTACTGCTCCTTGAGTTCCTGAGCTGTTGTAAGCTGCTCTCTGTCAGACTGCTCATCCGGCGTCTTAACCCAGAATTCCAGTTCTGTCGCAGAAGTCACTATCAGCTCGTCAATCTCATCGGCACTGTCTAAATCCATATATTCAAAAACATACGGATTGCTCTTAAGAATCTCCATAAGTTCTTTTTTGAAATCTGCCACAGCATCGCGAAGCACTACTCTTGAACCTACTTCAAATGTATCGTTGTGGCGCAGATATGACGGTATTCTGAGGCTGCCCACCGGAAGTTCCAGACTCTGCGGCACATTGTCAAAGTTATAGTCAACATACCAGTTCACATTAAGATCCGGTATTATATCGACTTTTGCGTTGTTAAGGTCTGCTATTTTGGGAAGCACTACCGATGAGCCGTCGGTCTGCACTCCCTCCACAAGAAACTTGTCAATGTCTTTTATGAAGGCTTTGACAGGTATTTTTTCGTCTGTTCCGCGTCCGCCTATATCAATGCCCACTAAAGATACAAACTGAACTTCCGGATGTTCGTTTAATATTGTTTTAATTCTATCTGCCGAATGATCTTCCGGCCCGATAGTAAAAAGCATTTTGTCAAAATTAAAATCCAGCATGTATTCCTCCAATCAAATTAAATTGCAACGGACATTCCGGTGTTTTCCGGAATGTCCCGCTTTGTTATTTCTGTAATTCATTCAGGTATTTTTCAAGCTGATCAAGATATTTGCCGTAGCCCTCCCAGTCGCCGTTTTTCAAAGCTGACTGCGCGCTGTCATACGCCTCTGCGGCTGCCTTGATAAGCTCTGCCTGTGACATCTGACCGTCATCGGCGGTCTGTGATGAAGAATTGTCACTGCCGCTGCTTATGTCGGTTTCTCCAAACAGAGACTCCAGCGCCTCGGCAAGTGTCGGCTTGTATGCAATCTGGTCATTGAAAGCAACGATTACTCTCTTGACCTCCGGTATACTTTCTTTGTTTGCTTCAAGATAAACCGGTTCGACATACAGCAGCGAGTCCTCTATAGGGATTACAAACAGGTTGCCTCTGCTGTATGATGTTCCCGCCGAGCTCCACAGTGCAAATTCCTTGGAAATCTCAGGGTTCTGGTCTATCAGAGCCTCTATCTGCATAGGACCGTAAACCGCCTTGCTCTTAGGGAATTTGTAGAGAACTATCTGACCGTAGTTGTCGCCGTCGTTTCTTGCGATGAGAAGCGATGTCATATTTCTCTTGCCCTTAGGAGTATATGGTATGGAGTTTACAAACTCAGCGTCTTTTTCGCCAGGAAGCTTGAGAATATAGTAGTTAGGAGTCATTTCTTTTTCGTCCTTGCCGTATATCTCATTTGCTATTGACCATATATCCTCGTTCTGATAGAAAGCATTGACATCATTCATATGATATCTTTCGTAGATTGTAGCCTGTATATCAAACATTGTGTTCGGATATCTGACATGAGCCTTAACCGCTTCGTCCATTTCATCAAAGTTCTTGAACAGCTTAGGATATATCTTCTGCAGTGTCTTTGCTATAGGGTCGCTGTCATCAACCACATAGTAGCTGGTGTCGCCGTTATATGCATCTATAACTACCTTTACAGAGTTTCTGATATAGTTTGTGCTGCTCTGCTGGCTGTACGGCTCCGAGTACGGATAGCTTGATGTTGTTGTATATGCGTCATATATCCAGTACAGTCCACCGTTTGCAGTAACCATATACGGATTTTTGTCATATGTCAGATAAGGCATTATCTTCTTGACTCTTGATGTGATGTTTCTGTTGATAACAATCTTTGAGTCGCTGGTTATATTTGATGAAACCAGCAGCTTGAGTGATCTTTCTCTGATTGAGAACAGGCATCTGTTTGCAAAGTTCATCTTGATACCCGCTGTGCCGGAGTACTTGGTGTACTGGTTTGCCTCATCTCCCGGATAGTCAAACTCTTCCTCGTCAGTGCCTACAAGGATATAGTCGTTTGTAAGCTGACCGAAGTATATTGCAGGGTTGTCAATCTGGATTTCGTCAACCGATGACTGAGGCGGAATGTCTCCGACAAGCACATCCGGCTGTCCGCTTGATGTAACCTTGTCAACTCTGGATAAAGTCACGCCGTAGCCGTGAGTGTATTTGATGTGTCTGTTGAGCCATGTATCGCTTATCTTGCTTCCGTCGATGTCAACCTCTCTTGCTGCAAGGAAAGTCTGCGTGTATTCACCGTTTACATAGTATCTGTCTACAAATACGTCATTGAAGTTATAGTATGTTCTGATAGCCTGCGTCTGATTATAGAATTTGTTTGCAGGTGAATAGTCATTTATTCTGATGTTTGTTATGGTCTCAGGGTTGTTGTTGATATCAGTGCTGTCAAGGTTCTTGCTTGCAGCAAATGATTTGGTTGTAACATTGTCAACACCGTATGCGTACTGTGTATACTCTATGTTTCTCTCAAGGTATTTGCTTTCCTTGTTTAATTCGTCAGGTGATACAACATAGTTCTGAACCAGTACCGCTCCGCCTGCTCCCACAAGTCCCACAAGTATCATAATTATAGGGACGATTGCTATTGTCTTGACCTTCTTTTTGCTTATTCCGATTATGAAGCCTACCGCTCCCAAAAGCGAAAGGCCTGCAAGGGCTCTGTACATCCACAGAGTAACCGTCACGTCTGTATATCCTGCTCCGTATACCGCGCCTGTATGGTTGTAAAGCAGGTCGTACTGCTTGAGGAAAAAGTCCACTGCCAGCATTACGAAGAATATAACGCCTACAACTATAAGCTGCTTCGATGCGATGTGCAGAAGCTGGTTGAAGTTGTCGCTGTCAAACTGTTTTTTCTTTCTTGCAGGTCTGTGCACAGGACCTCTGCCGCCAAACGACTCTGCAAACTTGCCAAACATATCGCCAAGACCGCCAGCATTGTCAAAGCCTGCAAAACCTGAACCCTGCTGCGACGATTCATCATCAAAACTGTCTTCTCCTGCATCTTCAAATACGGTTGGTTTTCTCATTGACAGCAGCATCGCATAATAAATAAGGGTGATTATTATAAAGGCTACCGACAGAGCTATGATTATGCCGTTGACCTCTTTGATAAACGGCAGTTTAAATACATAAAGCGAAATATCGTTATTATACAACGGGTCTGAAATATCGAAATCAGTGCTCTTTGCAAAGTTCAGCCATTTGTACCACAGGTTTGACACGCAGAAGTAGGTTGCAACACAGGAGAAAATTCCTGCCAGCACCCAGCTTATTATGTTCATAGCTTTCTCATTAGGCGCATCTAAGGATTCAACTTTTTTGTAATATCCCTTTTTGAGCAGCTTCAGGTAAATATATACCAGAAATCCCACTACGATAAAGACCGGAACTCCGATTTTTATCTGAGTTAAAAGCTTAGTAAAGAATACGCTCACATATCCCAGTTCTTTGAACCAGAGAAAGTCTGTGATAAATCCCACTAAGGCAAATACCAGAAGCAGAAATGCAATTACCGCCAAAACTATCCATCTGGCTTTTGATCCTCTTTTCTTTTTTTCCAAAATCTTTCCTCCTAAAAAATATTATTGATTAAAACTCAGGAAAAGATACCTCTAATCCAGTTTTCTATAACTGTAAGTTTCGGTTCTATGAACTGCGCTGCGGCGGATTCAGGGAACTGGAACCTTATAATCATCATCGCAATCATAAATGCAAGTATTACAGCCAGTATAACTATTACAACGGTTGCCGCTCTGCCTCCTGCAGAAACCGGCTCATCTTCTTCGTATTCATCGGTTTCCTCAGGCTCGCTGCTCCAGAAGTTGTCGTCCTTGAAATCTCCCAGATGGAACTCCCCTGTCTGCTCTTTGACTCTGCGGCCGCGTTTTTTCTTTGGTGCATCTTCGGCTGCCGCAGTTTCCTTCTGCTCCTGAGGTTCCTCCGACTGCTCCTCTTCGGGAATCTCCTGTACCTTTGGCAGCTCCTGCTCTGCTGTTTCTTTTACTTCCTCCGGTGCAGACTCCGGCTCGTTTGTTTTGGCAGCCTGTACCTCTGCAGACTCCTCTGAAACATCTTCTGCATCAGGAAGCTCTTCCACTATTTCCTCTACGTTTTTGTAGTCTTCTTCTATTTTTTTGTCGAGAGCATCTATTCCAAACTGCTCCTCTGCTTTTTTGAGGAACTCGGCAAACTGATCTCTGCTTATCTGCTGTGTTGCAACTCTTGCCTTTTCGGGTGCCTGCGACTGCGCCGCATCCTCTTCAAGCTGCTGCTCCAGATTATCGCTGTTAAACAGAAGCTCTCTTGCTCTTGCCATTTCTTCTATCTGATTTACAGGCTGCTCTGTCTCAGGCGCAGTTTCTACTGTCTGCTCCGGTTCGAAAACTGCCTGATCCTCAGGCTGTTTCTCCGCCTCTGCTTCCGGTGCAGGTGCAGGAGGCCACTGTCCCGAAATATCATCTTCGTCTACTTTGAGAGGGATTTCTGTTTTTGGAGCTACCGGTATGTACTCTGTCTTTTCGGCCTCTTTGCGCTTCCTGCGTCTTCTTGCAAGACCTGTTTCCTCTGTCTGAGGCTGCTCCTCAGGCTCCTCGTCAAGCACGATTTCCTTATTTATATCATCAAGGTTAAGCTCCTCAAGACGAAGCGCTCTCTCCTCTTTGGCTTTTTTGACTCTCTCATGCTCCTTGTTTAAAAGCTCCTGGAACTCAGCGTTCTTTTTGCTGAAAGTATAGAAGTCGTCCTCTCTGCTGCCGAATTTATCTGCGGACTTGCGCTCCGCAGGCTGTACAGCGCCTGACGGGTCAAAGACAAAATCGCTTACAGGCTCATAGTTTCTGCCCGGCAGACGTGAAGCCTCTGAAATTCTGTCGTTTACTGTTCTTTCTTTTTTGACTCCGAGAAGATCTCCCCAGTCAAAGTTTGCAGCGTCTTCTGTTTTTCTCTGCTGCCTGTTGAAATCACCCAGATCCCATTTAAAGTCAAAGTTCTCTTTAGTCTCAGGTACAGTATTCGGGTCAAAGACTATTTCTCTGTTCTCCGGTTCCTGTGTCTTTTTTTCAACTTTTGTCCCGCATACAGGGCAGAAATTATCATTTTCAAGAAGCTCCTTGCCGCAATTTCTACAATACATTATTTCCCTCCGTCTTGCTGTCTATATCGTAACTCTAAGGTCTGTCTAAAATTCTGAATATTACTTTAGATTATACTACAAAACAGTGTCTATGGCAATTCCATAGACACTTAAAATTCCCCGCACGGCCTATTTTTTTACAGGCGCGTTCCGGTTTTGGCTATACCTCTGCATATCGGATAAAGCGCCGCAAGCATCAGCACTATAATAATTATGTACCAGAAAGTCCCTATATGAAGACCCTTAAGCACTCCGCTGTAATCGGAAGCCGTCGCCACCGCATTTATACTCATGTGGGCAAATACCGGCACCCACAGTTTCTGATAGGTTTCGTACACAAAGGCCAGAAACAGCCCCACTCCCACAGCGCGTATGCCCTGCACAAGATTAAGGTGTATCACAGCCCATACCGCAGAGGACAAGATTGCCGAAAACCAGAAGCCACTTACGCTCCTGAAGCTTTTAAATACAAGTCCTCTGAATACAAGCTCCTCCATAAGAGGCGCGCATATTACTATCGAAAGCACCGACAGCAGCAGGTTTCCGTCTTTTAATATGATTTCCACATTGTCAAAGACAGGAAAAGCTCCGCATATGGCTGCAAATTTTATTGCAAGTCCTATTGCAACAGAGGTAATAACAGCTCCCGCCGCCGTGCACAAAAGCCCCATGCCGCCGGTATCCCTGAGCCTTATTCTCTCGCTGCCTCTTTCGGGTCTGAACAGGAGTATGTAGGCAGGGATAAACAGAATAATCATTGCAATATCCATAAGTATGTAGGTTGTATTGCTCCAGTCACTTGTTTTTCCTCCGTCAAACACAGGAAACAGAGCCGTCCCTATTATCTTCTGAAGCTCATATACTGCTGCTGCCGCAGCCAGTGCAATTACAAATGGTAAAATTAAAGGCATTTCTCTTTTTTTCATTGTTCTTCGTTCCTTTCCTGAGAAGTTCTATATATATAGTGCAAAAAACGGCAAAAATGTTGCACGAAAAAGGACAGTTTTTAAAATTTATTCAAAAAAATTTTATTTTGCCTTGACAGTGTACTGTCTGTTATAGTACACTCAAGACACGAAAGAAAGGAGGCTGAAATGTTTCAGATAGATTCAAAGAGTCGTAAATCCATTTACGAACAGGTTATAGACAACATCAAAGAGCTTATCATCAGAAATGTCCTGCCGCCTCAGAGCAAGCTTCCCTCTGTGCGCGAGCTTTCAAAGCAGCTTCTGATAAACCCGAACACTGTGCAGAAGGCATACAAAGAGCTTGAACGGCAGGGGTATATCTATACGTCTGCAGGACTTGGCACATTTGTATCCGAAATCGACACAAATGTACTGGATATGCAGAAATACAAGGACATTATAGAGCATATCAGATTCTATATAGAGGAGCTTTACTATATCGGGCTTACAGATGAGGATATACTCAGAGCTGTAGGCGAAATTATAAAGGAAAGGGGTGAGCATCTTGATTAAAGTTTCAAAGGTCGATAAGCATTTTGAAAATGTTCACGCGCTCAAAGCTGTATCAATGTGCATCAGAAGGGGTTCTATATACGGTCTTGTCGGCACCAACGGCAGCGGCAAAACCACAATTTTAAAGCACATTACAGGAATTATAAGGCCTGATTCAGGCAGCATCACTTTAGACGGCAGAGCAATTTATGAAAACACCGCCGCAAAACAGCGCATATGCTTTGTTCCCGATGATTTATTCTTCTTCGGAAACTACAATCTTAACGATATGCGCAGGCTGTATGCCGGCATGTATCAGAAGTGGAACGGTCAGAGGTTTGATGCTCTTGTAAACGCTTTCGGCCTTGACCGCAGCAAAAAGATAATAAGGTTTTCAAAGGGTATGCAGAAACAGGCGGCTTTCACACTTGCCATATCGGCAATGCCCGATGCCCTTATTCTCGACGAGCCTGTTGACGGACTTGATCCTATAGTAAGAAGAACAGTATGGGATATCATAGTAAATGATGTTGCTGAAAGAAAAATGACAGTCCTGATATCATCACACAATCTCAAGGAGATAGAGGGCATCTGCGATACGGTGGGAATACTCTCGGCAGGAGAACTGGTGCTTGAAAGAGAGCTTGACGATCTCAAATCGAATATACACAAAGTACAGGTTGCCTTTGCAAAGCCGCAGCCGGACGTTTACAGCGCACTTAACATTCTCAGCCGAAACACCAGCGGCAGCGTAGATATGCTGATTGTCAGAAACAGCGCAGAGGAAATAGAAGACGCGCTCAACCCATACAGTCCGCTGATCCTGGATATGCTTCCGCTTACACTTGAAGAGATTTTCATTTATGAACTGGGAGGTGAAAAGAATGAATACAGCAGCATCCTGCTCTAAGCCAATCAGAACAATAATACTGAATGATTTCAGGAGATTCTGGGTTTTATCACTGGCTGAATTTCTGGTGCTTTTTCTTGCCACCACCGCAGCAGTAATTATAAATTACTCGAATCTTCAGTCCATAGCAATGTACATACAGTCAACTATGGATATGTCCAACGTGTTTATGACAGGTTCGGTCTACATATTTACAATGATTGCAGCGATTGTGGTTTTCAGATATATGCACCTTGTAAATGCTGCCGCCGTATGTCACAGCCTGCCTGTGACCAGAGGTCAGCTGTACATAGGGCATCTGATTTCCGGATATGTTCTTGCAGCTGCACCTGTTATAGTAAACAGTGCAATACTTATGATACTGTCAAAACCTGTATACTATGACGAGAATATGTACTACAGTTCCTCCACAGAAGTTATAAGAGGCAGAGATATATTTACGGTAAAAGCCGTTCTTGTCACAATGCTTCTTCTGCTCCTGATTATGCTGTTTGTATATGTGATATCGGTATTTGCGGGTATGCTCTGCGGCACCTCCGTAATGCATATCATCGGCGCTGTCGGTCTTAATGTCCTGGCGCCCGCACTGCTTGCCTTTGTCTGTGAATATGCGCAGCTTTTCCTTTACGGATTTTCGACCTCCTCGGCAATGCGCCACACAATCAAACTGTCCACGCCTGTACTTAGCATATCGTCTATGAGGACCAGAGCCTTTCCGAATTCGGACAGCATAAATATTCTGCCTGTAATTGTATATATTCTCATAGCGGCTGTAATTGTCGCTGCAGGATACTTCCTCTACAGACAGAGAAAGCTTGAAAATGCGGCAGAACCGCTTGCTTTTAAAATCATGGTACCTGTAGTATGCGGTCTCATAACTTTCTTTGCGGCAACGGTTATCGGTCTGTTCGCAGGCGAAGAAAGCAGATTTTTCATATGGTTTATTACAGGAACCGTTGTTTTCTATGTATTAAGCCGCATGCTCACACTCAAAACAACAAGGGTTTTTAACAAAGGCACTTTAAAGGCTCTTGGTATATACGCTGTAATAATAGCCGTATTCATAAGTATATTTGCATTTGACGTAACCGGCTACGAAAACAGAATCCCTAAAGACAAGGATATCGAATCGGTGTCAACCGATGTATTGTACCAGACAGATATGATTTCTCCTCGGTCGTCTGACGGCAAAACTCCTGTCTTTACTTCAAAGGAAAACATAGAGAATATCAAGGCACTCCACAGAGAATTTCTGCTGCAGAAGTCCTCTGCAGTCATCTCCGGAAGGCTGGATTCTTTCCTTGAAAATTCGTCGCCAAGCTGCAGCTATACACTCAAGAACGGCCACAGGATAAACAGAAGCTATAATGTTTCCAGTGAATTTATAGCAGACAGCAAAGCACTCAAGGCGCTTTATGAATCTGATGAATACAAGGAGATATTCTCTCTCTACAATAATGAAATATGCCATGATTTAAGCAAAGCTTCCATATCACTGCTATCGTATATTTCAGAGGAACATTATTCCACAGAGATGAATTCAAAACATTTCGATACATTAATTGCTGCTATGGAAAAAGACTTTAAAGAGAGAACTTTTGAGCAGGAGCTTGATTCAAACAACGCCCTCGGCGCTGTAGAAATCTCCGTTTCAACGCCGCCTGATGAATACGGTAATGCAACCGGCGATTATATAAGGGTTCCTGTTCTTGCCAGCGATACAAACACAATAAAGTGGCTTAAGAAGTCCGGATACTATACACTGATTAATGCCTCGGATTACATCGTAGAGAGCGCATCGCTGTTTAACAATTCCAATGGCAGTTCCCTTGATATTTCAAGGAGTTTAAAAGGAAAAACACTTGAAGAAATATGCAACCTTTATCCATGCACACCTGTAGAGGCAGACACATACTATGAACTTTCACTGGAGCTGAAACGAAAGGGATCTTCAACAACATACTATTACTCTATGTCATATTCAAAGGAAACACTTCCGGAAGATTTCAGAAAGGTCGTTTTAAAGTAGCCGCAATGCACGAAAGAGGGCTGTTGCATTAGACTTAACCTAATGCGACAGCCCTCTTGTCTGTATCTGCCTTATTTTGTGTAATCGTAGAAACCAACGCCTGTTTTTCTGCCAAGCTTGTTAGCTCTTACCATCTTTCTGAGCAGCGGATGAGCTCTGTATTTAGGATCACCGTATTCAGTGTAAAGTACGTCCATAATAGCAAGGCAAACATCAAGACCAACCAAGTCACCTAATTCAAGAGGTCCCATTGGGTGATTTGCACCAAGCTTCATAGCAGCGTCAATACCCTCAGCATCAGCAACGCCGTCTGCTAAAATTCCGATACCTTCGTTAATCATTGGAATAAGAATTCTGTTTACAACAAATCCAGGAGCTTCTTCTACTTCTACAGGAGTCTTCTTTAATGCTGCTGTAAGCTCTAAGATTGTGTTCTTAGTTTCTTCTGAAGTAGCAAGTCCCTTAATGATTTCAACTAATTTCATAGCCGGAACAGGGTTGAAGAAATGCATACCTATAATTTTGTCAGGTCTGTTTGTAGCTGCTGCGATTTCTGTGATTGATAATGATGAAGTATTAGTAGCAATGATAGCCTCTGGCTTTACAAGTTCATCAAGTTCCTTGAACAGTGCTTTTTTAGCTTCCATGTTCTCTGTAGCCGCCTCGATAATAAGGTCTGCATCTTTAACGATTTCGATATCAGTTGAGCCGTGTACTCTGCTGAGTATTTCGTTTTTCTGATCCTCAGTAATCTTTTCTTTTTTAACCATTTTGTCAAGGTTCTTAGTTACTGTAGCAATACCATTGTCTACTGAAGTCTGTCTTCTTGCTCTTAAAACTACCTCGTAACCGTTCTGTGCTAATACCTGGATAATTCCAGCGCCCATTGTGCCTGTACCTAATACGCCGATTTTTTTCATATTGTACTCCTCCTAAATCCGATTGGTTTATATAAAGAATGTTAAAAATTAAACATTGTTAAAAATTTAACTCTAAAAGAATTATACCTATCCTGCAGCAAAAAGTAAAGAAATATTTTTACCGACAAAAACCTGCAATATTTCTGCACAGCATGTAAAAAACTGCGCAGAAAAGACGAACTCTCTGCACAGCCTGCCCTATCTGTCTCCGATTTGTTGAAAATCCCTCATACAAGGGAGTATATATTACAAAGAATTTTTAAAACAAAGGAGATGTTTAACAATGAAAACTAATGCAAAAAATATGAAACTGGTATGCCTTGCTCTGGCAATGCTGATGATATTAGGCGCATATGCGGCAGCAAGAGGTACTGTGGGTATGGTAGGCAAAAGCAGCCCGTCAGTGCAGCCTATGAGTGTTGTATCTTGGTCAATAGGGACAGACAGACCTTCCAGCACTAAAGCTGCCGTTTCTGGAACTGCATCTATATATCCTAGGGCAGCATATGCCACTATGCGTACTTTTCTTCAATATAAATCCGGTGATAACTGGAAGAATGTAACCTCCTGCTCTCCTGCAGCTTTTACCAGTACAGAATATAACACACTTTCAATCGGTGCTGGCGGCACTTTTAAAAGTGTTTCATCAAGCAAAATCTACAGAGGTGCTGTAACTGTTACTCATAAAGTAGACAGTATTACATATACAAACAATTACCGTTCATCAAGCTTCTAATTAGGAAGCTTTCATTTTATCCAAGATGTCCTTAATTTCATCATCGCTTATCTTTCCAATAATATCAACTAGGCCTAATTTCGTATAAGATGTTGCCTTAACCATACCCTTGTCATCATATTTATTAATTTCGTATTCTTTATATCTTATTGTTTCACCTAAGACCTCTATTCCATTTGTTTCTTGGTTATAGCAACCCTTATACTGTTGGTATACACATATATCCTCTTTATTTTTCTGGTATGTGTAAATAGTTCTTATAGCTCCATCTTCCTGATCTACCACCTCTACACTCACAAATTCCATACCCTTGGGTACATCTGTAAATGTTATCATTTCAGGATATTTCTCTTTTAATTTATCTACCTTATTCCAGTCTGTTGTCATTGCTGTTTCAAGCATTACCTCCTGACCATCGGCATTCTCATCACTGATTACAACACTTCCATCCTGCTCCTCTACCTTGGTCCTGTCATTTTTATCTGCTTCAACAGACCCAAAACAGCCTCCCACAGCTAATGCGGCACCTACTACAATCAGAAAGGCTGCGGCAACGGCTGTAATTGTTTTAATGCGTCTTTTTCTCTGCTGTTCCTTTTGGCGCAGGAGTTCCCTTATGTATTCACGCTGTTCTTTTTCGGGGTCAAGAGCTTCATAGCCCTCTCTGAGCATCTGTGCAAATTTATCTCTGCTATCCATTGTCCCTGCCTCCTTTCTCACTGTCTATAATCTCCTTGAGCTTCGCAAGCGCTCTGGTATGCATACTTCTAACCGTACTGTAATTCATATCAAGAACAAGCGCTATGTCTTTAAGGCTCATACCATCCTTGTATCTCAAAAGAATTATACTGCTGTCCTTACTGTCCAGCCTCATCACAAGTCTTGTAATATATTCGCGATCCTCATTTCTTACGATTTCATCAAGTATATCATCATCCCTGGAAGTTATGTTTTCAATAATGTCTGT
>OIZV01000608.1_pt1 | contig 15993 bp, 9 predicted proteins | sample 1588681 | NCBI WGS metagenome assembly OIZV01 (sample SAMN03283281) | human gut metagenome | biome: human-associated habitat; material: feces | host: Homo sapiens | place: Peru | collected 2012
AAGAGCGGTACCCGCCGGGATGACCTGCTTCTCTCCCCAGACGAAATGGACGCAGTGTACATCATACGCAAAATGCTGGGCAACGGCAATCCTGCGGAAATCACCGAGCAGCTCATCGCCATGCTTGAGAAGACGGAAAACAACAAGGAATTCGTCGCCAAGATACGGGCATGGAACAGCGCCTATGAGAAGGACGGCTTCACCACAGGCAAGACCTTCAACAAATAAACCGCGGCACTCCGTACCCCGGTCTCGGTCGGGTTCATTTATAAAAAAAGCCCGAATATATCAAAATAGTACTTGCACCGGCACCGCAGTATAAGATATAATAACTTCGTTCGGGTTGTATATGCCCGCATGCAGCAGGAGGGCGGCTAATCGCCCTGCGCCCAGCAAATACAGGAGGATAACACGATGAAGAAGGATATCCACCCCAATTACGGTGAGAGCATCGTTCGTTGCGCTTGCGGTGAGACCTTCAAGAGCGGTTCCGTCAAGGGTGAGCTCAAGGTTGAAATTTGCTCCAAGTGCCACCCGTTCTTTACCGGCCGTCAGAAGCTGGTAGATACCGGCGGACGCGTGGATCGCTTTAAGAAGCGCTATGGCATGAACTAATTGCGACAGATAAAAAAAGCAGGGATTTCCCCGCTTTTTTTATTTTTGCAATATTGAACTTGTATGCGCACTTCCCGTATTGTATAATTTATATATTATCAGTCAAAAGGCCGATATTTGGGCTTGCCGGAAGGAGGGACGCATATGCCGCGCAAACACGGGGATTTTCCATCTGTACGTGACGCTATACTGTATACCGCATCCTCCCTCTTTACACAAAAGGGCGTCCACGGCACCAGTCTTGGCGATATCGCAGCCGAAGCAAAGCTGAGCAAGGGCACACTTTATTACTACTATTCCACCAAGGACGAACTTATCGTCACCATAACCGATGACTGTCTCTGCCATATGACGGACATACTTTTCTCCTGGGTAGACGGTCTGAACCGTGAGGAAGCCCTCCGCCCGGCGCTCATTCGCCTGTTTGAAAGTCTCATGGCAGACGGGCACAACGCACGGCTGTACTGCGTACTGTGCGCCGAATGCGCCAGCGAAGATACCCCCATACGCGAGCTCATGACGGAGTACAAGCAAAAGTGGCGGTTGATGCTGGAGCTGGGCGCGCTGAAGCTGCAATCCCGCAACGCCGGGATACTGGGTGAGCGGGCAGAGCTGTTCTTTACGCTGCTATCCGGCCATATGCTGCAAACCTTTGGCGGCATGGGCAGCATATCCATAGAGACCCTCGTGGACGCGCTGATGAGCGAATAAAGCGAATTCATGACCTTTTGGAGCTTTCGCAGCCCCTCACCTGTCGGCCACGTGCCGTCCATTATAATCTTTACTTACTTGAAAACAGCCTGGGCTGGACGGTCATACGCCGTACCATATCCAGGCTGTTTTTGTTTATACAGTTCTCAAACGTCCTAACCGCGGTACGCCGCTACATGCCTATCATATACTTTTGCTTTTTCCGGCCATCGGCTATCAGGAGCGCCAACAGTCCCGTGAAAGACAACAGCATCATTGCCGCGCCGCACAGCAGCCGTATATCTCCGCCCAGCTCGCCGGTCTTGCCTATGCTGCCCGTCTTACCTGCCCCCCCAGCGGGCTTAGGCGTGCTGCCTTGGCCCGGCGTTGAGCAGGGGGGCTGGGTCGGTGTAGCGCAAGGCTGATTGGATATATTGTCCACCGTCAGCACCACTGTATTGCCCAAGGATATGTAAGCGCCGTTGCCGGATACGCTCATGTCCCCATCACGCTCCACAGTGAGCGTCCATCCGCCCAAAGGCCTTATATATCCGCTGGGCGTTGCCGTTTCGGTTATGCCGTAGGTCCCCGGCCTGAGCTTTATGGTCTCGGTATTGCCTAACGCATCCGCGGTAACGGTCTTTGTGTAGCTGTTGCCGGTTATTTTGAACGTCGCACCGGATAGCGCCTTGCCCGTAGAGGCATCCCGCTTATGCAGCGTCAGGGCGAATATCACGGGCTGATTCTTCAGCGTGACCGTAAACCCTGATACAGCCTTGCCGTTCAGCTTTAATCCTGAGTCGCTCAGGTTCAGCGCCTGCTTTTCGCTGCTGAGCACATACCCGTCCGGAGCTATTACTTCCTCCAGTATGTAATCGCCGTATGGCAGGCTAATCTTTGCCGTACCGTCGCTGCCGGTGGTAAGTATATAGCTCTTTTCGCCGCTCAGCCTGAATGTGGCTCCCGTAAGCGCCTCGCCGGTATCCGACACTTTCTTCAGGGTTATCTCCTTTTCCTCTGCGGTGTTGGTTATCATGGCGGTGTATACAAGACCCTCCGGCTTTAGCTCGGTGCTCCCTACGCTTACCTTCCCGTATTCGTCCACGGTAAAGTCTATGGGAGCGTTCCAAAGCTTATAGCCCTTTGGCGCTTTTGTTTCCTTAGCCCGGTAGCTGCCCATCGTGAGCTCGGTGAATGTCACGAGGCCGTTGCTGTTGGTCACTCCCGTTGCCACAACTTCGCCCTGTTTTTCGCCATTCATCCTGTAGAGGGTGAATTCCGCGCCCGCAAGGCGCAGCTCCTTGTTGTTTTTATCCACCTTTATGAAGCCTACCGCCGTACGCCTAAGCAGATTTTCTACCTTTATTTCAAGCGGCGCCGTCATATTCGCCTCGGTTATAGTGAAGGTTCTGCTGCCGTCCAGTATAGCGTAGCCGCTGGGCGCGTCGATTTCGGTAAGGGTATATGTGCCTTCCGGCAGGTCCTTGAGCGTTACTCTGCCCGCAGTTATTACGTTGCTGCCGCTCTCATCCGGCGTGTATACGTCGCCCTCTGCCTTCCACTTGAGCAGGCTGCCATTTTCATCCGTCACGTTAAACTTCGCCCCTTCAAGGAGCTTTTCGGGGTTCTCGTGGTCTACCTTTTTAATGGTCACGCTGCCCAGTATATACTTGTTTGCCGCCTCAATAACTACGGGGCTGCCATGGACAAGCTCTGTCTTTTTTACTGAGTACTCCTTATCGCTCAGCGCATAACCCTTTGGCGCCTTTATCTCGCGGATAGTGTAATCATCGTAAGGCAGCTCGGTAATAGACGCCTTGCCTGAGGCGTCGGTCGTCACTGTCTTGGTAAAGCCCCGGCTATCCGTAACGGCAAATTCCGCACCCGCAAGCTTTTTCTGCTTATCCTCAGAGTCGTGCTTATGTATCTCTATGGAGTAGCTGGTCTTTTCGTTGTTGAAGGTATATTTGAATTCGCCCACCGCTCCCCGTACTGCGTTGACGGTGATCTCCCGCACAAAGTCGCCGCTAAGCTGGTAGCCCGCAGGGGCCCTTGTCTCTGCAAGCTTATAATCGCCTTCGGGAACCTCGAATACTGCCGTGCCGTCGTAGCCCGTTACTGCCTTTGCCACAACAGCGCCCTCCGCGCTGTACAGCGTAAACTCCGCCCCAACCAGCAGCTTTCCGTTTTCGCCCGCATCCTGCTTTATCGCCGTGACCTTGTACATGGCCTTGTCATTCTTCAGCCGCAGCGTCACCTCGGTCTGCTGCCTGCTTATGGCTATGCTGTGGCGGTCTCCCTTCAACACATACCCTTCGGGGGCCTTTGTTTCCGTTACGGCATAATTTCCGAACTTCAGCCCTGTTATATGAGCCGTGCCGTTGGCGTCTGTAGCTATGGTGCTCGATGCGCCCTCGCCTGTGGCTGCCTCGTACCTGCCGTTATTCTTTATAAAGGTCAGCGGCGTACCGTCGCTTCCGGATATGGTAAACTCCGCGCCCGCCAGGGCGCCGCCGTCCTTGCCGTCAGTTTTTTCTATGGTAAGGCCACCGTATATCCGGCTGTTTTTCAAGGTCAGCGTCAACAGGCCGTCGTTAAAGCTCCACTCTGTCACCTCGCTGGTATTCGTCACCTGCTGAACTGTGCCCTCCTTTACGGTAAAGCCCCATCCGTTCAGGGGTATGGCATAGCCCTCCGCCGCGGCTACCTCGGACAACGTATATTCCCCTGGCGCAAGGGATATTGTATCGGTGATGCCGTCGCTGCCGGTAATAAGGGAATGTGTACCGCCATACTTTCCCTTCAGGATAAAGGCAACGTTTGCAAGGGGCTGATTTGTATCCGCATCCACCTTCACGAGCCTGAGCTTAAAGTTTACGGGGGCGTTGCGGATGGTGATGGTCGCCCTCTCGTCCAGCTTACCGCCGTCGAGGTATATGCCGTCCGCCTTGACGGAGATATGCCGCCCCGCTCCGTTTATAACGTAGCCCTCCGGCGCTTTCATCTCTGTAAGCGTATATTCGCCTATGGGGAGCGTTATCTGCTCCGTAAGCCCATTTGCCTCTGTGGTATACGTCCTATCCAGGCCGCCCCCAAGTATGCGGAACTTCGCGCCGGGCAGCGCCCGTCCTTCATCGTTTGTGCTTACCTTTTTTACCTGAAAGCCGTACTCAAGAGGGCTGTTCTTTACGGTAAGCGTATACAGCCCTTCGCCGCTGAAGCCATCGCCTTGCAGATTTCCTTTTTCGTCTATGGTAAATTCAAACTTATTATCCAAAGGCTTATATCCTTCGGGCGCCTTGGTTTCTTTGATATAGTAGCTGCCGGGGTTTAATCCGGTGAACAGCGCCACGCCGGCGTTGTCGGTTGTAACCTCCTTTATCACTGAATCGTCCTTGTACAGCGCAAATTCAGCGCCCTTGAGCCGCGTTCCGTCCGGGCTCTCCTTCAGCACGGCAATGCCCTTTTCATGGGGCAGGTTTTCAACGGTCAGCTCCAGCGCCTTATCGTACAGATCCGCCCGCACATGGAAGCTCATATCCTCCATTGGTATATAATTTTTCGGCGCCTCATTCTCCCGCAGGATATAGCTCCCCACCGGCAGTCCGACTATCTCGGCATTTCCCGCCGTTATGGCTGTAACATCGCCGTTCTCGGAATAGGTATACACGCTGTCTTTGTTGGTAAACGTTACCTGCTTCCCTTCCGCATCAAATATGCTGAACTCCGCGCCTTCAAGCTGTATTTCCTTCTCGTCCACCTTGTTTAGCGTTACCTTGGTTTGGTAGTTTTCCGCAATGAACGGCACTTCCTCTCCGGCAGCGGTATGGCCCGATACATTTACCGTGTAGGTATTGGGGTCTATGGTATAGCCCACCGGCGGCGCGATCTCGGTTATGCTGTACTCACCGGCAGCGGGCACCTCCACCGTAACGGTACCGTCCTCGCCGGTCTCGACCTCCGCATAGAAGCCGCCGCCCCTCACGGCAAATTTCGTATTGGCCAGCTTTTTGTTCTCATCGTTAATATCCCTTTTTTCAATGCTCAGGGCATAGCGGCTCTTTGTGTTTTTTACGGAAATACTTATATCCGCACTAACCGTTCCGTCCTCATTCTTTTGCGGTATGTCGAAGGTATGCTCCGTATTATCCCGTTCGTACCCCTCCGGCGCACGGCTCTCTATCGCCACATAGCTGCCGTAGGGTATGCCGGTTTTAATGGCCTTGCCGCTGCTATCGGTTATCAACGTATAAATTGGATTTCCCCGGGCCGCACCCTCCGCGGCGTATATTTTAAACTCCGCTCCGAGCAGGGGGTTCCCTCCATTATCGGTCTTTTTTACGGTCAGCGAGCCGGTCTTGGGCGTATTTTTCACGGTTACGGTGTTGCGCCCGTTCGTCGTGACCTCGAAGGGTATAAGCTCTTCGTTCAGTTCATAGCCCTCAGGAGCTACCGTCTCTTTCAGGTAGTATTTGCCCAGAGGCAGCGTTATTTTGCCGGAACCGCCGTATGTAGTTATTATCATGCCCTCTATGGGCTTCTTACCCTCATCCAGCACCTGAAATACCGCGCCGCTCAAAGGTTCGCCGCCATCGGCGTTTACCTTTTCAACGGTAAACTCCTTCTCCATCCGGGAATTGGCCCATGAGTTCGGAACGCTGCCTATGTTTTTGCCTTCCGCCGTTGCGCCGCCGATGCTCACATAATACGTCTCATTGCTGCGCACATAGCCCTCCGGCGCTATTACCTCCGTAAGCTCATACACGCCATACGGCACGTCCTTAAAGCTGACCCGCCCCTCATCGTCGGAAATGGCATACATCTGCTCGACGGTGGAATACGCCGTGCCGCTTTTCTCTACAAGCTTCAGCTTGAACACCGCCCCTGCGAGGCCATTGCCCGCGCCGTCGGTTTTGGTGAATTCGATCTTTCCCTTTTCGCTCCTGTTTTCCAGCTTAAGCTCAATCGTTTTGTTATGGTTTTCGGCGTCCACCTCCACGATTTGATCTTTTATTCCCACTATGCCCTTTGGGGCATTTGTTTCGCTGAGATAGTATGTGCCCCAGAGCAGACCGCTTACGAATATCTCGCCACGTTCATCTGTAATAAACTCGGTGACTGTATCCGCAAGGTCGGTATAGGTATACCTGCCGTTGCTGCCGCTCGCCGTAACAAACCCGCCTACGCTGTTTTTCAACGTAAACTTTATTCCTTCCAGCAGCTTGCCGTTTTCGTCAGTCTTGATTATTTTCAAATCGGCCTTGATACGGGTATTTCCTACGCTTACAGCCGTTGACTCATTTTTGATCGTGAAATTTTCAGGGTCGCTTATCGTCAGATACCCATCCGGCGCTTTAACCTCCTCCAGCACATATTCGCCCAATGGCAGGTATTCGATGGCAAAAGTGCCTTCACTGCCGGTAGTAAGTTTAGTCGCATTATCTTTATCGATAAAAGAAACGAAGTTTATTCCATCGACCTTTACATACTCCCCCTCGCCGTTCCTGATTATAAACTCCGCGCCGGGAAGCTTTGTTTTTCCGTCCTCGGCAAATTTTGTGACGGTGAGCTTCGTCCTTTTGTTTATAACATCCCCGACCTGTATGACGCTTCCATTGCTACCATCGCCCTTTACTTCAACGTTAATGCTGCCGGCAGGAACATACCCCTGTGGCGCTTTTGTCTCCGCGATAGTATACTTTCCAAATGGAAGGCCCTCAAATTTTACCACGCCATCCTGCCCGCTTGTAGCTATCTTGCTGATGCCGTTGCCGCTTAACGTAAACTCAACGCCCTGGAGCAGCTTCCCGTCGTCGCCCTTCTTCGTCAGTTTGAGCGTGTACTTTTTCAGTTGATTTGTTATTGTTTTTTCGCAATCCCACGCAGCTTTTTCACCGTTACCTATAATGAAAGTGTGAACTTCATCGCTCAGCGCATACCCATTGGGCGCAGCAATTTCCTTAACATAATACGTTCCGGCCTCCAGGTCTGCAAACAGCGCCTTGCCGTACTGGTCGGTATACGCGGTTTTCACCGGATCTCCGGCTGCGTCAGCGTCCTTATAAAGTCCGAACACCGCGCCCTGCAAAGGCTTATTTGCGCTTCCTGTCTTGGTTATGCTTATGCTGCCCTTATTGCGGGTGTTAGTCCATGTCAAAGTTACGGTTTCGCCAACAAAGCTGATTCCTTTTGGCAGGTCGTCTACGGTTGCAGTACCGTCAGCCTTTATTTCCACGGTAACGGTTCCGTCATATCCTCCGTAACCCTTCGGGGCAGTTTTTTCGATTATAGAATACTTCCCGGCTTCCAGCCCGGTAAACTCCGCAACGCCGCTATTATCGGTGGTTTTCTTATATGTTTTCGGGCCGAACAGCGTAAACTCCGCGCCCGCCAGCGGATTATTTTTTTCGTCCACCTTCTTTATGGTTATCGCACCCGCGGTGTACTTCTCGTTGGTCATGGTGATTGTCCCATGGGCGGCGGTCTTTTTTATAGTAATCTCAGCAGAGGGCTCGCTATCAAGTATATACCCCTGCGGTGCAGTTATCTCTTTGACGTAGTATGTGCCGTAAAGAAGGTTATCTATTGTATGCTCACCGTTTGCGGTAGAAAAAACCTTTCCTACAGGAACAGAATTCTCGTCTTCTACCCTATATAGCTGGAACGTACCGCCGTCAAGCGGTTTATTGTCATCGCCATACTTTCTGAACGTTACGGAGCCAACACCCGAATCCGGCGTATTTGTTATGAATACCCGCGCTTCGCCGGAGGCATTATTCTGCCCGTCAATAGAATTTATAATAATAGCATTATCCGCCTTGGTTATTACCACTTCTTTGTCCTTGACGGAGCTGTACCCGCTGTTTTCATCCACGGTCTCTTTAAGAACATACGTATGCTGCCCCGATTTGAGATCGTCAGCACTTATATAGAGCGTAACCAAACCGTCTCTATTGCTCTGCGCGCTGGCTATGACCTTTTTCCCATCCAGCAGTGAGAATTTGGCTCCATCTCCAATTTGCTTGCCGTCAGCCCAAGTCTTATCTATTGTAAGCTTGGCCTTACGACGTATGGTAACGGTGTTGCCTACAGTATTTGTGGTTGCATTTCCGTAATCAAGCTTTTCTTTATCTACTTTTACCCTAAAATCAATATTGTACTCTCCTGCCGGTATCGGATCGTCCCCACTCTTTACTATATTTAGACGATTATCATTTGCTTCTATTCTAAATGGACCTTGTATCGAACTTCCCGCATTTTGATCATACGTTAAACATGGCTCCAAATCGTCAAACGCTATCACATCACCATCTTTATATAGGCTTCCTTCTCCGTACTGGTTTATTTTTATACGGAAAGTTATGCTGTCCGTTTCTGTAATATCTATAACGGTTACTTCATTCCCGTTATCTAACGCTCTCTTCCATACTACGGCGCCCTGGGATTCATACCTGATTATAGTAGCATTATCAGTATATGATTCTCCTCCACCTATTGTTAAAGTGGCGGTGTTGGTCGCGTTTACAGCATCGCCAACTATAACGGCAAAATACCTGATACCGACTTTTACGAATTCAGGTTGCTCTTCGGCTTTAGCTGTAATTTCCGCCTTGAACCCTTTACCTTGTTTGCTTATAATCATAGTACCCAGCTTTTCATGGCTGAATACAAGGCTGCCATTCTCCACTGTCGTCGGCAAAACCGGGCTGTCATTGATAGTAACCCTTGTTATACAATTTTCGAGAGGTGCGCTTGTATCACCGTTCGCGCTGCACAAAGCAAGGTTTCCACTGCTCATGTCATCTGCGAAGGTTATTACAGCCCCGTTGCCGCTATTTACACCAAAACCTACAGAGTAGCCTATAGGCTTGTCGGTTTCTTTCATTATGTATCTTTCACCGTTCTGTCTACCATTGCTCCATATGCTTTTTACAAGGTATGGCTTACCCTGTTCACTGCCCTCTCCCGCTCCGGTGTCCAACCCAATATTCGTACTTATTTTCTTAACTTCTCCGAGACCGACTTCTATGCTCCCTTGGCCATCGCCATCATAGCCTATGGTATTCACTCTGGCAGTAATGGAAAATTGCACATTGAGTCTCTGTGCGTCTGGCTTTATATCCCCAAAGGTAAGCGTTATGGTATGGGTATTCTTATCGTATTTTGGGGGCCAAATAAAATGCTGCTGCAATTGGTTTGGGAATTGCTCTATTTCAAGAAATTCCGGCAGTTTTATAGTAACCTTATCTCCAGCTTTTATATTTGGCTCTTTCGTAAGGTCATCATCTTTTATTCCCACAGAAAAGATATATTCATCCCCATCTTGCACAGTGGTTCTATCAGAGTTTACTGTTATACTCAGTCCACCATCGCCATCTTCCAGAGTATCACCCAGCAGCATTATGCCGTTTTCGGCGGTAAGCGGCGTGACGGTGGGCTCTATGGTCGGGCTTTCCTCCGGCGTATCGGTGGGTTCGACAGGCACGGGAGTGTGTGTGGCGGTAAGGTCGTCCTCGCTTATTTCTATTGTTTCCGCTGTCCCCGGCGTGGGCATGCCGCCCTCGGCAGGCAGCTCGCCGCCCTCCGGCGGTTCTGCCGCCGGGGTAGGCGTTGGCTCCGCCTCCAGCAGATCGGATTCATCCAGTATCACTATGCCCGGCTCCTCATTTAAGGCCATGGCAGTGCTCATCAGCACCTGACCGACAAGCATCGTAAGCATCAGCAAAGCAGCAAGCACGCGATTAAAGCTCTTGAATTTCATAGTCCTTATCCCCCTTGATCCTTTGTCTTATGGCTGCATTGCCGCATATATGAGCAGCCGGTGTGTCCCTTTCCCGACCGGGGTACATGTCACCAGAGTAAGCGAGTATCCGTCGTTGTGGGAACTCAGCGCATTAAACAGCTCCTCCGGCTCGATAGTTTCCTTCCCCGTAACGGTATATGTATAAACATCTCCATCTCCAGCGGAAAGGTTTATCTCGTCCCCTGCTTCCAGCTCATCCAGCCTGTTGAAATGTCTGCCGTATTTTTTCATCCGGTGGCCGAATATGACGCAGTTTCCCGGCGCACCCATCTCAGCCGATGAGGGCAGCCAGCCCGCGCCGCCCCGCAGGGCGCGCCTATCCGCGCCTTCCATTACCGCCATTTTCAGGTCTATGGCGGGTATGGATATAGTCCCGCAGCCCACCGACTTACTTTCCTCGGCGCCTTCTTCCGGCTCATAGCCGGGAATCGAGCCCATGTCCTGCTCAAAGCCCGGCTCGTAGCCCTCGAAGGTCTCGTCCTCCTCTCCCTGCACCTCCGGTAGCTGCATATCTGGTATTTCCACGCTGCCTCCGCTCGCTTCTATCATGGCAATTATCTCCGCCTCTTTGGCCGCCCGCCTGTTGTCTATCACGCCGGGCCGCACCATAAAAAGCACGCCTATGGTCATCAAGAGAAGCATGAACACCACTAACATAACGGCTATTACCTTGCTATCCTTCATGTGCCGCCTCCATGCTTAAAACCAGGGCGCTATGTTCATATTGAACCAGCTATAACCCATGTCGATATAGGGCAAAAAGCCCATATCCATAAGCAGGCCGGCTATGACCCATAGAGCGGCAAGTATTCCTGCGGAGAGCGCTATGGCGGCAGCCAGCCTTCCCGCGCTCCACGGCCTTTTCTCTGCCTTGGCCTGAATAGGGATATCCGACGGCTGAACATCGGCCCGCTTTATCTCCGGCTGGGTCCTAGGCAGCTCTGGGGCGTTTGCATTCGTGGCAGTGTAGAACAGTCTTTCGCAGGATCGGCGCAGCATATCCGCCTGTATCTCCTCTGCCCTGCTGTAAAGCAGCGCTTCCACAGGGTCTTTGCTGTTGGCCATTTTTACGGTGATATACAGGTCGATAAACGCCTCCCTGAGCGCCTCTTTGGCCACCTCCTTATTCCCGGAGCGCTCCAAAAGCCGCAGGTATACCGGCTTTCCATAGGTCAATACCATCGTCCTGAAAGCCTCGTCATCTCCCGCTTTGATCCTGCATAGCAATTCCCTTGATTCCACTCTCTTCTTCCTCTGTTTATAATGTAATTTTTAAGAGTTTTATATCGATACTTTTTTGATTCTCTCATACTTTACATTTTTATGCAACTAATACATCGCGCCCCGCGTTTTTTGTTCTCCCGTATTCACGATAAATTATAAACAGAAGGGCATGTCGCCGGTCTTGGGGGGTATGTAAACTATAGGGGGAACACCGTTATTGTTGTGGTTATGGTCATGGCCGGGTACCCACGGTATATTCGGCGTAGGCGTAGCTGTAGGCTCGGGTTTCTCGCTGGGCGCAGGGCTCTCGCTGGGCGCAGGGCTCTCGCTGGGCGCAGGGCTCTCGCTGGGATTAGTGTTTGCCCACACGGCATACAGGGTGGTATTCTGGTTTATTGTTATTCTATCTCCACCCTTATACTCTGCGGTCGCAGCATTCTTGTCGGTGCTCCATCCCTTAAAATCGTAGTTAGTTCTGGTGGGTTCCTTACTATTTACTGTAAAGGTAGCTTCTTTGCCAATTTCTACCTTCTGTGTCTGCGGCTATTGTAATATTTGCCGCCGATAATGGTACCCGTCCATGTCCAAGACATGTCTTTTGCAAACGCCACGCTCGGCAGCAGGCACAGCACCATGATAAGTGCCAGCGTCAATGTAAGTTATTTTTTCATATTATCCCCCTTCTTTTTAACACTATAAATATTATTTTATTGGATTTATCATTTATATATATTCTTTGGGAAACAATATCGATAGTTTGTTTCTTAGGGGCGATAATACTGATGGACTGTATTTTAATACTAAAGGTACGCCGTCAACCTTCTCCCTCAGACTGCAACGATACCCCGGCCATGCCGGGGTATCGTCATTATTTATATTGGCTGAGTGGTTATTACTTCATAAAGGTGCCGGCCTTCATCTCCTCGATGTAGGCGTTATACTGATCCTTTATCTCCGCAGGTACCAGGTCGCTTACCGCGCCGGCGGAAAGAGCGCCGTTCTCGAGGGTGCCGTAAATGACGTCGCCGCCCAGCTTGCCGGCCTCAACAGCCTCCATGCAGGAGCCTACCATGGCGGAATTATCCGTCACCTGAGAGCATATGATGCATTCGTTCTGGCCCAGCAGGTCAGCAGGCTGCGCTATGTCGAATACCTTTACGCTGCCCTGTGCGGCGTTGTACTCGTCTATGGCCTGACGTGCGCCGGAGTCAACGGCGGAAGCGTCGCCGAAGAATACGTCGGCTCCCTTGTCAATCATGGCCTTGGCGAACTCGATGCCCTTATCGCTGGCGGAGAAGGAGTTGGAGTATACGATATCCAGAGTGGTTGCCGTCTTGCCGGCCTTCTCTGCTACGTAGGCAGCGGCCTCCTTATAGCCCTCATACTTGCCCTTGGTGGTGTCCAGCTCCATGCCGCCGATAAAGGCGATGGTGCCGGTCTCGGTCATAAGGCTCGCCAGAGCGCCGGCGATCCAGCCTATCTGTGTTGCGTTGGGCAGCAGGGAGGATACGTTGCCGTTCTCGGCCTTGGCGGGGGTATCGGCAGCGCCGTTGAGCAGGGCGAAAGCGATGTCGGGATACTCTGCGGCAGCCTGCAGTACGGCGTCGGTGTACTGATTGCCGGGAGCATAGATCATATCGTAGCCCAGAGTGCAGTAGGAATCGATAGTGTCAAAGTATGCGGACTGTTCAATGCTGTCGGATACGGCGGTTTCCCAGCCGTGCTTCTCTGCGGCATCCATCATGGCGTTGTAGCAGGACATGCCCCAGCCGCCATCGGAAATGCTGGAGTCGCAGATCATGGCTACTTTGTATACCTTGCCGTCCTTGGGGGCTTCGGCGGTCTCCGCGGTCTCGCCGGCGGTCTCTTCCGTTGCGGCGGGCTGGGCGGCCTCGGGCGCCTTGGCGCAGGCTGCCATTGAGAATACCATAGCGGCGACCAGCAGCATTGCTAAGAACTTTTTCATTTGTAATTCCTCCGTTTCGATTTTTTGTTTATATAACAGCCGCATGACCGGCTATTATGTCAGAGTTAGCGTTCTTCCTTGCGGTAAGGCTTGCCGCAGCTCTTGGGTCCGGCCTTCTTCATGCCTATTGCCGCGAGCACCACTACGGTAGCGATATAGGGTATCATCTGGAAGAACTGATAGGGTATGTTGTAGCTGCCCACCTGAAGGCGTATCTGCAATGCGTCGCAGAAGCCGAAGAAGAGGCAGGCTATCAGCACGCCGCCTGCGTTCCAGCGGCCGAATATTACCGCCGCCAGAGCTATGAAGCCACGGCCCGCGATATTGCCGTCAACATAGGTGGTGGTGTAGCAGGTGGTTAGGTAAGCGCCGCCGATGCCCGCGAGGGCGCCGCAGATAACGCTCGCCGTGTACTTTATGCCTATTACGTCAATGCCCAGCGTCGCGGCGGCCTTGGGGTATTCGCCCACCGCCTTGTAGTTCAGTCCGGACTTTGTCCTGTTGAAGTATATCACCGTGAATACTACCAGCAGGTAAGCAAGGTATACCATGGGGGTCTGATCCAGAAACAGCTTTGTTATGAAGCCGTTGGCTGTGATGCCCATTCTGGAGGCAAGCGTTTCCATAAGGCTTACCTGCACCAGCTCAGAGCCCGCGCCGAAGTATACCCGGTATATAAAGGAGGCCAGCGCAGGGGCGAATATGTTTATTGCCATGCCGTACACTATCTGCTCTGCGCAGAGGGTTATGGTAGCGTAGGCGTATATCATGTTCACCAGTATGCCTGCGGCGGCGCCCGCCAGAACGCCCAGAAAGGGGTTGCCGGTTATAAGGCTCACAAGGAAGCCCACAAGGGAGCCTATGGAGGCCAAGCCTTCAAGGCCTATATGTACCAGGCCCGCCCGCTGGGAATACAGCTCTGCCAGCGCCAGGAATATGAGGGGCGTAGCCATTCTTACGCTCGCGAGGAGAAGATTTGATATGAATTCCCAGCTCATGCTACGCCACCTCCTTTTTCTTTGCGAATACCCTGTCGGTAAAGGCCTTGAACTCAGGCAGCTTTACCAGGGCAAGGCCCGCCACGGTAAACACTATCACCAGCGCCTGTATTATATCGGATACGCTGGTAGGCACACCAGTAGCCGCCTGCATAGTGGTTGAGCCTACACGGAGGGCAGCGAAGAATATCGCTACAAGCATGGTAGCTATGGGGTGAAGCTGGCCTATCAGTGCCATGGATACGCCGTCAAAGCCGTAACCTGCGGCGTAGCCGTTTATAAGGAAGAATTGGGTACCGAGTATCTCCGCGCTGCCGCCCAGGCCCGCTATCATGCCGGATATGAGAAAGCTGAATAGAAAGTACTTTTCCACTGCGAAGCCGTTGAACTTGGCGGCGGTCATGTTGAAGCCCACCGCTCTGAGCTGGAAGCCCTTTGAGGTGTTGAACAGGAAATAGTAAACTATGAGGCCTACGGCTATGGCTATGATGAAGGCAGAGGTGGCGCGCAGTCCGAACAGCCTGGTAAGCCGCGTCCCGTCAGGCACCGCTATGGTTTGCGGGACAGAGCCGTCCCTCAGCCAATTTGTGAACAGTACTCCCATGAAAAGCGTGGCTATGTAGTTCATCATTATGGAGATTATCATCTCGTTCTGCCCTCTGTACACCTTCAGCACACCGGGTATCATCGCCCAAAGGCCGCCTGCCACGGCGCCGGCTATAAGGCATATTATTATGGCGGGCAGCCCGGTAAAGCCGCATTGGGTGGCTATCACGGTGCACACCACGGAGCCCATTATAAACTGGCCCTCGCCGCCCAGGTTGAACACGCCGCACTTATAGGCAAAGCAGGCGCAGAGGCCGGTGAATATCAGCGGGGTGGAGCGGGAGAGCGTGGTGCCTATGTTCCTTACGCTGCCGAAGGCGCCCTTCCAGAGAGCCTGCAGCGCCACGGCAGGGTTCGCGCTCAGCGCTGCCATTATTATGCAGCCTATGAGAAAGGCCAGTATTACGGATACTATTGGAACCAGCAGGCTTGTTGTCTTCTACAAGCCCCCACTTCAAAACTCTTCGGAGTCTAAGCGGCGAGTTCTTGGCATATATCTTTCTATTTGAACATCGCAAGCATATACATCTATAACGCTGGCAGTTATATTAGTTTCCAAATAAAAATGTAAAAAAGATTTTTCCCCTCCTATTATTCCAATCACCTCATCATTACTTGTCCAGCATGAACGGACACTGTCATTGCCGCAAATGTACATTCGTGCCTCTATTTTAACTCTGCTGCAATCCGACAATGTGATTTTTATTATTTCGCTACCATATTCTAACAAGAATCGTCGGTCTTTTAATACGATATTAATAGTGTCAAAATAGCTGTTAACAGTCAGAAACTCCATGCCCAAAATATCCGCATCATGGAAGTTCCCTACCATTTTGTACATATTTGTGTTGTTCATAATGTTTTTCCTTGTATTATAGAGTAGTAGTTATTAGAGTCCCTCTCCAAGGAGTGTGCTACACTGTAAGGGATGCTGTGGATTGGTTATGTTCTCCTACCGCAAGACGGTTCTTGAAAGGCTCCAACCACAGTCCTTTACAGTATTGTTAATCAGTTAGATACCGCCAGACGGTTTATGTAGAACAAGGTTACAAGAGTAAAGCGTCCTGTGGACCCAGCATCAAATAAACATA
>OIZV01000612.1_pt1 | contig 15914 bp, 15 predicted proteins | sample 1588681 | NCBI WGS metagenome assembly OIZV01 (sample SAMN03283281) | human gut metagenome | biome: human-associated habitat; material: feces | host: Homo sapiens | place: Peru | collected 2012
CGCCAAAACCGCAAATTCGTTTTGTTCGACAATTTCGGTAAGCTCTTCCGCCGTATATGCCCGTTCGGAAAATTCTTCGCAAAGGCGGTCGTAAAGGCCGTTTCTTTCCACAAACATATCAAGCACAATGTCGACCCTTAAGCTGTCCTCGTCGAGGAAGTTCTGCCATCCGCAGTAAAGTCCTTCCCTTTCGATGACAAAACAGTTGTCGGCCAGAATGTTTTGATGCTTATACGGAGTGTTGACATCAAATATGAAAATCCCGCCCGGTTCGATAAAAAACTTGAGTCGGGAAAAAAGCCTTGAAACCTGCTCCTTTTCGCAAAGATGATTTATGCTGTCGAGGGTGCATATTCCCCCCTCAACCGTTCCGTAAAGGTCAAGTTCGGTCATATCCTGGCAAAGCAGCAGCGTTTCGGGAAAGTTTTCGCAAAGACGCCGCCTCGCCCCGTTGAGCATTTCAACCGATCCGTCGACTCCTATCATTTCGCAGCCTTTTTTTGCAAAGAACTCGGTAAGTATACCTGTTCCGCAGGCAAGATCCAGGCAGGTTTTCGGTCCTTTCCCGTTGCGGAATTTTTTAAATGCCGACCAAAGATACTCTCCCCGCTGTTCATAACAGGCGTCGGAATTTAAAGCATCGTAAACCCTGGCAAAATCACCATATCCGCTCATTTGTTTTTAAGCCTCTTGAAAACCCTTTTATACCCTTCGCTGCCATAGCGTTTGACCCTGCTTATGGTGGCGGTGGAAGCGCCCGTTTCTTTGACTATCTCGGTGTAAACGCAGCCTCTGTCAAGCATTTCGGCCACATTGTACCGCTGGGACATAGCCTTTATTTCCTGGAGTGTACACACATCCTCAAAAAAAGAATAGCAGTCTTCCAACGTTTCAAGGGTGAGCACAGCCTTAAAAAAGCCCTCGGCGTTAAGCTCCTTTATTTTTGGATTCATTTTTCATCCCCCCGCTTTTTCCTTGCCGCACCGTTTACCCTATGCGTTCCGTTTTCCGAAAAGAAAGAGGTCACAGGCGTTTAAGGCATTTGAACCGCAGGATTTCGACAGCTGAATCGGTTAAGCGTCTCCTTGGCCGAAAAGCCTTACGGCAGGCATTTTAAGCATAATTTAAACCCGGTTGGTTTGTTTGATCAATATTTTTCTCAGGAAAAGAAGGCGGCGTGTACAGCTTTAACGGCGCGCTCGGCATCCTTCTTGTCAATAAGCACCGAGATTTTTATCTCGCTGGTGGCTATCATCTGAATGTTGATATCCGCCTCAAAGAGCGCCTCAAACATCTTGGCGGCGATGCCGGGGTGGGATTCCATGCCCGCGCCGACTACGGAGACCTTCGCTACGCTCTCGTCGCAGTTTATCTCAAGGCCGCTGAGCAGCTCGAGCGACTTGAGCACGGCGATCGCTTCGTCACGGTGAGCCTTGGTGGTGGTGAATGCGATATCCTTGGTGTCGCCTCTGCCGACGGACTGGAGAATTATATCAATATTAATATCCTTTGCGGCGAGCTTGCCGAATATTTTATAAGCAATGCCGGGCACATTGGGCACGCCGATTATGGATATCCTTGCGACATCCGTATCTTTAGTAACACCTCTTACGAGCATTTTTTCCATGGAAGCAACCTCCTTGACTATAGTTCCGGGCGCACGCACAAGGCTTGAGAGCACCTCGACTTTAACATTGTATTTCTTTGCCATCTCGACCGAGCGGTTGTTGAGCACCTGAGCGCCGAGCGTCGCCAGCTCGAGCATCTCGTCATAGGTGATCTCGCTGAGCTTCTTTGCTCCCTTGACCTTCCTCGGGTCGGCGGTGTAAACGCCCTCAACGTCGGTGAAGATCTGGCAGCGATCGGCGTGCATCGCGGCGGCTATCGCCACGGCGCTGGTATCCGAGCCGCCCCTGCCGAGGGTGGTTATATCGTCATAGCGGTTGATGCCCTGGAAGCCCGCGACGACGACGATATTCTTCTTTGCGATCTCCATTTCGATCCTCTCGGTGCGGACCTTTTTGATCCTGGCGCTGCCGTAGACGGAATTGGTGGTGAAGCCCGCCTGCCAACCGAGCAGGGAGCAGACAGGGAAACCGAGGCTCTCGATAGCCATTGCAAGCAGCGAGATAGAGATCTGCTCGCCCGCGGAGAGGAGCATATCCATCTCTCTTTTTGAAGCCTTGGGATTTATCTCGGCGGCCTTTTCAATGAGGTCGTCGGTCGTATCGCCCTGAGCGGAGACTACAACGACCACATCGTTGCCCTGCTTATAAGTATCCGTCACTATCCTTGCGACATTCATCACTCTCTCGGCGTTGGCAACGGAGCTGCCGCCGAATTTCTGCACAATTAAAGACATATAGTACCTCCGTTATTCGGAATCAATAATCGGTTATTCTGATGACCGACTTCACATCGGCTCCGAGGCGGCCGAGCTTGCTTTCGAAGTCGCCCTCGCGTATAGCATCGGTCACAAAGGCGATCTCGCCGTCCGGCGCGTTGCTGCGGGTAAGCATATCAATGTCGCCGAATTCCCTGCCCGCTCGTGCTATCGTCTCGGCGGCGTTGTCGGTGAGAAGTCTGACATAAAACGGAATGACATTGTCAAGCCTGTCTGCCACATAGTCGGGTTCGCCATCCTGCCAACCGAAGAATTTCTTGCGCTCCATATGCTTGGCGCAGTCGATAACGTCGGCAACGACGGCGCTTGCGGTCGGCATCTTACCGGCGCCCTTGCCGTAGAATACGACGTCGCCTATTGCGTCGCCGCGGACAAGAATGGCGTTAAAAACATCGTCCACGGTGGCAAGCTGGCTGTGCGCCCGCACGAATGCGGGAGAGACCATGACGGATACTCTGCCGTCCTTAAGCAGCTTTGCCCTCGCAATGAGCTTGATGACTCCGCCCCATGAGCGGGCGTATTCAACGTCGGCGAGGTCTATCTTACGGATACCCTCGGTGTAGACCGACTCGGGGTAGACGTGCTTGCCGAAGCATAGAGCCGCCAGGATGCATATCTTGCGGCAGGCGTCGATGCCGTCGACGTCGGCGGAGGGGTCTCGCTCGGCGTAACCGTTCCTCTGCGCCAAAAACAGCGCGTCGTCAAAGGTCATCCCGTCACTAATCATTTTAGTAAGAATGAAGTTAGTTGTTCCGTTGAGTATGCCTGCGATCTCATTTATATCATTTGCGGCGAGGCACTGACTTATCGGCCTGATGATGGGAATTCCGCCGCCAACGCTCGCCTCAAAGAGGAAGTTGACATTCTTTTCGTCGGCGAGCTTCAGCAGCTCGCAGCCCTTGACCGCGACAAGCTCCTTGTTGGAGGTCACAACGCTCTTGCCCGCCTTGAGGCACGCCGTGACATATTCATAAGCCGGGTGAAGCCCGCCCATGGTCTCGACGACTATCTTAACCTCATCGTCCTCAAGAATCTTTGCAAAGTCGGTGATTACCAGCTTCTCATAAGGGTCGCCGGGGAATTCGCGGCGGTCGAGGATATATTTCAGCTCAAGCTCGCTCTGCATACTTTTTTTGACTATATGCTCGTGATTCTTAGCGAGCAGCTCGGCAACGCCGGAGCCGACAACGCCGTAGCCCATGATGGCAACATACATTCGGAATCGCTTCCTTCCTTTTTAAGTGATCCCCCGTCAGCCGCTCGGCGGCGCGGGTAAGACCCGAATATTTAAAGAAATATAGCGTTATAGTAACATATTTTTTCATAATAATAAAGGGGGTAATCAAAAGTTTATGAAGTTTTTCGTAATTTAATCCGTAAGTAATTGCCTTTTTGTGAAAAATGGTGTAGAATGGGCTCGTTCACAGAAAATACAGGAGGTGTATTCATTTGTCAACCATCGAAAAAAGAAGAGCCACGCTCATAAATCTCGTCTATTATTCATTGCTGATAGCTGCGTATTATCTGTTTCTGAAATACGCATTCTGGATAGTCGCGCCGTTTATCTTCGCCTTTGCGGTCGCAATGTTCCTGCAAAAGCCGATACGCAAGATAAATAAAAAGACCAAGATAAAGAAGGGCATAATCGGCTTTGTCGCGGTCATACTCATCTTCGCCATCCTCGCCAGCCTGCTCGTGCTCGTCGGCTACCGCATAGGCGTTGAATTCAAAGGCTTTGCCGATTATATAATGCATAAGCTTGAGGACTTCCCGAACCTTATCCGCTCGGCGGAGGCGTGGGTCAATAATGCGGTCAGCTTCCTGCCCGATGCCATAGAGAAAACGATAACCGACGCAGTCAGTGACTTCACCGATAAGCTCCTGCTCGCCACCAAGGAGGACTCCGACATCCAGCAGGGTCTCTCCAGCGGCTTCTCGGGCATAGACCTCTCGGTGCTCAAGACCCCGCTCGGCGGCCTGCTCTCCACGGCGAAGCAGATACCCGCTGCGCTGACGGCGGCGCTCATCGGCCTCATCGCCTGCTTCTTCATCACCTGCGATTACGATAATTTCACCTCGATGATAAAGCGCAACGTCTCCGAGAAGCACGAGCACGCCCTTGTCAGGACAAAGCACCTGCTCATAGATATCCTCGGCAAGATGTGCAAATCCTACCTCACCATAATGTTCGTCACCTTCTGCGAGGTCTCGATAGGGCTTAATATCTTGAAGCTCATCGGCGTATACACTGGCGGCTATATACTTGTTATAGCTATATGCACCGCCCTGGTCGATATCCTGCCGGTATTCGGCACAGGCACGGTGATGATACCGTGGGCAGTGGTCAGCCTCTTCACGGGTAAGACAGGCCTCGGCATCGGCCTGCTGGTCATCTACGGCATAATCACGGTCATCCGTCAGATACTCGAGCCGAGGCTCGTTGCAATGAACGTCGACATGCCCCCGATACTCACCCTTGCAGGCATGTATATCGGCCTGCAGCTCTTCGGCGTGGTAGGTATGTTCATGGTGCCCATCACATTCGTGCTCATCAAGGCGCTCAACAGCGAGGGCATAATCCACCTCTACGGCAGGGAGCAGCCCGCCGAGGAGGAGGAAACGCCCGCCGAAAATGCCGAGAAAGTCGAAACCGAGTAAAAAAAGCACAAGAAAAGTGCATTTCAGCAGTAATTTTTATAAAAAACACCAAAAAAATTATTGAAATGGCATAACTTTTGTGTTACAATTACTTCAATACGGTATTAAATACTGGATTTAAACTTGTTCCCGTGCGCATCGCCGACGGGTTTACATTAAGGAGGAAGTTTTTTTGAAAGCCTATAATGCCAAAGACATCAGAAACATCGCCATTGCCGGCCACAGCGGCAGAGGCAAGACCACCCTCGCCGAAGCAATGCTCTTCCTTGCAAAGGCTACCGACAGACTCGGCAGAGTTGCCGACGGCAACACCGTGCTTGACTTCGACGCAGAGGAAAAGAGACGCAAGGTCACAATAGCCACCGCCATGGCGGCTTTTGATTGGAATAACACCAAGATCAACCTGCTTGACACTCCGGGTCTTTTCGACTTCGCGGGCGGCGTGAGCGAGGGTATGCGTGCAGCCGAAAGCGCCCTCATCGTCCTTGCAGCCGGCTCCGGCGTGGACGTCGGCGCAGAGAAGGCTTACAAAGCTGCTTCCGAGAGGAAGATAGCAAAGCTCTTCGCGGTCACCCGCTGCGACGCCGAGAACACCGACTTCTACAAGACCTTTGACGCTCTTAAAGAGGAATACGGCGCTCCCGTATGCCCCGTCGTCGTTCCCTATATGGAGGGCGACGCAGTCAAGGGCTATGTCGATTTCTCGACAGGCAAGGCTTACGCTTACAACGGCGGCAAGGCAAGCGAGATCGCTATGCCCGCCGACGACAGAATAGAAGAAATGAGAGAGGTCTTTAACGAGGCAGTTGCCTCCGCCGACGAGGAGCTTATGGAGAAGTTCTTCGAGGGCGAGGCTCTCACCACCGAGGAGATCGCAAAGGGTCTCAAGGCAGGCATCATCGCGGGCGACATCTACCCCGTATACGCTTGCTCCGGCTACACCACCGACGGTGTCGACCTGCTCCTCAACGGCATTGTCAGCGCCGCTCCCGACGCCGCAAGCTGCGCGGGCGAAGGCGATATCAAGTGCGACGAAAACGGCGCTCTTGCGGCTATCTGCTTCAAGACCGTTGCCGACCCGTTCGTCGGCAAGATGTCCTTCTTCAAGGTCGTCTCCGGCAAGATAACCTCCGACACTCCCGCTTACAACGCCCGCACAGGCGAGAGCGAGAGAATGGGTAAGATAATCACCCTCAAGGGCGCTAAGCAGGAGGATTCCGCTTGCATCCCCGCCGGTGATATCGGCGTTGTCACCAAGCTCTCCGGCTTCAAGACCGGCGACACCCTCTGCGCCCCCAAGGCTGATATAGAGCTTGCAGGCGTCAACTTCCCGAAGCCCTGCCTTCCCATGGCCGTCAAGGCTCGCAAGAAGGGCGAGGAGGACAAGATTGCTGCCGGCCTCAACAGACTTGCGGAAGAGGATCTTACCATATCCTACACCACCAACCCCGAGACAAAGGAGCAGATCCTTTCGGGTCTCGGCGAGCAGCATCTTGACTCGGTAGTTACCAAGCTCAAGAATAAATTCGGCGTTGAGGTCGACCTCTCCGTTCCCAAGGTCGCATACAGAGAAACCGTCAGCAAGACCTCCTATGTCCAGGGCAGACATAAGAAGCAGACCGGCGGCAGCGGCCAGTTCGGCGATGTTTGGATCAGATTTGAGCATATCGACGGCGACGGCTTCGAGTTTGCCGAGGAAGTTGTCGGCGGCTCCGTTCCCAAGAACTTCTTCCCCGCAGTCGAAAAGGGTCTGCGCGAAGCGATCCTCAAGGGTCCCCTTGCCGGTTATCCCGTTGTCGGTCTGAAGGCAACCCTCTGCGACGGTTCGTCCCACCCCGTTGACTCCAACGAAATGGCGTTCAAGACCGCCGCAAAGATCGCTTACAAGAACGGTATGCCCCTTGCGAATCCCAAGCTCCTTGAGCCCTACGGCTCACTGAAGGCTTATATGCCCGGCGACAACCTCGGCGATATCATGGGCGATATCACCAAGAGGCGCGGCCGCGTGCTCGGCATGGGTCCCTGCGAGGATGACCCCAAGATGCAGGAGCTCGTCGCCGAAGTTCCTATGGCTGAGATGGGCGATTTCGCCACCGTGCTCCGCTCCGTCACCGCCGGCAGAGGCTACTTCTCATTCGTATTTGACCACTATGAGGCCGCTCCCGAGAACGTCGCTCAGAAGGTCATTGAGGAAGCTAAGGCCTCCGCAGAGGAAGAATAATTACATAAACCTCACTGTTTTTTCTTTCATTAAAACCCCTCTTTGTGCAAACCGGGTGCAGGTAGCTGCATCCGGTTTGTCCTTTTTTGACCGCCGCGATCCGTGTATTGCGAGCGGTCATTTTTCTTTTTAAATCCGCCCTAAACAGCCGCTTCTCTGCCCCGTTTCGGCAAAGTCAAAATATCCGTTGACATTATATTGCAAAAGATGTATAATATATTTGAACAAACTCTATTTAAATATTTATTTTTAAAAGGAGGGTAATCGGAGGCTATATAAATTTTCAAACCACCTCACGGAAAGGCGTGGTAAAATGTCATTTTATATTCGGCAATTCCTGCCGTATCTTGCAGTCTCGGCGGTGGTGTATCTGCCGTTCCGTCTGAGAAAAAAGCGCAGCAGTCTGATCCCCGACCTCATATTCTTTGTCTATATCGTGGCGCTGCTCATGCTGACCGTATTGCCAATGGTTTTCGTCGCTCAACACGGCCTGCTCGTCAGGCTCCCGTGCGCCGATGTGCTGCTGGGGCTCGGCAAGATTGAGACGATACCTCAGCCCTCGGAGAGAAGCCTGCAATTGCAGCCGTTCGCAACGGTTATCGGTCTGTTGACTGATGACGCCCTGCCGCAGCGGGTGCGGCTCTATCGTGCCGCCGCCAACATTCTCGGCAATCTGGCGCTGCTCATGCCGTTCGGCTTCCTGTTCCCGCTCAAAAGCGGCGCGGGACTTGGCAAAACCTGCGCCGTCGGGCTTGCCGCCGTGCTCGGCATAGAGATCATCCAGTATTTTGAGGGTCGTGTCGCCGATATCGACGACGTTATTTTGAATTTTGTCGGCATACTGCTCGGATTCGCGGCTTACTGCATTTTTACAAAAATAAAAGCCCTCGTCCGCTCACGAAAGGAGCTTCGGAAGGCTTAAATCATTCGGTTATTTCCGCAAAGCGATCCATATCGCTCTGCAATTTCTCAATGACCGCTCTTTTTCAATAAACGCTCCGTAGAGTCGGATAATTTACGGAAAGAAGGCGAGTATTTTGATAACCTCAGAGCGAGCGACCGAGCTTGCGAGAGAAAACTATGACGATATATTCCGCTTCTGCCTGTCACGTCTCGGCGACGAGTGGGAGGCGGCCGACGCGGCGCAGGAGGTATTCCTGCTGCTGCGGCAGCGGCTCGGCGAGCTGGAGGACTGCAATCTGAGAGGCTGGCTCTTCGCCGTTGCGGATAAAAAAATAAAGGAAGCCCGCCTGAACGCCTCAAGGCGCAAGCGGGAGCTGATATTGGAGGATATCGCCGAATCTCTCCGCAGCGAATCGGGCGAGCTTTGCCCCGCATGCGAGCTGACCCGCCCCCTCGGCGAGAAGGATCGCGAGCTTTTTGAAATGATATATGAGCGGGGCATGAGCCACGCCGATATCAGCCGCGCCCTCGGCGTCTCCGACGGCGCCCTGCGAGTGAGAATATGTAGGCTTAAAGCTAAATTGATGAAAAACATAAATTAATTTTTCACTTGAAAGGAGAAATACGCATGAAAACACACGGCAAACTCTTCCCCAACCTCATAGCCGCGGGCTTCCTGCTGACAGCAGTATTCTTCCTGCTGCGCTGCTTCGACATTATCCACGGGATGCTGCTCGGCTGGGTGATAGCCCCGATCTGGGTCGCGATGCTCGTCCTCGCGGTGATACTGCTCATCGGGCGGGCGGCGAAGCTCGGCTTGGCGCTTCGGCTGCTGCCGTTCGGGGCGGCTCTCATCCTGGCTCTCGTGTTCATCCTCAACAATGCCCTTGACCTGCTCGCCGTGAACGCATATTGGTATACGATGAGCGGTATTTCTATCGTCGCCGCAGCAGCGATACTTCTCTGTTCGCTGAAAGCAAAATAACACAAAGCCCGGTCGCTCCTTCATCGGAACGGCCGGGTCATCTTATTTGATATCAAATTCATTCCACGGGTATTCCTCCGTCGGCGGCAGAGCGGAGAAGCTCATTCTCTCGCCGCTTATCGGATGGGTGAATTCAAGCCCGCAGGCAAAAAGTGCAAGCCGGCCCGAGCCTCCGCCGTATCGCCCGTCCCCGACGAGCGGCAGCCGTCTGCTCGCAAACTGCACCCTTATCTGATGAGTTCTGCCCGTGAGCAGAGAGACCTCTATGAGCGCCTTGCCCCCGCTCTCGGCAGCCACGTGGTAGTCGAGCGCCGCTTCACGCACACCCTTACGCATACGCTTGACGACGAAGGTCTTGTTCTTTTGCTTGTCACGGAAGAGAAGATCCGTCAGCGTGCCGCTTGCCTCGGCAGGAACGCCGTTCGTCACGGCATAGTAGCGCTTTTTCAGCCCGTGGCTCTGCACCTCGGCGCTGAGCGCCGCAGCGGAGCGGCTGTCCTTGGCGTAGACCATCAGCCCGCCCGTCTCACGGTCAAGCCGATGCACGGGGTAGGCTTTCGCCTTTTCGCCGTTCTCGGCAAAGTGCCTGTCGAGCAGCGAAAGCATACTCTCGCCCTCGTCCGCCTGGCTGAGCAGCCCCGCAGGCTTCAGGCAGACCGCTATGCAGGGATCCTCAAATATAATTGCCGCCGAGTCTTGCACGCCTCTCGCTCCTCCTGAGTGAATATCTTATATTATCCACGACCAGCCAGAGCTGACCCGCAAGGTGCTCGGGGTCCTCCCTCATGCCCGTCCTGAACCATTCGGATATCATGCCGAAGAGCGCATACTCATAAAACGAAGCGATGAACTCGATATCCTCGTCGGGCACATTCATCCCCGAGGCCATCGCCTGCACAAAGTCGACGACTATGTACTTACAGGATTTATACATATAGTTCTCAAAATAATCGTAGCTGCGCGAGGAGCAGATATTGTTGATTATCTTCTTGTGAGAATAGGCGACCTCGGCGACCTTCATAAAGGCCGCAAGCCATGAGCCGCCGCCCTGATGGGTCTTGATGATATCGGTCATCTCACGCTTGAATATCTCCTCAAGCAGGTCGTAAATATCGCTGTAGTAGTAGTAAAATGTGTTGCGGTTGATGCCGCAGGTCTCGACGATATCCTTGATAGTTATCTTGTCGAACGGCTTCTTTTCGAGCAGCTCAACGAAAGTGTCGGATATCATTTTTTTAGTATCTTTCTGCATGATTTGCCCCCGTTTTTATTCTTTTTTTGTCCCCCATTCGGGCGCCTGAATGCGCCCGCCGGTAATACCACCGTATTTACCCTCTTTGCATTATAGCATATCTCTGATATTTTTTCAATAGAATAATCCTTTGTTTGACTATTTATTGCAAAATCTCTTGCTGTTTTTGTGCAGATTGCCGAGAATCTGTTTTGTGCAACATCCCTATTACATTTTTTATTTATCTGTGATAAAATTAAAAGGAAGAAATGAGGTGAATTCCGTGCTTTACGATACGGGCGATACCGTCGTTTATGCCGGCGGCAGCGTATGCAGCATATCAGAAATAAAAGAAATGCGCTTCGGTGCAGACAAAAAGCAGTATTATATTCTTAAACCGATTTATGAACCTCGATCAACGGTATATCACCCCGTTGACGGTGCTTCGGCTAAGCTGCGCCCGCCGATAAGCGCCGAGGAGGCACGGCAAATAGTCTCTGCGCCGCCCATGTCGGGTTGGGAGAATGACGACCGCCTTAGGCGGGAGAAATTCTTTAACATTTTACACAACGGGAGCTGCGCCGAGGTGGTCTCGATGATCAAGCTCATCTGCCGCCGTAAGCGTGAGGTCAAAAAGCTGCGGGCCGCCGATGAACGCTCGCTAAGCGACGGCAAAGGGCTTGTCGCCGGGGAGCTTGCCTATGCTCTCGGCATAACAAAAGACGAAGCAATAAAAGCCATAACCGACTGAAATGATGAGCATTACATAAACCGCATGAATTAAAAGCGGCGGTACGGTGTTGTTACGATTCGTCACATTCCACAAAAACCGCACATGAAATTTTACGCTTGCACCGTGTTACTTTTTCATCTTGAAAAAGACTGTATATACATAAGGCGGAGAACGGTGATCTATCCGTCAAACAAGTGAAAAAGCATCCGCACATCAAAGCGCGGATGCTTGATTTTTTATTCGTGATTTTTTACGAGATCCTTGAAGTGCTTGCCCTTATGCTCAAAATCCTTGTAGACGTTGTAGCTCGAGGCCGCCGGGGACATCAGGCAGGTCATGCCCTGCTTGGTGCAGCGGAAGGCGGCGTCCACCGCCTGCTCCATATCCTCGACGATGATTATATTTTTGCGGCAGCCGTGCTCCCGCATCTCGGCGCACAGGCGGCAGCCCGTGTCGGGCAGGCCGATGAGGTTGCTCACGGCGCTCCCCTCAAGGAAGCTGACGAAGCCCGAGTAATCAATTCCCCTGTCCATGCCGCCGAAGATGAGCGTGTCCACATCTCCGAGGGCTTCAACGGCGCACTGCACCGCCTGCGGAATCGTAGCGATCGAGTCGTTGACGAATTTGATGCCGCCGTATTCGCCGACCGGCTCCATGCGGTTCTCAATGCCGCCGAAATCCTTTATCGCCGAGACGATGGCTTCATCGCCGATGCCGAGGCACCTTGCGGCGGCTGCGGCAAGGCAGACATTCTGTTTGTTGTGCCTACCCCTAAGCCTGTCGTTGGAGGCGGCCGCGGCGAGAATTTCGCCGTCCTCAGCTCCTCCGTCGGAGCAGACCTTGATGACGGTCGGTATAACGAGCGAGAAGTCAAAAAATTTATCGAGATCCTGCTGAGCGTTGCAGATGAAATAATCGCAGCCGACCTGGTGGCGGATTATATTCATCTTTGCGGCGACATAGCCCTCAAAGCCGTTGTAGTGGTCAAGGTGCTCGGGATAAATATTAGTCATAACCGCCACATGGGGCGAGGCGGTCGTGAATTCAAGCTGATGCGACGACATTTCAATGACCGCTATCTCCGGCTCGCCGCTCTCGAGCCTGTCGAGCACGGGAATGCCGATATTGCCGATGAGGCAGGCGGTCTTGCCCGACTTTTTGACCATCTGATAAATGAGAGTCGAGGTGGTCGTCTTGCCCTTGGTGCCCGTCACGCCGACGCAGGTGCACTGCGAGAAGCGCAGGAAAAGATCCGTCTGGCAGGTGACCTCCACGCCCTCGGGCACGGTCACGTCACGGAACGAAATGCCCGGAGTTTTGATAACGAGGTCGTAATCCTTCATCGCGTCGAAGTAGCAGTCGCCGCCGTAGAGGGTCACGTTGCTGTCATGCAGGTCGATATCGCGCCTGTCGCCTATGCCCAGATGCTTATCGGGCAGGTGGCGGCGGATCATATCGTAGGTCGAGCGCCCCTCCCTGCCGAAGCCGAGGATGAGCACGCGCCTCTCTCTGAGATATTCAATCAATTGCCGAAACATATTTATACATCTCCCTGACCGCCGGCAGGAATTCGCTGCCGACTGAGTTAACTTCGTTATATTCGCCGAAAAGCGCCCGCAGCTCGCAACTCGTGACGGGTGTGCGGCGTTTTTCGTATTCCGCAAGCAGATAAGGCTTCTCCCCGCCGCCGAAGCGCCGCAAAGTCAGCTCCAGCATGGCGCAGACCTCCCGAGCCGTGCCGACGCATTCAAAGGGCTTGACTCCCGAGAAGCCGCAAAGCCCCTCAAAGTCGACGAGCAGGTCTGCCTTGTCGAGCATATCGCAGCCGAACGCCTCTATCAGCTCCCCGCGCTCCACAAAGGGCGAGAGCATTATGAAAACAAAGAGGCACTTGGCGCAGTTGCAGCACCATACATTTTTTTTGCTGCCCGCGTTGCAGGAGCGGAAAACCTTGAGATATTGCGGGCAGGCGGCGAATTTCTTGGCTATCTGAGCCTCGTTGAACGGGCGCAGCAGGCTGAAATACCGTATCGGCAACCCGAAATACCCGTCGGAGAAATCCCTGAAATCCTTCTCGAATTCATAAGATTTGGAGTATTGATGATTGACCCCCGTGCCGCCGATGTTGGCTTCATTCGCGCTCGATTCATTGGAGAGGGCGATATTCTCCGCCCCGATGAGATACGCGCAGTAGTAACTAAGGAAGGCGACTATCGCCGAGAACGGCGTGTGACCGTTCAGGTAGCCCCTGCGGTTAAGCTCCAACAAATTCGGGTCGATGGTGCGGTAGGTTTTTATTATCCTGCTCTCGTCATAGCCCGCCGCAAGCACGCACTGAGTCCTTGCCGGCTGGTCGTTGACGGTGAAGAACATATTTTTGTTGCGGAAGCCCGAGAGCAATTCGGTGGTAACGGCGCTGTCTTTACCGCCGCCGACGGGTATGATATTCAGCCCCGCCGAGACGAAGTCACCGCCGCCGGGGAGCGCCTCGCCCTCGCAAACTATATTTACGAACGAATCCATATCGGTCGTGATGCCGTTGCGGTAAAAAAATTCGCCGAGGCCTCTGAACCAGAGCTTTTTGAACCAAAGGATATCCTCGCCGCTCAGGCTGCCGCAGAGCACCCGCACCGTCGGCGGGCAAGCGGCTTTCCAATAGCTGGCCGCCTCCACCATGCCGAGGCAGAAGGCTATCCGCCGCGCGGCGGGCGAATCAAAGGCGTTTATGATATTCAGATTATCCGTTTTTATCCGAGTGGTCGGTGTAAAGACCGTGTCGCCGAGCGAGAAGCGAAAGTTGAGAGTTATCTCGCCCTCTTTGCCGGTGAGAGAGAAGCTCTCATAGAGAAATTCGGGGTTCTCTTTCCTCAGCGATTCAAAATCAGCCATTTGGTAACCTCCAAAAATAACCGTTAATTATATTATATCAAATCGGCGGGCGGTATTCAAGTGGTCGGCGGGCAAATCAAACTATGTTTATCGGTGTTCGCCCGCGCAGGCGCGCAAAAAAACAGGTCTGCCGTGTGACAGACCTGCTCAAAAATGCTTTTTGATCAGAAGCCGAACTTTCCTTCAAGCCATGCGGTAACTATCTCCCAGATAGGATTCCAGATTGCGCTGAACTTGGTGAGCAGATCACCGAGAAAGTCGAAATCGAGAGCCTTGAGGTCAAGATTTGCCAAGGACTTGATGAAGGTAAGAATGAGCGCCTGAATGCCTTCGGTGTTGATATCCATGATTTTTCCCCCTTTAATTATTTCTGCTTGCCCGCCGAAGACGAATGCCCCGACGGATTACGGCAGTTTACGGTCATATTATAACCTATTTTCTGCAATATGTCAAGCCACAACATATTGGGGCTGTGCGGCGAGGTCAATACTGACTGCAAGGTCGTCGAGCCATTCGCCCGTCAGATAATTCCTCGGGCGCAGCTCCGCCTTGCCGTCGTGTACCTCGACCTGATAGCCGACTCCCGTGTCTTCGGAGGAGAGGAGGCACGGCACGTCGATGAAGGTTACGCCGTCCTTGCTGCCGACGCTGACGGAGTCTATCGGGTTGTGGATATGCCCCGAGAAGTAGAATATGTTTTTGTGGCTTGTGAGTATATTATACACATCGCCGCTCTGCTCGCCCATCGTGCCCTCCGGCCACTCTCTTGCGACCGTGCCCTCAAGCGGGAAATGGCAGAATACAAATGCGGGCTTGCCGCTTGCGTCCGCCTCTGTCAGGCGGGCGTCGAGCCATTCGAGCTGCTCGGGCGAAATATACGCCTGAATGCCCTTATCCGCCTCGGAGCCGAGGACTATGAAACTGTAGCCGTTGATAACCTTCGAATAATAGGTCTTGTCGAGCTTCTTGCCCGCAAGCAAGCCGGCAAAGAATTTGAATTTCGCGCTGCCCCTGTCATAGCCGTTCTCGGCTGTGAATATCTCGTGATTGCCCATTGCCTCAAGGATATTGCGGGCGTTGCAAAACAGCTTGAGCTGCATGAAAAGGAAGCTGTGCTCGATGAATTGACCGTTCATGGTGTTGTCCCCGAGCAGCACCAGAGCGTCGTTCCTGTGCTGAGCGCCGCTGATATCCATAAGTATCTTCGGGAACTGCTTAAATCTGTCGTTATTGTTGCCCTCCATATGGACGTCCGAGATAACGGCGAACGAGAGGTCGGTATCCTTATAAAGAGGCTCGTAGGTGGGCGGATAAATATTGAATACCGCCGCGATAACAAAGGTCATTATGAGTGATATCATTTCTTTCATGTCGTTCTCCTTTCTGCAATTACACACAGTAATCCTGATAGCGGTCTATTAATGAAACGTCGGCGGTCAGCTCCAAATAGAGGCCGTCCGCGCGGTAATCCTCGACGGTGATAACGCCGTCCTTCCGCAGCGCCGCCGCAGCCGCTCCGTCGGAGTACGGGATCAGCAGCTTTGCCTTTGCACGCGTCGGCGGCAGAGCCCTTGCCACGGCGTCGAGCAACTCGTCAAGTCCCTTGCCCTCAAGAGCGGAGATATTCACCGCCCCGGGCAGGCGCATGGCGGCTTCATCCGCCTGCGGCAGGTCGCATTTATTGAATACGGGGATTATCGGCTTGCCTGAGCAGCCCAATTCCTCGAGCAGGTCGTTTGTAACTTTCAAATGCTCGGCGCACTCGGGGTCGGAGGCGTCGCAGACATTCAGTATCACCTTGGCGCAGACTGCCTCCTCAAGCGTCGACTTGAATGCCTCGACGAGGTGATGCGGCAGACGGCGGATAAATCCGACGGTGTCGATGAGCAT